>Ga0302325_10014915_pt1 | contig 16532 bp, 23 predicted proteins | sample Palsa_T0_2_FD_201948 | JGI IMG/M metagenome (GOLD analysis project Ga0302325, IMG submission 201948) | Peat permafrost microbial communities from Stordalen Mire near Abisko, Sweden - Palsa_T0_2 | ecosystem: Environmental > Terrestrial > Soil > Palsa > Peat permafrost | place: Sweden: Abisko... | reverse complement strand
TTGCCAATCTTCGCTTCCAACCCGATTGGCTTCATTTCGTTACCTAATAGCGCTGATCACCGAATATCACTCATTTGGCGAAATGAAAATTCCGGGGGGCATTTCAGATTTCCTGTCATCAACAATCTACCGGATTAGGGCATGACATCGGCCCCACTAATTTTCCGTGGCGAATGGGACCTTGCTGCATGCTAATTGATATCCCTCAGATTCAATTCAACAGATTAAACATCCACATTACAGAAACGCTAATTTACACAAAGCATAAAGTGAAACCTTGCCTGCCCGTTCCCTGCTCATCATTCCCCCTGCGCAGACGCCCGCTGCCAGCCCCCAGCCCATCCATCCGTTGAGCCCCCAGCAGCGCGGAACACTTGGCTGTGAATCACAGCGGGGAAATTAGCTTAGACTCCTTGCATAAATTGAAATTAAGGCCCCGTTGCCACCACAGCAAAGGGGCGCGCCGATGCCGATCCGTCATTAAAAGCGGCGGCGTCATGGCACAGCCAACCAACGACCGTCCACCATCACATATTCCCGCTCACTTTAGCCACACCCTGCACCAACGGGATCGGCGGGCTGACGCGCCGCCAACGCAAGGAGTCTGATGGCAGGGATATCTCATTTACAGACGGCCCGGGAGACGGGCCATACACAGAATGGTAGAATGGTTTGACACACGCCTCCTCCCCCCCCGGCGTAAGACAGTGGCAGACGTGGGAATGAATTTCCCCATTCCCGGTTGGGACGAAAGTGGCTCGACATTGTTGCCTCAGATACTAATTCCGGCGACACGGGTCCGTTGGGAAATTGCACCAGTTGCGACTTGTAAAACAAGGACGCCATTTTGTCAGCAAACGGGAAGCCACCCCAGGGCCCAGGCTAGCATGATCTGGTCATGGCAGAACGGAATATCCGAGAAATGGGCAGATAAGGTTTCGATCTCTCGGCTAAATTTCGTCTGATGGCGTTCTTTTGACACTTCAAATGGTCAGTCGGAACCGAATAGCTAGTTAAATACCTCGGCTATTTGACATCTGTCTCGCTGCGAAAGGGCGGAATTTTCGGGCTCCCCCGAATCGTTACTCAACTGCTGACATTGAGCTATTTGCAATCTAACGGTAGTTCCCATCCAGGAATGGACTGCTTGGAAACCATCTCATCTAGAACGATTGCGGAGCGCATTCATCTAGGCTTTCAGTTCTGTCGGCACCGCACTTGCCATAGGCATGGCGCGTTGGTCTGAACCTGTCAAGGATTAAGCCGGTTTTTTGAAGTCTCTTTTTCTCTATCAGAAGAAAGACAATCTCGACTAGTACGGTCAGTATTTGGCCACCACCACACTCTCAGGAAAACCATGAGATACGAAGATAAGTACCTTCAGGCTGCGCGCTGTTTTTGAATCAGATATGTCGCTGGGAGCTCGAAATCTTGAGTGGAAATTCATAATGCCTCGTCTTTGCTCGTCTTTGCTCCCTGGCGGTTCGGTAATTGCACGGATTGCATGTATATATACTACAGACATCATCACAGTTGAAACGGCTGTTGATACCCTCCAGAGTTTGGAAAACTCGCTCAGATGATGATATTTCCCCTTACCCAAGTTCTACCTAGAATTCTGAACACGATAAAATTGAATAATCTGCTTATGTACCTATTATGTCTATAGAACTCATCTGTCTCTTCTTCATCCAAAGGTCTATTCTTAGTATAATGTTGTAGAAACTTATGATTCGTCTCTAAAAATTTCTGGACCTGACGATGGCTTGGCACCTGATTGGTTACCAGCTTACGTGTCCTTACCACAGCATAAGGAGGCCGCACTCGCGTTATCCGCATCAAATTTCGCTCGCTCGACGACCATCGACCCAACTCTCTGCCTCCGAGCCTTTCCGTGACGATGTCTATCCACTAATCTCTACATACAGCAGCAGAAGAAGAAGCGTCCTTTCGTCCCTCCATCGTCGCTGCGTTTCCCGATCGCGCTGGTCGTGCCTCTGCTCTTCACCTTTTGAAACGTTCTTATTATATCCAACATGAAAGCGAAACGAAAAACCAACAACCTCGTCACGACCGTTCTCTCCGCCGTGCTGACCATTGGATTCCTCTGGTTCTTCCTCCTGCCGCCGACAGTCTCGCCCGCGGCGTCCATACATCGCACGTTCCAGCCCTCGCGCCGCAACTCGGGCGGCGGCATCATCACCCGCTTCGATTTACGCAATATCACGGCCACGGCACATGCCTTGCAGAACCGGGAGCGGGTCCTGGTGTTGACCCCCATAGCCAGGTGGTACGATGAGTACTGGACGAATTTGATGAGATTGACGTATCCGAGGGAACTGATTGATTTGGGGTTTATTGTGCCAAAGGGGCCGGAGGGGGATCAGGTCCTTGAGAAACTCAAGTCGCGGCTTAGGGAGGTACAAGGACGGGGTGGGATTGCCGGAGGGAAGTTTAATCATGTTACGATAATGAGACAGGATGTTGAAGTTCCGATTGTGTCGCAGGACGAGAAAGGTATTTACCCACGTTTTTGGTTATTTGGAGACAAGGACTAAGAGGTAGAGCGACATGCGTTGGAACATCAAAAAGCACGACGGTCGACGTTATCGGTCGCAAGAAATTCACTTGTATTAACGACGTTGGCCCCACATATCGCATGGGTCCTATGGCTCGATGCAGACATCGTAGAAACACCACCTTCCATGATCCAAGACATGACACTGCATAATCGAGATGTCCTTGTCGCGAACGCATATCAACGATTCACGGACGATAACGGCCAGCCACAAATCCGTGGATACGATTTCAATAGCTGGATCGACAGCGAAACTGCTCTCAACCTCGCTAACACAATGGCCGACGATGATGTCCTCTTTGAAGGTTTGGATCCTATCTACTCTTGGTCTTATCATAGGATATGCCGAGATGGCTACGTATCGCGCGTTGATGGCATATATGTATGAATCGGGCCGAGATATTCACGAAGAAGTCCAACTTGATGGTGTCGGAACGTATGCCCCTCCTCCACACTTTGATATAGAACGGAAACTGAATTGTAGTACTGCATTGATGGTGAAGGCGGCGGTTCATCGCGATGGAGCGACGTTTCCTGCATTTCCATTTTATCATTTACTAGAGAGTGAGGGATTTGCAAAGATGGCAAGACGATTGGGATATACATGTTGGGGATTGCCGCAGTATTTGGTACGTTACTTCCTTCCTCTTTGGAATATGAGTTTCTTATGATAGGTTTATCATTACAATGAGTGATTGGAGATATGCATGGAATAGCATTGCGTATATGGACTGGATTGGCGGATTGGACTGGAACATGTCTGTTGTAATTAATACGAATAGCGAAATATAAGAATCGAAAAGTTTGGCGAAAGATTCTAGGGATTTCCGCCCTGATTCGCAATCTTGAGAGGCTCATCTGAGAAACATCCCTTTAAGTCACAGTTTAGAAATCCAGCATTGAGTATTTCAGATGCATTGATATGTTACAATTACTTCTTAATCCCCTTCAACATCTCCCGTAATCTCTTAAATTGACTCTCTTTCCCGCCGTTGCCATCCTCCTCCACCAACTTCCGTTTCCTCGGCTCCAACATACTCATCATAACCTCCCATCCGGGCATCCCCCCGGTCTGCGTCTCCTTATTAACCCAAGGACAATACCGCTTATGCTCCCTCACGAGATCCAGTTGTTCCTCTTCCCATCTCAACTCATTATCCCCAGTCGTCTCAGTAAATAGCCAGAGACCCACTCGGCGATGACATGTCGTGCAAGTGAGGAGACCGCGTGTGCCGAGCTGGGATCCTGACCAACCTGTTACGCCGCATTGCAGGAGACGGTGGTCGTAGTCTGCAAGGCCGGCGGGAAGACTTATTGGAAGGGGTTTGGGAGTTAAGAGTCGTTCTGCGGGGGGGAGCGAGGAGAGGATAGGCGTGAGGGATTGGAGGCGAGTGATTAGAGTTGGGATGTTGAGGAATTGAGGTTGGAGGCGAAGGATGGTAGGGTCTGCTGTGCGTGTCGACCAGGGACATTTGGAAGTATGCCCGGAGGATAGAAGGGGTTTGTAATGTTGCAGTAAGAGATCTGTTCCGCCGTCTTTTCCAGGCTTGGAATATATATCTTCTTCCGCAGGGTTCTTTTGTAGTGTCGGAGTAACTGATTTCGAGCTCGTCCCATTTGTCTCACTCGGTTCATGGTCTCCATTAACATGTCCCTCTTCGGCCTCCTGTGCAGCCTCCCGTTCACTCAAAATCTTCTCCCGAAGCTGTTCCCAATCCCAAAGAACCTCGACCTTCGCTTTACACAAATTACACTCAACCCCCTTTACCGTATCCTTACGCTCCACCCACCCTCGCCGCGCCCACTCCAGCTCGTTCAGTTCATCCGGCAACTGACTCCAGAACACATTTTTGAACGTCGACAGTCGGGAAATAAGCTGGTCTCTGTCCCATGGCGCAAAGGAAGAGAGATTACGTTGAGTGGGAGTTGAGGGAGCAGTGAGTTTGGACTGGGAATGTGTGCGCGACAGCGACGGCGACGAGTAGGGATTGACCGACGAGGGCGACGACATTGACATCGAGCCGCTGTTGATGATCGATCGACTTCAAGTTTAAATGGAGCTACTAAATTTCGCGAAATACATGCGATTACGAGGCCGACCGGTTTGATCTGAAGAGTGGCCGGCATGCAACTATTGCGGGACGCCGATCCTTAAGCCTCGTTTCGAGCCTCCTAATCGCGGACTATATCCGACCACATTTCGTGAGTTGCATTATCCCCGACTATTCATCTATCTTCCAGTCAACTGCTTTATATATACATCATTTTAACAGCATGCCGTCTCTTGCTACTCTTCAGACCCCGGGGACATGGCACCTTATCACATTGTCCCTGACAACTGGCACCACATTCTTCCACAGGTGCTACCTTTCAAGAATGCCGAACTTACTATAGCTTCATCGGTGGGACTCTTCAATACAAGGTATTGACTCCTTGCAGCATCCTTCTGTATACTTACAATATAGCATCTCCCTCGACTTCAATTCGGATACCTCCAATCAAAGATCTTTCCAATCTACTTCTCGCTCCAGAGTGTAGCAGCCGCGGTCCTCTACTTCACTTCTCCCGTTGACTCCCCGCTGGCAGTCTGGATTGCCCTTTTCGCAGGCTCAGTCGGAAACTTGGCTGTCGTCGGACCCTGGACAACCAGGTCCCCCCATCACTAGGTTGCTGGATCTGATGATAGTTTGATGAATGCACGTCATCGACTTGAGAAGAGCAGTGGAATGAAATACTCGGACGATAACGTCTCCCCTGAAATGAAATCTCTCAATAAAAAGTTCGGAATCGCACATGGTATTATATTCCTGCACAGAGTTGGGGTTGATTATAGGACTCTCCAGTTTGTTGAATTTGGGGTATTTGGTTGGTGCCATTGCCCAGATTATTTACATTGCAGATACGCTTCCCTAGACTCTTAGACAGCTACGTGAATAGGGTATCTAGTTGCTAGAAAGCAATAGCATGCACATTATCTCCATCTGTTATCTCTATACCCTGACCCTGACCCCGACCCATAGCGATTATCTTGATTTCCGTAATACCCATTCCCTCCGCGATCATTGCCTCGTGAATTCCCTCGGTCCTGATTATATCCTCCACGACTTTGATACCCTCCTCGAGCAGGTGGAATATTGCCGAACTGGGATTGCAGATCTTCCAGCCGCAGGATGCCAGAGTTATGCCCTGCACCAGCCTGGGGGGGGCCGCCGTAGGAGGAAGTCTGCTGGTACCACTGTGTGGCTTGGATATTGGAGGGAGGAACTCCCGGTGTAGGTACTGGTGGGAAAACTCTCATATGCTGTCCTCCCTGGGAATTGTTGTACGATCCCTGGGAATTGCCGTATCCTTGAGGATTGCCGTATCCTTGAGTATTGCTATAATTCGAATTCCCATTTGTCTGATATCGATGCGAATTTCCGTTTCGTGGAGAATTTCTATTCTGCCAGTTGAGATTGTTTATCCGATCGTGTGTTGAGGCATGGCGCCTCATGGACTCGATGTCCATTTCATTTAATGTCCGTGGGTTTAATACCGCTCCTCTCAATAACATTGATTTATGTACATTCGGCGACTTTTGAACGTGAAATTTGACGCTATGGTCAGCTGCGTTCGGATATATGCGGTACCTTATGCTTTTGTCGCTGTCTATTGAAGGATAGACATCTGATTTCAGGGGGAATGAATAGGATCCATGAGGAACACAAGTCTCGTCCTTTGATACCGCTCCAATTAATTGTCTCGAAATCTTTGGATTCAAATGTATCCGCTGGTCATTAGCACAAGAACCCGTAAAGCAAGGAATAGGTTACCTCAACGCCTTCCTTCATAGCATAAAAGCTCTCTCCCAGGACATCATATAACATATTCTCCTGCGACACGAAAAGGACATCACTCCCCATCTCGTTCCTCACCCTCTCCACCTCATCCAATTCCTCCCACAACGGCTCCATAGCTTTCAACAACCTCTCCTCATCAATAAACGACAAAAGCGCCACGCCCTGCCACAACATCTTCTTTCCATTCATATCAATTTCAAAATCCTCGGGGTAAAAATCCAGGATCTCCGAATCTTCATCCACCATAAGCGACTGGAATGCGCTGGGGAGGAGATTGCGACTCGCGGCGGGGAGAACGCCCATGAGCTGTTCGGCGGGTTTGAAGGGCTGGCCTTTGGTAAAGGAGATGGATATGTCGGCGACGTCTTGGAAGTCGGAGGCGAAGGGGGCAAAGTGGTATGGGTAATACCATGTCCAGGAGGCACAGCCTTGGTAATAGTATAAGAGCACCCAACAGAGCCCTTCGACGTAGTGTTTTATGAGGCTAATGTTAGCGAAGTTGAGGATGGAGGGGCTACGTTCGGCGGAATTCGGTGTCTTCGTGGTAATCGACGTGGAATTTTTGTTCATAGTACCTTTCTTTGTGACCTGGTTCCCATAATCTAAAATCAATATCGTGGGCAAAGAGAATCTTACCGGACAGTATCCTTGACATCCTCCACAGCGCCATTCGTAGCTTTTGGAATCGGTGTTGCCGGTGCCGAATAATCCGTATCATTACCCTCATTCTCCTCCTCCATAACAGCAACCTTCCTCTTCAACGCAGCCTTTGCAGAAATAGGTGTCGTACTCGATGATTGTGGTGCACTAGGCGCGGGTCCTAATCCCAATTCCGCTCTCAATGCGTCTGCAGCAGATTTATTCTCTGCGACGGCAGTAGGTTGCGGAGCTGGATTCGCGCCCATTCGCAGCGCTTTACGATTAGCTACGATATCGCGATTGGTCTGCGAGATTTGTTTTCCGGCTGCGCCTTGTGCTCCTGGGAGAACGTTTGTGCTGCTTTGGATTGCGGAGGGGGCCATGAGATCGGGAACGGGGGGGGGTACGATGTCGGACTTGCGGCGTTTGGAGGGAGGGGTGGTTATTGGTGGTTGGACTTGTGCTGGGGAGGAAGTAGGTAGATTTTCAGGGACTTGGTTTTCAAGAGTCTCTCTTTGACGGTTCTTAGCCAAGTCTCTGTCTTTCTGTCTTTCTGCCTCTAAAACATTAGTTATGTTACAGAATGAGAGAATACGTTGATGTCGTCGTTGGAAAATAGCGTCCTCCTTCTCGCCTAGTCCTTCGAGGATTATCTGAGCTCTAGCAAGATTGACGGAACCATCACAAGTGACGTATCCCCCCATACGGGACAGAGAGCTCTTCCAGATACTTATTAAAGTATCGATGGCATTTTCTCGGATATCCAAACTAGGCAGATGAGGCAAGAAATCGTTCCCGACAAAGAAGCCCATGAACACCCAATCGTCGATCGCGCGTTCGAGGTCGAAGGGGAAGGGCAGTCCAGGGACATATAGTTCCGCCTCGAGGTATTCCCGTAACACATCCACATGCAGCCATATAAACGGTTTCTGTGGTCGAGGGCCAGATTTCTCATCAAATTGGCCAGACTTCTCTTTCGGTTTGCCTAATGTTAGCCAGAAAATAGGAGATAACTACCCGAGCATTGAGCTGCAAAATGGCCTTCCTGACCGCAGATACGACATCCCTTGTTATTTGAGTCTTGGAAGAAGACGTCCTCTCGTAGGACTGTGAAATGTGCTTCGTGAGTCGCAAGACCAAGCATGATTAAATCTGCATCGAGTCCATACATGACGTGTTTTGTATTTGGATCGTGAGCAGGATTTGCCCTTTGACTTCGAATGAATTCCATTATTTTGTGTTCTCCTTCCCCTGGCACAGCAGCGTCTGATAGTATTACACTAAGATTCGCCCATCCTGGATCGGTGTTCAACTTATACACGATCCAGTATCGTAGTGAATCAGCCAGGATATCCATGAATGGTGTTCCGGGGGTAATAGCATTTGAGTCCCAGTCTCTTTTAGGGGTAAGCGATTCATCCACTTCCTTCCCCTGAGCTCTCAACTCATCAATTATACGTTCCGTCGCTGCAGCTTTAATTGCACTGTCCTGAGCCGATCTAAACCGTCTACTCCTCTGCTGGTTCATTTTCGCTCTTGGTGCAACTCCATCAATCGCAATGAACAGCAATTTCCTCGGCCTCACCATATTGATGACCCGTTCGGTATATTTGAATATCTCCAACATCATCTCCTCCTCATCCTTCGGGGGAGGACGATCCTCTGGATGGGAGCACGGATGCACAATCCCGTTAAAGTCCAAGTACAAGTTATCGAACTCGACATTATTGGGATTAGGCAGGGTGGTGTCCACAGGGACTTTCACTCCGTTTATTTCTTTGGGAGATTCTTCGATGACTCGAGAGACTATTTTAGGATATTTTTTACTAAGCCAGCGAAAGGCGGCGGGAACACTACTATTAAAACTATCTACTTGCGGGGGGATACCCCATGCTGAAGGATTACAGTGTCTGTCTAGAACTGAGATTAGCTTTATCCCATGCAAACAACGCAGAGAAGGGAATGAAGGAGGTGTGTCAGGATTGTCAATAAATAAGGTAGCTGACTGTTTTTCATCAGGAGCGATTTCTCGCCTCTAGCCAAATGCCAAAATCATCATAACACCGGGAAACGAGGAAACAGAACGAGGTCAAGAAAGGATGATGCAGAAGGAGGCTTACCACACACAGCGAATCCTTTCGCGAGAGTCTTTCCGTCTTGGGCGAAGCTTGCAAAAATCTCCGCTCCTTATAGCACGCAAATTCTAATCACAACCAGACACCACCTTTTCGGTTCGCTGACATAAGATCCAGGGTCACTTTAATTCTATACGTGGATTGAACAACACAAAAAGGAGACAACCAAGCAGGCTCATTAGGACACAGACAGCAGGAAGTCTAAGAACGAGCGGTCGCTGAGATGGAAGGACTTCTTGGAAAGGGCTTCGGTGCGTTTCTGTCGCAGCCAAAGCAACAGGAGCCAGATGAGATTATCCAGACACTCTGCAATCGGCTGGAGCATTCCACCAACCTTGAAGACAGACGAGCTGCGGTGCTGGGGCTGCGAGGATTCTCGAGAGATTATCAGGAGGTATGTTATCGCAAAATTTGTATGGTACCTAATCTGTAGATTGTAGGGAGGGAGGCTTTGGAACCTCTTACGGCGACTCTGAAACGGGACTTCCATGATCCGGAAACATTGCGCGCCGCATTGGAGACGTTACTCGTCGTATTCATGTACGATGATCATCCTGTATTCCCGGCATATCGTTGTATCTAATATCTAGTCCCCAGCAGCCAGAATAGCCCTCCAGAAACTGCAGGATAACTTCATGAAGGTACCATGACATCCCAGTAATCCTGACATTAGAACTCCGAGAACGTGATTACACTCCTCGAGTGTCTCGAGAGCCCAGACTTTTATTCGCGCCTATATGCTCTGCAGCTATTATCCAATCTACTTAAAGCTCGGTCGGCACTAATACAGAAATGCCTATTATCTTCTGCGCTGGGGATATCTCGTCTAGTAGCAAGTCTGAATGATAATCGTGAAGCCGTACGAAACGGTATCCCTGTCGGTCGAAGACGAATAACCGTAGAAACATTACTTGTACTTATTGGGCTTACAGAGGGAAATCCAGAGATTCAAAAACTGGTTGCCTTCGAGAATGCTTTTGAAATGCTGTTTGCAATTATGGAGCAGGAGGGAGGTGTCGATGGAGGGATAGTAGCTCACGACTGCTTACAACTACTTGCGAATCTCTTGCGGTATAATTCTTCAAATCAGGTATCACAATTCTCACAATTGCGCTTATTCTAGAATTACTTCCGGGAGACACGCGGGGTACCGCGCCTAGTGGGAATATTTCCTACTGGGAATAATGCAGGACACTGGCCGTCGCAAAGAGCGAGTAATACAGTACTCATCCTTGCGGTCACTAGGATCCTCATCTCGAAAGGCGGCGCAGGAACAACGAACAATCAAGTAAATCTCGGTCCCCTTACGAAGCTAATACCATAGGAAGCACTAGCACAGGCCGGCGCAGTAAACAAGATAATTGATCTCGCTCTTTCGTTGGATCCCCCGTCCCCTGTATCCGCAGCTGTATTTCCCCATGGCCATTTCTTAACTTACAATCCAGGCACTACTGGCATGTGCGGATCTTCTCCGAGGGAACTACAAAGTCCAAGTCTACTTCTCAACCTTTCTCGTCCCAGAAACACAACTCTCCACCACCCCCAACATTTCCCGCACCTCAACTCCCTCGGGCCACAAACGCTCCAGCTCACAACCTCAGATCCCAGTCCTAGATGCCCTGATCGCCATGTCACTGACGTCCACCTCACCCTACACCTACGAACAACGTCTCGCAGCCACACAATGTATCCAAGGATTCATCCACTCCAACCCTGAAGGCCGGGAACGACTCCTTGAACGTCTCATCGCAAAGTACCAACAAAACTCCGAGGCCGAGTCGAACCTCTTACGACACATTCTCGACGGTTCCGACAAAGATCCCTATCGAACATGGTTCTCGTGTGTGATTTTATTGCATTTACTGGATTCGTCGGACAGATGCAAGGAGATGATGAGGGCTATTACGATTGGTGATTCGAGTTCCGGAGAGGAAGTGATAACGTCTTTACAACAGATTAATGCGAACTTGTCGGCGGCGTTGATAAATTCTTATGATCCGAGGATCGCGGTGGCGTATTTGATGTTACTTTCTATTTGGTTGTATGAGGATTCTTTGAGCGTGGCAGAGTTTCTGGAAGAGGGCTCGGGGATACAGACTTTGGTGGGGACGGTGGCGCAAGGTCGAGATGGGATTTTTGTCACTGGACTATCTGCTGTGGTTTTGGGAATATGCGTGGAATTCAATTCCGCCGCGTCGTCGCTACCGCCGTATCCCCTCTTTTTCCCTCGTCCCATAACTTTACTGGGTGATTTGATATTGACGAGTAGGGCGAGATTGCAAAAGTTAATTACGTCGGGAGTAGGCGGAAAAGATCAATTCATATTTCGAATATCGCAACTTCGTGAATCGCCCCAATTCCGTGACTTTAAGGAACAAGTCACTTTCTCCAACCATGGCGACGACGAATTACCTGAACTTTGGTTCGATCTCGGATTCGTAGAGTTTGTCAAAGATAACTATAGTACCCCTTAACCACAGGATTCGAGTTAATGGTAGGTCGAATTCAACGCAGTTTGGAAAGGTCGCCGGAAAGCTTTGATGCCAGACAAAGTATGCGTTTTCCCGAGGAAGGGTTTAACGGTAGATGGAGTTGTAGTGGAAAAACCAGTTTCGGATGACCAGTCCAAGTATATTAATTCATTGGAGATACGGTTAAAATCATCCGAACAAGACGTCAAGAACAAAGAAGCACAAATCCTAAGTCTACAAACAAAATTGGATAAACAGGTAAATACTATTTGTGATAATGTTGCTGATGATGTAGACTGCGGATGGCAAGAAGGATAAAGAGACGAGTTCTGCGCGTGCGGAAACCACGGAAGCTGCTCTCGCGAGTCTACAGAATGAAGTCAAGGGATTGAAGTCTCAAGTTGAAGAGGCGGAAACGAAGGCGAGGACGGTGCAAGGAGAGTTGGATGATCTGTTACTCGTGCTGGGGGAGATGGAAGACAAGGCTGCGCGGTATAAGGAGAAGATTAAATTGTTGGGCGGGGAAGTAACTGACGATGAAGAAGAGGAAGAGTAGTTATCTAATTATTACGCTGACAGCGTTCAGCCATGTCACGATATGGTATATTCGCTGTGACCGAGACTGGCCCAAATATAGAAAGTCCATGCCTTACAACAGATGATGTAACTCAAAAATTCATTTACCCCGGGTATCCTGATTGTACTACATACTATTGGCGGAATTATGCTTGCATGGTGGAATCTTCAGGGACCAGCTGCGAGACGATGCCTTTGAAGATATCGTACAAAGCCAATTCCTTATACTCGTCCACAATCGTAGTTATTACCGCCCCATTATTCTGGCCATTTTGTCCGTTCTCCTGTGCATTCATCTCCGTCTGGTGCTGTTGATTTCGCTCGATCGCCATTACAAAATTCGGATCGATAGGAGCACGTCCTGAGATTAGTTGCGGGTTGAAAGCAGGTATACCGAGGAAAGGGACACTAAATTCCTGTGCCATAGCTTCACCTCCTCCGGTTGAAAAGATATTTGTACATTCCTATGATCAATGATATCCACAAAAGGAAACGTACGGCGCAATGAGGACATACAAAACCACTCATGTTCTCCACCACACCAAGGATAGGCAACCCGACTTTCCGACAAAAGTTGAGTTCCTTCCGGACATCCGCCAGGGCGACCGCTTGAGGCGTAGTAACCAGCACCGCCCCATCCGGCTGATGATCCCTCAACTTCTCCAAAATAGTAATATGCTCATCGGACGTGCCTAACCATCAACACTCCCTTCCAGCAGAGATCCATACCAGGCGGTGTATCAATCAAAAGGTAATCCAGATCTCCCCAAACTACATCCTCCACGAACTGCCCAATCATGCTCCCCTTCTTGGGGCCTCGCCAGACAACACTGTCGCCCCGATCACGAAGCAGAAAGCCAATGCTCATACAACATAAACTGCCTATTGAACCCTCGGGCGAGTCCAAGTAGACGGGGATCCATCCCGCACTCGATTGATGGATATGGCGGCCCTCTAGTCCAAGCATGCGCGGCATCGATGGGCCGGTCAAGTCGATGTCCAGGACTCCAACTCGGAAGCCTCTGAGGTACATTGTCAAGGCCAGCTGCAGTGTTATCGATGATTTACCAACTCCTACCTGTTAGCCACACTGTTAGCCGGGGTGCTGACCTCCTTTACCACTGAGGACGAGGATGGTATGTTTGATGTTGGAATATGTCTGCGCTCCATTTGTTTGCGACATGTTTTCGCAGTTGGCTGGGGCTCACAGTGGATATCAAACTGAATTTGTCACCAGCGGCGACTCAAAAAATCTCGGATGTGGCGGAACCAATCGCGTCACTTGCGACTTCTGCGCGCTGATTTGTTCGGATTTCTAGGCATCGTCGTACGATTTTACAGTGCATGTAATTGCGATCGCGAGGCAAATATATACACAACAATTATTCCTAGGTTTATGAGAAGAAGTACGTCCTTTCGCATATCAATTCGCCCTAACTTGCCAGACGGATTCGGGCAGCAACTGAAAGGGAAAAGACACCATACCATGGGTTACCCCTATGTGTGGAAATGCGCTATACCCAGCTGAGTGAGATGCGCACATTGTCTTGAGGCGCACATCGTCTTGAGGCGCACATTGTCTTGAGGAGCGCATTCTAGTGAGACGAGCACTTTCCTTCCTTCCTTTATCGTCTATATATAGCCGGGTTCATAACCTGAAGAATAGGTGTGCGATCAAGAAATTCTTCAATTCAAATACAGATCAACTTGGTGCCTGTTGCCAAGGGTGTTGAAACTGCTTTTGAGTCCTCCATTCCAAATCTGGCGAGGATGCCCTTGATGTACGTGGATTGATCAATCGAAACGCCGCCGTCCACCGTTCTGGTCAAGCGCATGCCGAGGAAGTGGTGACCCAAATCCTTCACGCTGAATTCGTCGGCGAGCTGCTTTTTGACCTCAGCGATGTTTCGTGCATCCTTGCCGGCTTTGGAATGGAGGACTCAAAAGCAGTTTCAACACCCTTGGCAACAGGCACCAAGTTGATCAAAAACGATGCGAAACCAGGGAAGAATGAGATCCAACCGGAGCTTCGGCTGTCGACAGCGCAATTGTCGACTGTTTCTTGGCTTGCCAGGAAATTGGTGATCCTGCGAGGGTGAAGATGTATCCTGAAATCGACTTTCTGTCTTCGCAGCAGTACCTGTTTATCAGTCCATCGTAGGGTCCTTGATGTACGCTATGCTATGCACGCGCCCTGACATTGCGTATACAGTTCAACAGCTCTCACAATTCGCGTCAGATCCAGCGCAAGTGCATCTACAGGCTGCGAAGCGCGTTCTACGGTATCTACAAGGCAGCCAAGATCTTCATCTCACGTATCGACACGACAATGGGGACACGCGCATGGGCACGGGCACCATCCAGAGCTACTCAGATGCCGACTTCGCAGCAGGCGAAGACAGAAAGTCGATTTCAGGATATATCTTCACCCTCGCAGGATCACCAATTTCCTGGCAAGCCAAGAAACAGTCGACAATTGCGCTGTCGACAGCCGAAGCAGAGTATGCGGCTCTTACGCAAGCCGCCAAGGAAGTTATCTGGCTTCAGAACCTTCTCAAAGACCTCGGTATGTCAAACTTTGCACCCAAGATCATCAATGTCGACAACCAGGGGACCATTGCGCTCGCCGAAAATCCTATCCACCACGCCAGGACAAAGCATCTCGACGTACAGCTCCAGTTTGTGCGCAACAGCATCGAAAACGGAATAATCGAGCTCAAATATTGTCCTACAGACGTCATGTTAGCCGACATCATGACCAAGGCACTGGCAAAGGAAAAGCATGCAAGAATGCGTATGTTGATGGGGATGAATTGTTTGGCAAACACTACGCCATCACCATTTGAGGATGTCCGTTTTGGGAAGCAGAGGAATGGGGGGAATAACGAGTGGGAGTGTGGAAATGCGCTATACCCAGCTGAGTGAGATGCGCACATTGTCTTGAGGAGGGCATTCTAGTGAGACGAGCACTTTCCTTCCTTCCTTTATCGTCTATATATAGCTGTGGATTAATCCTGTATTTGAATTGAAGAAGTTCTTGATCGCACACCTATTCTTCACTATGGTCCTAGAAATGTGCGCGAAACGTCGTTTCTCGCACATTAAAAGCAAGTTTCTGGCACGTTTTAGGCAATTTGTTTATTATGTGGTGAGCACATTTTTGGCACATGTAAATCTGTGCCTTTTTTGTGCTTTTTTGTGCGTTTTCTGTTCGTGAACTGTGCTTAAAATGGACATGGATTGTGCTTAGACTGTGCGCGAACTGTGTGAAATTGCTTCTATTAGCCGTTAAATGCTCGGAGAGGCAAAGTGGGGTATACTTCTTGCCGGGACGGCGAGGCCAGGACCTAGCCTTTCGAGGCGAGTTCTCACGGATGACCGTTTCAAAGGAGAGATCGCTGTTTGGGCCTTCTCCGCTTCTAATATTCATGGCAATGACAAAGAAATCTGGCGATATCAAGGCAGCTTGAACTTGATACACAAATATACAAGCTGGCTGATCTGGAAAAAAAACATCCATAAAGGACTTCAATTTCCATACATAATCATACATCTCTATTGATAGCACTTCCATTGACGAACCATCTCACCTGGTCCTTACTCATGGTATGTCGACACCTTACCTCCTTGACCTCACCATTCTTCTTGGTCACCTTCAATGTGATTTCCCCGCCGCCCTGACCTCCCGCTTCGATCATCTGCCGTATGCCCTGGGTATCGACTTTATCACACGCATTGATCACATCATAGTCCTTCTCATCGACAAACGTTAATGGCAGAACGCCCTGCTTTTTCAGATTCGTTTCGTGGATTCGAGCGAATGATTTCACTAGGACGATCCGGCCTCCTAAATAGCGGACTTGCAAGCTCGCGTGTTCTCGTGCTGAGCCCTCCCCGTAATTATGCTACCTCTCAGTACTGCATGTAGAGTGAGGGGCAAGGGGTGATACCTCCGCGACAACAAGCCACTCTTGTCCGCGCTGTTTCCATCGCCGTCCCAAGTCAGGGATACTCACTCCCTTCCCATCCCCCTCATAATCGTACACCACATTAACCTCGTCCGTCTCCGCGTTCATCGCTCCAATAAGAGTGTTGTTGGCGATATTCTCCAGATGCCCTTTATATTTCAACCATTTCCCTGCTGCGGAGATATGATCTGTGGTACATTTGCCCTTGACTTTGACTAGGACGCGCAGATTGGTGAATTCGTCGCCTGTGAAACGGGAGAATGGTTCGAGAACTTGCAAGCGGTCAGATGAGGGGGAAATGATGATTTCAGTGGAGGCGACGGGTT
>Ga0302325_10014914_pt1 | contig 16532 bp, 13 predicted proteins | sample Palsa_T0_2_FD_201948 | JGI IMG/M metagenome (GOLD analysis project Ga0302325, IMG submission 201948) | Peat permafrost microbial communities from Stordalen Mire near Abisko, Sweden - Palsa_T0_2 | ecosystem: Environmental > Terrestrial > Soil > Palsa > Peat permafrost | place: Sweden: Abisko... | reverse complement strand
AAGCTGTACTTCTTATATTTATCCTGGATCGATTTAATCTGCGGCGCCACGCGCTGCATCTTCAGCATCGACTTCATCTGCGTAATCCGCAGCGGCATCAGCAACACGCTGATGATCAGCGTCTGCAGCACGATCGCCCATCCCCAATTCGCGACCACGTGGCCATACATCCACTTCAGCCACAAAAACAGAGGCCTGGCCAGAATCCCCCACCACCCAAAATCCACCAGCCCGCGCAAATCAGCAGGGCCGTTCTTGATCGCCGGAACCTCGGTCGCCTCCAGCACCGCCAGTTCCTTCGGCCCAACATAAACCCGCTCCACCGTGGGCCCGCGCAAATTGCCCACCGCCGCGCCCAGCACATCCACATTCGATGTTTCCTTGGAATCCTTTTTCTGCGGATCGCGCAGCACCTGCAAAGAATTTCGCTGCGTGACCATCGAAGCCCCGCCCGGATCCTCCGGAATAAACACCGCCGCAAAATACTGATCCGCCGGCCCCGCCCATTCAAACGGCCCATGCAAAGTATTTCCGCCGCTGATGTTCTTGATCGCCAGCCGCAACACGTAATTCGGAAACACCAGCGCCGTATGATCCGTCGACGTATCGCTGTGATAGTCGATCACCCCGGCCGCATAATTCACCGGCGTCACCTGGTCGCCGAATCCCGACGGCCACGCCGGCAGCGCCCCCACCGCAACGCCCTTGTAAACCACCGACGTTTCCACGCTCACAACATAACTGTGATCGAACCGAAACGTCTTGTGCACGCTGAGATCGTGATCCGAATACTCAAACGTCACATCCGTCGGCGACGTCTGCGATCCCGCGCGCGACCCCACATACAACGCCGAACTCAGCCGTTCGCGCAGCCCTTCATCGTAAGTCCACAGCGACAGCGGATACCCAAACTTCGCCGCCGCCTCGGGATTCACCAGATCAAGCGGCCCATTCTGCGAATCATTATCGAATCTCTTCAGAATCCACGACTTCACCTGCGCCCCGCGATTCGTAAACGTAATGCGGTAAAGATCGTTCTCGATCACCGTTTCAGTTTCGCTGCTCGCCTGCTTCGTCACTCCCACCGGAACCGGAACCGCGGGCAAATTCGAAGCCGTCTCCCCAGAAGAAGACCCAGCCGAAGACCCCGCAGCTGAAGATCCCGCCTGCGTCTGCGCCGTCTGATTCGTCGGCGTCACCGCCGGCGGCGGACCATACTTCTTCGTCCACGCCTGAAACCCCAGAATCACCAAAAACGTAAGAATAAATACCAGGACCAACCGCTTCTCAGTGCCAGGCTCCTGCTGCGGATTTTGAAAGTCAGCCAATTTGTAGTGTTCCTTAGACCGTTCCCCTAAGCTTTGTCATCCTGAGCGGAGCATGATCGTCCGAAGGACGGTCATGCGTAGTCGAAGGATCCCTATAGCCATCAAGCTGCCGGCGGCCACCCTCGATACCGCCGGCACCCTCGAAGGGAGTTTCCACCACCGCGCCCGCACCCCGCTTCACCACCGGATCATGCCCACCCCGCGCCAGCGGATGACACCGCAACACCCGCCCCGCCGCCATCCATCCTCCGCGCAACGCGCCAAAACGCTCCACCGCCTCCATCGCATATTCAGAACAAGTCGGCACATACCGGCAAGCCGGCGGAAACATGGGCGAAATCGCCCACTTGTACCCCCGCAACATTACCAACACAACGTGCTTAGCAAGTTCGCGCATGAATTACCTTGTCATCCTGAGCGGAGCATGATCGTCCGAAGGACGGTCATGCGCAGTCGAAGGACCCCTATAGCCAGTCAACTCTCAATGACAGCAAAGGGAATCTTCCACCACCGCGAGAGCGCAATGAATCCCGCGTCTGGCTCGCATCCTTATCGCGCTCCTGCGCCGCCGCTCTTCACCCTCTGCTCTATAACTACGAACGCACGCTTCACTTCGTTCAGCACCACCGCAAACTCCGCAGCCAGCAACGACTTCTTCGGATTGATCACCACATCCACCGCCCCAGCCTGACCTACCCGCGCCAGCCGCACCGCTTCCCGCAACCGCCGCTTCATGCGATTGCGAACCACCGCCCCGCCCAGCGCCTTGCCCACAGTAAATCCCACGCGCGGTCCCGGGCTTATGGGTCTGCTTCCCGCTGGCTCACCAGCTGCCCGCGCTAAATAAAAAACGGTCATCGTCGCCGAGAAATGCCGACGACCCTGCTTATAAACCCGCTCAAAATCCGCGTGGCGCAGCAGTCGTCCGCTCCGCGGGAAACTAATCTTCTTCCCCCGCGGTCCCGTTCCATCCGATTCTTCCTGGGGAGCGATAGCGCTCACGGCGATGGTCTGGTCGAATTCCCTGATCGAGATATCCTGCTCAGAAAAAGAGAAACGAGAAAAGCGAATAGAAGAAGCCAGCCGACCAGCCGGGACAACTAGGCTCAGGTGTCCTCCGTGCGACCCTGTGCTCCCCTGTGGTTTAACTCTTGCTCGGATTAGGCCTACTCGCGGAAACCTGGTTTCACCGAGACCCGCTTGCGCCCCTTGGCGCGGCGGCGCGCTAGCACCTTCTGGCCGCCCTGGGTCTTCATGCGTGTGCGAAAGCCATGCTTCTTCGATCGCCTTCGCCGGTTGGGTTGGAATGTACGCTTGGGCATGAAAAGTACTTGCTCCTGATCTGTTCGATAGTCTTATGGCAAACCTAGAGTATAAATGACAACTCGCGCCGGGAGCAAAGCCCAGCCCAAACTGGCCCCTGTCCCCTCGCCACTGGTCACTGCGTTTTCAACACCCCACTGATCCCTGACCCCTGGTCACTGCCTCTTCAACATCCCCACGACCCTCTCATAATCATCCACCGTGTGGTACTCAATCACAATCTTCCCCTTACCCTTCTTGTCTTTGATCCGCACCCGCACTCCCAGCAGCCGTTCCAGCTCTCCCTGCGCCGACCGCACATTCGGATCCATCCACCGCGCTCCGCTCTTCTTCTTTACATACCCCGGCATTCCCGGCAGCGGGTCCAGCATGCCCTGCATCTGCATCACCATCTCTTCGATCTGGTCGAACGGCATCCTCTTCTTCACCACGTCATCCGCCGCTTTCTGGATCATCGCCACATCCTCCAGCTTCAGCAGCTCCCGCGCTTCCGCAAACCCAAGCTTCTTCTGCGCCATGTACTCCATCACCCGCTCCGGCAGTTTCAGCAGCCGCATATAATTCGACACCGACTCCCGCGCCAGCCCCACCCGCTCCCCAATCTGCTGCTGTGTCAGCCCGAACTTCTGGCTCAACACCTTGAACGCTTCCGCATGTTCCAGCGGACTTAAATCCTCCCGCTGCAGGTTTTCGACGATCGTCATCTCCGCCGCCTGCTGCTCCGAAACCCGCTTCACCAGCGCCGGCACCGTCGTCTTCTCCGCCATCTTCGACGCCAGGCACCGCCGCTGTCCCAGGATCAGGATGTACCGCCCCTCCTTTTCCGCCGGACGCACCACCACCGGCTGCACCACTCCATTGATCCGGATCGATTCCGCCAGCTCCTCCAGGCTCTCCTCATCCATCCCATACCGCGTCTGGTAAGGATTCTTGTCGATATCATCAATCGCCAGGTTCACCACCAGATTCCCTGGCGTCCGCGAAGTATCCGCCACCGCCTGAATCGTAATGTTCTCGCCCGGAATAAATGTGGAGACAGCCGCCCCCGGCTGTCCCGAGCGCAGCTCGGCGCCTTCCGCCGCCGCAGGCACATCCCCGGCGACGCTTGCATCGCCACCATCCCGGACAGGAGCCACCACCCGCGGCCCCGGCAACAACGACTCCAACCCCCGCCCCAAAGCCCGCCGCTTCTCGACCTTATCTTTATCTCTCTCCACCGCCGCCGTAGTCGTCATCAATCTCTCCTCAGTTCTCTCCTGCTCTCGCGTTCTTTGCGAGACAATCGTCCCCGCTCGACATATATCGACATACATCAATCTAAATATAGACACACATCAATATATCAAGCGCTCTTATCCATCTCCTCCGCCGGAGTCTCCTCACCCTCCTCGGCAAAGATTTCCGCTGACCCCTGACCCCTAAGCCCTGACGGCTGCCGTTCAATGATCTCCTTCGCCAGCCGGATGTAACTTTCCGCCCCCTTCGACCGCGGATCGTACATCAGCGCCGGCATCCCATGACTCGGCGCCTCCGCCAGCCGTATGTTCCGCGGGATCGTCGTCGTGCACAGCTTCTCGCCGAAGTATTTTTTCAGTTCGTTCATCACCTGCTGCGCCAGGTTAGTGCGGTCGTCAAACATGGTCAGCACCACCCCCTCGATCCCCAACTGCGGATTCAGTGCCGCGCGGATCCGTTCGATCGTGTCGAGTAGCTCGCTGATTCCTTCAAGGGCAAAGTACTCCCCCTGCATCGGTATCAGCACCGTGTCCGCAGCCACGAGGGCGTTGAGGGTAAGCAGGTCGAGCGCAGGCGGGCAGTCGATCACGATGAACTGGAAGCGCTCGCGCAAAGGCGCAAGAGCTTCGCGCATGCGAAACTCGCGCCCCTCCGCGTCGACCAGCTCAAGGTTCGCCCCGATCAGGTTCTTGTGCGAGGGAATCAGCCACAGCTGTTCGAGAGCCGTGACAACTAGGGCTTCCTCGGCCGAGGCCGCGCCCATGAGCAGGTGGTAGGAGCTGATGCGCTCCGGGTCCTTCACGAAGCCGAGGCCGCTGCTGGCATTCGACTGCGGATCACAGTCGACCAGCAGCGTGTTGACCTCGGCGGCCGCAAAGGACGCAGCTAAGTTAATGGCAGTCGTGGTCTTGCCCACGCCGCCCTTCTGGTTGGCAACCGCGATGACGCGTCCCATTGAGTTTTTAGGAGAAGCCTGAGCTATTCGGCAGCATACGTCCACATGGATTTGGAATGCAACGCAAAACGTGACACGAGCAGCGAATTTCTGTGCAAAAAAACGCACGTTATGTTCCTGCAGGAACGTTTCGCGCATTTGTGCAGGTGTGTTTCCCCTCGGGACGGCCGGTTGCTTGGTTGCTGGCTTGGATTACAAAATGGAGATGTGTTCCTTCAGGAACACTGCGTTGTTTTGCATGGGGCGGGGGATTGACGAGACAAATGTGAAAAATGGAGAAGTGTTCCTGAAGGAACACTGTGGAAAACTCGTATTCATGCTCATTCTTGAGCTGGCGCAATCGGCAAAATTATCGGGATTTTTACCACTTGCCGCGTATGAAACGGTAGCTTTGTCGACTGCGATTCCCACTTTGCGCCTGTTTATTGCGCGAATGTACCACCTGTTTACTTGTGGAATTCTCCCTATGGGTGGGGTGGCGGGCGCCACTTCCGGTTTGCCCGATTACGACACGCGAGCGATCAGCAGGGTACGCGACTGGGATTGGGGGACGGGTTTGGGTGGGTCCCAGGCGAGCGTGGGCAGGGTGGATTGGGCGTGGTCGAGTTGTGAGGTGCCGATGAGGAGGGCGAGGCGGCCGCCGGGCGAGACCAGGCTGGCGGCTACGGGGAGGATGGCGGCGAAATGTTCGACGGCACGGAGGGTGACCAGGTCGAAGCGTGTTTGGTCCAGGGTCTGTTGGTTGGCACCTGTGCTGAGTCCTTTGGCGGCTGGATCCGATTGGGAGCGTTGCTGAAGAAGCTGCTCGGCGCGGCCGGAGAATACATTGACGTTCGTCAATGTAAGGGAGCGGAGGACTTCGCGGAGGAACGCGGTCTTTTTTTGATTGGACTCGATCAGGGTGAGGCTGATTGGCGGGGCCCAGAGTTTGATGGGGATGCCGGGGAATCCGGCGCCGGAACCGAGGTCGGCTGCGGAAACCTCGTCGTTGGCCCCTGGTCGTTGGTCGTTCGCCGAGCTGCCGGGGGCTAAAGCCCCGGTCTCTTCCGTGCGCGTTACGCGGCCCTGAAGGGCGGCTCTTTCACGGTCTCCACTGTGGGCCTCCTTGGGGAACAGGTGACGGGCGGCGAAGAGGCTCTCGCCGAAGTGGCGGGTGACGATTTCTTCGGGGTCGCGGATGGCGGTCAGGCTGATGCGGGCGTTCCAGCGGAGGAGTATATCGATGTACGTCGATATATGCTGGTAGAGGGCGTCGTTGACCGTCGATCCCTTCGCTTCGCTCGGGGCGGGCTGAACGGGGTCGTTCGCCAACGATGCGGCTAGAAAGGGTTCGAGTAACTTTGCGATACGGGCGGGGTGCATGGGAAATCTGATTGTAGAACAGCAGTGGTCAGGGGTCAGTGATCAGGGCGCGGCCGAGGATGGGGGCAGCCACACTCCACCCGGCATTGGTCTGGCTAGAACGAAGATTTTTCTGCAGCGGCAGTTCGAGTTCCGGCGCCGCTCAGCTCCACGATGAGACCGGTGGGGTTGAAGGTTCCCCCAACGGGGCCGTTGGTCACGAAGAAATCGAGAGTGTTTATCCCTGATTTAAAACCGGAGGTGAGGCTGAAATCTGTCAATGAGGAGAAGGAGGAGTTTGCCGGCCCGACGGTCACGCCGTTCAATTGGATATAGCCGGAGTTGTCGGTGGCGAAAGAACCGGTCAGTACGACGGTGGCAAGCTTGAAGCCGGTGAGGTCAAAGGTCTGGCGATACTGGTAGAGGCCGGAGGGATCGGTGGTTGCCTCATTGCCGCCGTTTGCCGGACCGATCCATTGCGCGGAACTGGTGTCGGCGAGCCAAGTGGGAAATGGATACTGGCCAGTAAGCGTGACGAAGGCATCGTAGCCGCCATTGCCGTTACTCACGCAGGCTCCGGAGGGGCATGAAATGAGCGTGAAGTTGCCATCGACGGAACCGACTGCGGCCAGGCCGGGGCCTCCGGCAACGTAGCCGGTTCCGAAAACGCTGATGGGGGATCCCCCTCCGGTGCCCTTCAACTGGGCTTGCTGCGGGCTGGTGTTGGCATCATCCGCGACGGTCAGCACGGCACTGAGCGATCCGGCAGCGCCGGGAGTAAACGCAACCGAGATGGAACATTTCGATTGGGGCGACAGCGATGAGGTGCAGGTTGTGGTGCTGACGGCGAAATCGGCGGGATCGGCGCCGCTGAATCCGATGGAAGAAATGTTGAGGGCGACAGCTTGATTGTTGGTGAGGGTGAACTTGACGGTTTTGGTGCTGCCGCTCTTCACGGTGCCAAAATTTGCCGACGACGGGGCCAGGCTTGCCGCCGGCAATCCGATAAGCTGTGCGACCTGAGGAGTGTTATAGGCATCGTCGGTCGCGGTGAGCTGCGCGTCGCGTTCGCCGATCGCGGTGGGCGTGAAGGTGACCGAGATGGTGCACTTGGCGAGGGGCTTCAGGGTTGCAACACAGGTGTTCGCGCCGATGGCAAAATCTCCGGGATCTGCACCACCCAATGCGATGTTTGAGATGTTTAACGTGGTGGCATTCTGATAGTTGGTCAGCGTGAACTTCTCCACCTTACCAGTGACGCCCAGGGACTCCGGAGTGAACGAAAACGACACGGGCGAGAGTTTCGCAGGTTTGCATTTGCCGGCGCTGCCGGCGTTGTAGATGGCTTCGATCTCGGCAGTGCTGAGGGCGCGTGAGAAGATTTCCGTTTCGTCGATGAGGCCGTGGAAGTAGCCGAGACCTTCGGCTTCGCCAATGATCAGGGGCGCGGTTGGGGAAGGAATTGGGTTGGTGTAGGTCTGAGAAGTCGACGTACTGGGCACGCCGTCGATCCAAATGGTGTAAGTGCCGGAGGATTTTGTGACCGCCAGAAAATACCAGGTGCCGGGCGTCGGGGAAAACGGGGTCTGGGCCAGCCACTGCGGGCCGATCGCGCCATTGATGTGAAAATTCAATACTCCGTCTGACAAGTCGAAGACCCACTTGTTCTGATCGCCGGTGCCGTTATCGTCGCCAATGAAGACATTATCAAGGTTCAAGGTGCCGGTGTTTCTTACGGCGGTGAAATTTGCCCACAGATCGATGGTGAAATCTTCGGAGCCAAAATCCCAAAGTTTGTTGTTGGCCACTTGTATGTAAGCGTTCGTCCCATTGAAGCTGAAAGCCTTGCCGACCTCGCCGGTTCCGTAGGTGGCATTCACCAGCTTGCCGTTGTGTCCGGCCTGAATATCAACCGTAATTCCGTCGGCCGACCACCAGGCAATCATGTCGGCTGGCGGTATCTTGCACGTCTGAGCCGACAGGAAGGAATGAGGCACGAGCAAAAGCACGAAAAGCAAGGGTGCCAGAGGCAGCGTGAAGTGTGCTGGCAGTCGCATGGATTTCTCCCGACCAGGATCTTCTTTTTTTTCTGCGACGCTGCCCGACCTTGGCGCGTCGTTACTTCCGGATGGGGGATCCGGATTTAGCGGAATTCGCTGTTTGGCACTTACACAGCGCTGCCATTGTGCCCCCCATCGCTATTCCCGTCAATGTTAAACAATTTTCACATGAAACGATTTTCAGTAGTGAAGCAGGGGGTGAGAAGCAGGGGGTGAGAAGCAGGGGGTGAGAAGCAGGGGGTGAGAAGCAGGGGTCAGGGGCTAGTGGTCAGGGGGCAGTAACTTCGCTTGACAAGCCGAGGTCATTTCTGTATATTCAGTTTGTACTGAAAGTAACGATATGGCGGAATTGACTGGATTGCAGAAGCAGTACATCCTCCACTGGGGAGAGATGGGGACGCGGTGGGGGATTAACCGGACGGTGGCGCAGATTCATGCGCTGCTGTATTTGTCGCCGCGGGCGCTGCCGGCGGAGGAGATTGCGGAGACACTGAGCGTGGCGCGGTCGAATGTGTCGACGTCGATCCGGGAGTTGGAGGGGTGGGGGATTGTGCGGGCGGTGCATGTGCTGGGCGACCGGCGGGAACATTATGAGTCGATGAAGGATGTGTGGGAGATGTTCCGGCTGGTGATTGAGCAGAGGAAGCGGCGGGAGATTGATCCGACGCGGGAAATGCTGCGGAGGTGTCTGGCGGAGCTGGATCCGAAAGAGCCGGGAGCGGATTACACGCGGGAACGGCTGGCGGCGATGGCCGGGTTTTTCGAGGCGGTGACCGAACTGCATGACCAGATGAAGCGGTTGCCGACGGGCACGGTGCGGAAGCTGTTGCGGATGGGGGCGAAGGTGAGCAAGGTGGGGAAGCCGAAGGCGAAGGCGGGATAAATTTTTTTGGGCAATGACTTCTGTTCATACAGAAGTATCTGACACAGAAAGTCGATTCATGTGTGCGACGATCCGGGTGAGCGAAAAACTTAACCACAGGGGACACAGAGGAACACAGGGTAACGCCGAAACGGGGTGGGTATGAGCGGAAGTTTTTTGAGCGCTGGACTGATGAAAGAGCTGATCTGGGGGGCGGGGGCGGTGCATGTGGGGATTGTGCTGGCGAATATTCCGCTGCTGGGGCGGTTGCGGGTGGGGGAGCGGCTGGCGGGAGTTCCCCGATTTCTGCGGCAGATTGTTTATGTGCATTGGGCGTACATCCTGATTGTGGTGGGGATGTTTGCGGCGTTGTGTTTTGGATTTGCTGCGGACCTGGCGGGAGGGAGCGGGCTGGGGCGGTTTTTGAGCGGGTTCATGGCGGGGTTCTGGCTGCTGCGGATTGGGTTGCAGGTCTTTTATTACGACGAACAGCTGCGGCGAGAAAATCGCGGGATGGATCTGTTGTATGTGGTTTCGCTGATTGTGCTGGTGGGGATTTTTGGGATGGCGGCGTTGCGGCCGGTGGGGTGAGGCGGAGTCAACGTCCCCACTTCTCGCGAAGGACGCGAGAAATGGGGCACCCGAGTGGAGTGAGGTGAATTATGAAGGTTCCGCATGGTGGAGGTGGAAAGCAGAATCCTCTCTCTCAGAATGAGAAAAGTGGGTGGGCGGCAGGGTGGGCGACTGCGGGAGCGGCGGCTTGGGCGGGGATTGCGGTGCTGGCGCGGATGGGGATTGCGCGCATTGGGGTGATTGAGTTGATGTTTTTGTTTGCGCCGCTGGTGATTGTTCCGCTGGGGATGGAGTTGGGGAGGGTGGGCGGATTTGAGTCTGGCGTGGCGCGGGGGCTGGCGGGTGCGGCGCAGATCTTGCAGCCTTTGGGGTCGGTGTTGGCGGTGGCGGCGGTCTGTCTGGCGCCGGGAGGACGGGCTGGGTTCCTGGCTGGAGGATGGATGGTGGTTTGTGGGTTGATGGCTACGGCTGGGGCGGTTGAGTTGGGGGCTGTCGTTTTTGGGTCGGCTAGTGCGGGGCCGGCGGCTGAGATGGAAAAGCTCACGGGCGGGGCGCCCGTGGCCACACCAGCGTTGCCAGCGTCCGCACACGTTGTGGCGGTTCCTTCTCGGCTTTCCAGAATTGCGGGGTGTGTTGCGCGCGTTGATTTGGCGGTGGGCGGGGCCTGGCTGGTGGCGTCGCGGTTGGGATGGCGGCCGATGGGGATTCAGGAGCCGATCGGGTTGCTGACGGCGGTGCATTTTCATTTTGCGGGATTTGCTACGGCGATGATTGCCGGGGCGACTCTGTGGTTTGCGGAGGCGCGGTTTGCTGGGCGCGATCTCCTGCTGAGATGGATGAGGGGGGTTGTGGTGCTGGTGTTGGGGATGCCGTTTTTGGTGGCGGCGGGGTTTGTGATTTCGCCGGGGCTGAAGATGGTGGCGGCGATGGTGTTTTCTGCGAGCGTCGCGGGGCTGGCGGGGTTTGTTTGGATGTGCGCGGGGCGGGTGGAGGATGGAACCGGGCGTGGGTTCCTGCGATTGGCGGCGGGGGCGGTGTTTGTGGGAATGGCATTGTCGGGAACTTATGCGGTGGCGGATTTTGTGAAGAGCGAGTTGTTGCCGATTCCGCGGATGGCTTCAACGCATGGGGTTTTGAATGCTTTGGGATTTTGCCTTCTGGGGTTGCTGGGGTGGATCGTGGAGAGTGCGAAAGGCTTCACCACAGAGGGCACAGGGTAACGCTGAAATTTCGGGCGGAAGGACTGTCCGCACTGCGCGGTAGAATGGTCCGTTCATAATTAGGATTCGGCTTAGGATTGGGGACGCGACCTTATGACGCAGGAGAATGAGAGCGGCGGGGCTGAGAAGAAAATCTGGATGACACTTACTGGGCTGCCGCTGACGATTCGGCTGGAGTGGCCGTTTCACAAGTCGACTTCGGGGGCGGATTTCTGGGTGTTGCATGGGGACATCCGGCTGGAGAATTCGGAGGGGCTGCATGCGGCGGTGGCGGTGAATTTGTCGATGACGGTGCGGGAGGTGATGCCGTCGCTGGAGCCGAAGGATGCGGAGGCTCCGGTGATCAATGCGCTGCGCAAGGAAGTGGACCGCAGGCAGATTGAGTTTGTGAAGTCGGGGAAATTGTTGCCGGTGGCGTTTTCGAGTAGACATTATGATTTCAAGCGGCAGCAGTGGGTGTTTGGGAAGGCGAGTGACGAGGTGGTGGCGGAGTTTTTGGCGCGGAAGGTTTATTGGGAGACGCGGGTGGGGCTGGGTGCGGAAAAGATAGCGGAGTCAAAATCCCCACCCTCTCGCGAAAAACGCGAGAAGGATGGGGCACCCGGGCGGGTGTGGATTTGCGATCCGACTGAGGCTCAGTATTTGCAAACTACTCCGGAGCATTTGCTGGAGATTGCGGGGCAGGTGGCTGCGGATGGAGTTGTGCGGATGGATGGGGAGTTTGCGGAGGCGACTGCGGGGCTCATAGGGCAGGCCGGGAGATTTGAGGCCGCGATGCGGACTTCGGTGGAGGAATTGGAGAAGAAGCATGCGTTTGAGAGAGGGTAGGGGAGTTAGAGGGCGGGGGCATCTTCAAAAGCTCACGAGCGAGGCGCCCGTGGCCACACTAGTCGTGGCCCTGCTTGGGCTGCTTGCTGCGTCGGCGTTGGCACAGACTAACGGTGCGGCTGGGAGTTATGTGCCTTCGGCGGAAAATTTGAAGGCTCGGGTGGAATTTCAGGATGCGAAGTTTGGGATGTTTATTCATTGGGGTGTTTACAGCGTGCTGGGGGATGGGGAGTGGATTTTTCACGAGCGGCATCTCACGGTGCATGAGTATGAGCGGCTGCCGAAGTTTTTTGATCCGGAGAAGTTTGATGCCCGGGCCTGGGTTGCGTTGGCTAAGGCGGCGGGGATGAAGTACATCACGATTACGTCGCGGCATCATGATGGGTTTGCGATGTTCGATTCGAAGGTTTCGGACTGGAATATTGTGCAGCGGACGCCCTATGGGAAAGATCCGCTGAAGATGCTGGCGGAGGAGTGCCATCGGCAGGGGATCAAATTGTTTTTTTATTATTCGCAGCTGGATTGGCATAATCCGGATTATTTTCCGCGGGGGCAGACCAGCTGGAATAACGGGCGTCCGGATCATGGGGATTGGAACGCTTATCTCGATACATATATGGATGGGCAGTTGCGCGAGTTGCTGACGAATTATGGGGCGATTGGGGGGATCTGGTTTGATGGGATGTGGGATAAGCCGGATGCGGACTGGCACCTGGCGAAGACTTATGCGCTGATTCATCAGCTGCAGCCGGCGGCGCTGATTATTCCGAATCATCATCAGACGCCGAAGCCGGGAGAGGATGTGCAGACGTTTGAGAGGGATCTGCCGGGGCGGAACACGGCGGGATTTAATACGAATTACGTGAGCGACCAACTGCCGCTGGAGAGTTCGAACACTCTCAATGGGGCTTGGGGATTCAATATTGGGGACAGCAACTACAAGAGTGCGGAAGAACTGGAGGAGATGCTGGTGCGGGCGGCGGGGAACAATTCGAATTTGTTGCTGAATATTGGTCCGATGCCGAATGGGGAGATTCAGGAAGAGTTTGTCACGCGGCTGCATGCGGTGGGGGAGTGGGTGGCGCGGTATGGGGAGGCGATTTATGGGACGCGCGGGGGTCCGGTGGCTCCGGGGGATTGGGGAGTGACTACGCAGAAGGGCGATCGCGTTTACGTTCATGTTCTGCACTGGAACGCGCCGCTGCTGGCGCTGCCTGCGTTCGAGCGGAAGATTACGGGGGCTGACATGTTGGGTGGGGGTGCGGTGGAGTTTACGCAGAGTGGGGATGGGGTGGTGGTGAAGGTTCCGGCGGGGAAGGAAGTGGATCGGGTGGTGGTGCTGAGGTTGGCGGGGAAGTAGAGGTTGCAATGGGGCTGAAGCCGCGTGCAAGAAAAAGGCTCTATCGCAGCGCTGGACGCGCGGCGCCACCCATAGTCAAGTTTGTCGAGTTTCTGTGGCCTCGTGTCGTGATGGACAACGTTCGAGGCCTCCTCTTGTGGAGCTGCAAGGGATCCTTCGACTGCGCATGACCGTCCTTCGGACGATCATGCTTCGCTCAGGATGACAATCAATAAAACTTATCAGCTTAGCGCTTACTAGTCCTCCGCCGCTTTGCGTGAGAACAGGCCCCAGCAGAATCTTGGGGCGATGGCGTAGTTGACCTGCACTAAAACAATTGCGGCGATGGCGTAGTAGGTACCTACGAAGCAGAGGGCGGCGCCGCAGGCGTAGAGGGTTTGCGCTATGACGATGCGGCGGACTACGGCGGTGTGGATTTCTGGCGGGATGTCGTCGGTGAGGAGGTGGTGGCGAGTGGCGTAGCTCCAGCTCCAGTAGAGGGTGAGGCCGAGGAGGAGGATGTTGCTCCAGTAGACGAGCAATGCGGTGCGGTAGTGGATGAACTCGGCTAGCAGCGATGTGGAGAATGGCGTGAGCGAGACAGCGCAGAGGAATGCGATGTGAATCCAGGCGAGATTGCGGTCGGCGCGGGCGAAGTGGTTGAGTTGAGTTTGCTGGCCGACCCAGAAGATGCCGTTGGTCATGACGCTCATCAGGAAAACGATTAAGCGCGGGGTGAGTTTGACCAGGGCGCGCCAGAGATCGTGCTCGGAGTGGATGGCTTCGGCGGCGGGGACGCGGAGGTCGAGGACGAGCAGGGTCATGGCGACGGCGAAGAAGCCGTCGCTGAGGGCGGCGAGGCGTTCGACACTTTGTCCGGCAACGCGGTTGTAGAGGGAGTGCATCGAAAGGAGTTTAGCGGCTGGTGGGAAAACTACCAAGAGCTGGGTGCAACTGGGCGTGGCAGGTTAAAGCTGGGTTGAGTGTGAGGAAAAATGCAGGTTTCCGAATGAGGCCGGGCGGAAGGCTGCGGGTGGCAATGTCGTTAGCTTTTCTGGCGGCGTTGCTGGTCGTGGCGGAGAGCGGATGGGCGCAGGAGTCGCAGACGCCGCCTGATCAATCGCAAAGCCAAGGCAAAGAAAATCCGCCCGCCGATCAGTCATCGCAACCATCTCAGCCGGCGGATAAGCCTTCGCTTGAAAAGCCAGAAGACAAGGCACAAGACAAGAAAGATGACCCTGCGAATCCGGCGCAAGTGGTGGCGGAAGCTACGAAGCAGGCGGCGACTGCGACGCTGGTCCAGCTTCGCGACTGGGAAACGGAGTGGCTGGTGGGAGCCTACGTCAGCCGGAACCACCGGTTAGTTACGCTGACGGGGGAACAGAGGAAGAGGCTTTATCTGCAGCAGACGGTGCTGACTCCGGGCGCTTATTTGAAGCGGATGTTTGATGCGGGGATCGATCAGGCGCGGGGAGTACCCTACCAGTGGGACGATGGCTGGGCAGGATATACGGAGCGGTGGGCGTCGCGCGAGGGGCAATTCATAGCGTCGAACAGTCTGACGGCGCTGGGTGATGCCAAGCTGGGATATGAGCCGCGTTACGACCAGTGCCGGTGCCGCGGATTCTGGCCGAGGATGCGGCATGCGATGGTGCGAAATTTTCTGACGTATGACCGGAGCGAGCAGGAGATGCGTCCGCAATTTGGGCTGTATGGCGGCGCGTTCGGCGGAGGCATGATTGCGACGGCGTGGCTGCCGAAGCCGCGCAATCCGTTTGCGGAAGGCGGATATGCCGCGCTCGGGCAGGCGGGGTTTGGGATTGTGGCGAATTTCTTTACCGAGTTTGCGGTGGATATCAACCGGAAGTTGGGAGCTAAGTAGTGCAGGCAGAATCTTTTACCACTAAAATCTTTGACCACTAAGGACACTAAGGTCCATTAAGGGAAGCCTTACATGGGTGGCTTCGATAGCCGTCCAATTCGTGACATTCGATTGCAACCGGGCGCGATTTTGTTCTATGCTGGGCGGACTTCACGACGGCCGGCGAGACGCCGGCGGCACCGGAAATATGCATCGTCTGACTGCCAGAATTCTTTTGCTGTTTGTGCTGGTGGGAAACTTCGTCCCGCTGGCGCTGGCGGTTGCGGCGGGGCAGGGGCATGCGTGCTGTGTGCGGAAGGCAGCGCATCCTTGCCACGGGGGTGCGATCGCAGATTCTTCGCGGCTCTCGATTCATGACGCCGGCTGCTGTAACCACGATTGCTGCCGCGCGGTGACGACGGCCCACTGGGCGCACCCGCAGCCGCGAACGGCAACCCTCTGCCGGGAAGAGATTAGCCGCGTTCTGGAACTTCGGAAGAACCCTCCGGCCAGAGAAAGTTTCGCGCTGCAATCGACCCGCGGTCCTCCCTATTGCTCCCTCGCCTGAACGATCACACAAAATTGTCCGCACTCGTAGCTACACGTGTGGGACCGGGTCGCGCTTGTCCTGAGCAGGGCCGAAGAAACCCGGTCGCTGGGCGAAGCCCGGCTGAACTTGGCCGCTGACGCAACCCTAACTCGTCGGAGACTTTATGCGCCCAATCCGCATCTCGCTGTCGTTGGCACTCCTTATCTTTTTCCCCTGCCTCGCCGCTTTCGCCACGATTTTCGGTTCCGTTCGCGGCATCGTTCACGATCCTCAGCACCACCCCATTCAAGGCGCCATGGTCATGCTGAAGGCGCAAAACTCGGACTGGGTGCAGTCTCAAGACTCCAACAACCGTGGAGAATTTGACTTCCGTTCCGTGCCCATCGGGAATTACACGGTCACAGTCTCGTCGAAGGGCTTTCAGCAAACCCAACAGATCGTGATTGTTCAGTCCGACACCAGTCCCGTTCTCCATTTCCAACTCACAATCGAAGGCGCGAAAGAAAGTGTCAGCGTCAGCGAAATTCCCGTCGAAGCCACCACCCAAAGCATCACTCCGACCGTCACGCTCAACCGCATCGACATCCAGGAGACTCCGGGAGCCGACCGCACTAATGGCATGCAAATGATCACCGACTACGTCCCCGGCGCCTACGTCGTGCACGACATGCTCCACATGCGCGGAGGCCATCAGGTCGAGTGGCTCATCGACGGCGTCCCCATCCCCAACACCAACATCGCCAACAATCTCGGACCTCAGATCGATCCCAAAGACATCGACTATCTCGAAGTCCAGCGCGGCAGCTACGACGCCGACTACGGCGACCGCACTTACGGCGTCTTCAACGTCGTGCCACGCACCGGCTTCGAGCGCGATCGGGAGTGCGATTTCGTCATTACCGCCGGCAATTTCTACCAGACCAACGACCAGATCAGTTGCGGAGACCACACCGCCCGCTCCGCTTATTACGCCAGCCTCAACGGCAACCGCAGCCAGTACGGCCTGCAGACGCCCATTCCGCAGACCGTCAACGATGCCGCCAACGGCTTCGGCGG
>Ga0302325_10014912_pt1 | contig 16534 bp, 16 predicted proteins | sample Palsa_T0_2_FD_201948 | JGI IMG/M metagenome (GOLD analysis project Ga0302325, IMG submission 201948) | Peat permafrost microbial communities from Stordalen Mire near Abisko, Sweden - Palsa_T0_2 | ecosystem: Environmental > Terrestrial > Soil > Palsa > Peat permafrost | place: Sweden: Abisko... | reverse complement strand
CAGCCGAACCCCCTCCGGTGCCGCGAGTACATACGCGCATCGTCCATATCGATCCGTCTCTTCGCAAATCCGTCGCATCATCATCGAGCCAATCCCTTGCCGTTGATAGCTCGGATTTACCGCCATAAAAGTCAGGCCTAGATGTAACACCCGTTAGTAGGCTGCTGTAACACCATACCATGAACCAACGGACGGCATATATTGTCGAGATCCTTCAAGACTCGCTCACGCTCCGTCCGCAAGACTTTTGACACAGCAATCCAGCTATGTATATCAAGTGTCTCCGGTATCTATGATGCTTTCTTGCGCTTTTCTTTCTTGGGTTGTTCGTTCACTTGACCATCAGTAGCGTCAACTTGATGTTCATGATTCCGTTCTATTGTAGTCCAGCCACAGAACCCGATGGGGGTACCATCAACCGTGCATGCCTTTAAATGGCTTTCCCATTGGTCTTGGAAGGCATCCTTTAACATCTCGACGTACCAGCGGATTATTTCTTCCTTTTGTGGGTCTGTTAGCTTGTCGGAGTGAGGAAACATTGTCTGGTATAATGGACCGTTTTGCATGGCGGGTACATCGATATGTCGTGCAATGCTCTCTGCATCGGAGACTTCGACTTTAGAGAGAGTGAAGGACATTCGTGTATTAGATTCGATTTGCAAAGAGGTTACTTTTATATGGAAAGGAAACGAGTGGTAGTGGAACTTAAAAGGGACGGACAGACTAGCGGTGTAGGCTGTAATTAAATAGCATTTAGGAAAGAGCTTCCAGTCTTCTCACTTCTCGGTCTGTGGCTTTGCCTTTTCCCAAACTTCACACTCTGCACTTGGATTGCTCAGGATTCAAGTATAAAACCTCGTAGCAAACCTTTGTTAAGTCCTGCAACGCATTGCCCGAGGTAACTTTCCTATTTACAGTAGCTTGGAGAAGCTTGCACCCGGGTCTGTGAAGAGCCAAAGCAGGGCTTCTTTCTCTACGCCTTTATTCTATGTTTTAATTTTCTTCCAGTATATATAAAAGTATGCCCATTCAGGAGCCTTTTCCTAGAAAAATTAGATAAGAATCAATCGTTGTCAGTTACCCGTCCGTTGTCACTCTTTTGGCTCGCTGTCACTAGCCGAAACTTATCTCAAGCCCGCTATATAATATCAGTGCCTACCTAGTATCACTTGCAGGGCTCTCTGCTAAACCTAACCAGAAGTCTTTTCTTAGTCAAGACTTGCCGCTACATAAATCCCACAGTAGCTAACAGGCGCACCATTTACAATAAACCCTTCCATTAAAGCAATTCTGCCACTACGATGATTTTGCCTTGCTTGCATGAGGCTCTTCGCTACTAGCGCAAGCAGCCTAAACTAAGTCCTAATAGTAAAACCTATACGTGTCTTCGCCTCTTTCTCTTTGCAAACAAACGAAGTGTAATGGTCATTGACTACAGTATATCATGCCCATAATGTCAAATAGGTTTATATCTCCCCTTGCATTATCTTTGTCTAGCAAGGAAGTAATAATGAAAACAAGATTAGCACTAATGCCGTCTATATCTCTTATTTCATGTCTGAAAATGCATTATTGTGTGTTTTACGCAATGATATAAAAGACGCTGCTTCCGCACCTCTTGCCTTCATTGACAACAATAAAGGCGCCTGACAACAAGAAGTCCCACTTTATTAGTCCTTGTCACATTCTTGAACCGCAGATTCTTTTGCCAAAAAACAAAAAAAAAATCATGTTATACGACCGCCAACCCATTCAATATACAGCTAGTCCTTGCATTACAAAAGCGGTACCGGCCAAGTCGAAACTCTTAAGGAGGCATTTCGCTTTCCTTGTCGTGTCGCACGCTTTCACTTTCGTAAGTTTATTTATACCAATAGTTGTGAGGAAATCGGGGACACTTCGGTGAAACTGTTACTCCGTTGCCTGTGGGCTTGTCTTTCTTTACTCCCTAAATTGAAGTTGAGTAAAGTTTTTGTGTCTTGAAGCAAGAAAAGATTTTCTTTATAAAAGGGATATATAAGGAAGATAAAAAGTCACCGAATCCCCGTCCCAATAACGTTGTCACTTCTCGTCCGCCGTCAATTTTTGGCTCGCTGTCAGACCTCATAACAGAAATGCCCCTGGTAAACTATCTTGATCCCCCCCCTCTCCCTGAAATAATATATAGCCAGTCTATGCAAGTTACAAACTGTCTTGTCTTGTAGTATGAAAACTATATCGAAAGCATCATATACATCACGACCGGACTGCCCATCTCTGTTGTTCTTGTGTCAATTGTTCTTGTGTCGATGATGGGTAATGTTTGGGCTGACTGGAGGTTTTTATAGGCCTGGACAAGGACTTGGGAGTTTTTAGTGCGACTTGAAAGGATAGTTTTCTCGAGATACTTGCTCTCGCTATACTGGGAGGCGAAGCGAGGTGAAAGCTTTGTTAAGGCGAGGACGTTATACTCGAGAGTATCGCACTTTGCCCTTGACGCCTGCAAGTGTACTTTAAGACATGATATATTATCCTTTATTTCTTCTCTCCCACCCTTATCCCAAAGAAAAAAAAAAGAGAAAAAAAGAGAGAGAAACAAAAAACAAACAAATCGACTACTTATATAGATTTAACTCCAGTATAAATTCAAAACTAACCCAGTATCTCCCTCCACTCCAACCGAGGAGCTGGCCCATAGTCTAAACGCACAGTTGTACCTTCAACTTTCACCCCGCTTCTTTCCCCTCTCTCCTTAGAGCCAGGCGACTGACTTGAGGCCAGCTCTCAATAAACACACATGATGCAGCAATAAGCAACTTATAATTGGTGAGATTCATGCCGGGAATTGGAGGTTCAAGTGGAATGGAATGGAAGCAAGGTCTGAACACAACTAAAATACTTATGCGACGGAGTCAAATGATGGGTCTGCGCTGCAAAGTAAGGTTCGTAGTTTTATGGAAGGTAAAGTAGAGAATATAAAGTTATGCGACAATGCTTAATGTGAGCTTCGGCCGATTATGCGGTTCGTGGGTGCACGTACGGAGATCTCAGTGCTGCAGTGGTGGTGCATTGCATAAACCCCATCAAGTTCGAGCTCAGTATGCGAATGCGGAGCTCTGCTACATAGAGCATGTTTTCCGGTTCATCAGGCGTGGACTACTCATCTCTTCATTTTGGATTCAAATCTTAAATTGCATTACTATTGAATCTCATTCGAGGATCAGATCATGAATGTTGGTGGTGGAAATGGAGCGGAGATGGGTTTTCCCCGCTACACCGCTCGGAGATCGGTTGGAGGTGGAGCGTTATCTCGCGGGTACGGTACCAGCCGTAGTAATCAACGAAACGATCCTCCGGATTTCTGTTTCTAGAATGGGAAGTTCGAGGACGGAGTGTTTGAGGTTTTGAGGTGTTTGCGGTGCGATCCATGCGGTGAAGCTAGCCCTTTGAACTCGCTAAGGTTATTGCTGCTGCTTGCGAGATGAGATTGAAGTTTGATGTTGTTGCTAGATTGCCTTGTTACTTTATTTAAATTAGAATTATTATATGTTACGGAGATTGGAAAGGAGGCTGAGTTGATTAGATGTTACTAGTTTATCGAGGGGGAGCGATAAAGTAAAGGGACAGTGAAGCTTAAGCTAGAATGTGGAAGCGAGAAGTTGATACAGTACTCGATTATCAAAGCGTAGCGTTCTGAGGCTGTGCTGTTGAAGCTTACCTATGGTGGATACGAAGGGGTGGATGGCGTCTCAGGTTTTGACTGGCGGGACTTCACGTTGAGTTGGGTGGGCAGCCGGCGGATGCAGGGGCTGAGACGAGAGCCATGGGAGCGCCCGATTGGCTGGCGGGGACAGCACCCAGCACGTCATGTGTAGATGGGTGGTCTGAGGGCAAGGGCGAGAAGTGAAGACGGAGGTTGAGTGCATCTGACTTGGAGACTGTCTGGAATTGGTTGGTTGGTTGGCGGAGATGGGGGAGATGGGGGAGATGTGAGGCTGCGAGATGGAGTGCAAGGCCGTGCTTGTTCGACGTTGGTTGGCTTTAGATGAAAGGGGGAGGGGAGGCTTGAATAGGGCCGGTAAGGTAAGATATCTGATATGAGTTGAGTGCTGCCACGTGCTGGCAATCTAGTGTCGACATTCGAGCATGAAAAGAGCATATACGAGGGGCCTATGAGGATAGAGAAAGACTTCACTTTATGCCAAGACTGATACAGAACAGATACATTCAACACGAAGTACATACCCACACAGCTACATGCAATTGTGAACCTTAAAGTAGCCGCTTGCGTTGAAATCTCCTCCGCCCCGCTTCCCCTTTCCGAAGATCTGTACCACCACAATGAGCATCATATCTACCCGTGACAGCCAATCTGCGCCAACCAAGCACTAGATCAAAATAGCAGCAGCTAGAGTCCGGATCCAAGACACACAGTAGCAGAGAAAGAGAGACAGACTCAGCTTGACACTCGTCGCTTCACGCTTCCCAGGGTAGGCGGGCATCACTTGCAGCTTTTAAACGCCCAAACTCAAGCTTGCCGAGTTGGCCCCTGCAAGCCTCTCGCCCTCTTGCGCAGCGCAGCGCAGCATTTGCATTTGTCCGTACTGGAAGCGTACCCGCACCGCACCGCATCGCACCACTCCACCACTCCACTCCACCGCCTTAGACTTACCGCAGAGTCGAACCTTGCCTGGCCAAGGGCCACGGCCACCTCCAGTCCACCGCTCCGCTTGATCTTTGGCTTCAAGACGACCACCACCCTCTTCAACACACACCACCGCCAGTAACCATCTCCCTCCACCCGCACGCCAGCCGCAGGACTGAAGGCATTCACGATCAGCACGACAATGGTGTGCACCGCCTTCTATATCCAGTCATAGCATCCCCCATCCCATCTCCATTCCTGCCGCCCGCAAAACTCGTCTTGCATGCATCGACACCCTCTTCGTCTCCGTGAATGCATCGCCAGTGGTGCACGACTGTCCCCTCCAGCCTCCTAAACCAGAAACCACTGCATACTCCCGTCTCTACGAGTCAACGGCCGAGATCAGCGTCTGCGAAGTGTACATATCGATGAGCAAGTCTTTCGTCCGAAGGAACAATCTGAATCAACCGTGGTCAGCATTTACAACCACCACCTTAATATTTACGAAGGCGCCCATTCACCATACATCGAGAGCCTCGAGGGTAGATATACTAGCAAACAGTCAACATGGACGGCTACCGACCTTTAAGTTTGACGGAGCGGAGGGCGTCAATGGTGTTCAACAACGAAGATAGCGACCTCTCTCCCACCCGAGCAACCCTGACCCTCAACACCAATACCAGCGTGCGTCTACCGCAAAGAGTCGAGAAAGTATCCGTACAATCAAGACCCAGAGGGCCACCAACACCCAACATGACCACCCCATCCGCAGATCCAGATTCTCCCACACATTCGAGCCACGATCCACCCCCGCCTCCTACACCCGCGGCCAGCCCAGGACCTGATCACCCCCAGCCAGACTGGAGCGATGCCGGAGACCAAGAAGACTTCTTCCTCGCCAAGATACGACACTACTTCAAGAACAGATCGCCCCCTGAGCGGACACGCATCCTGGCAGATCTGCTGAACCTATGTACGAGCCAGCAACTCAGCTTTGTACGGCAATATGTAGACCCACTATTAAAGAAGGATCCTTTCACCAGCCTTCCCAACGAGATCTGCTTAAGGGTATGTATTTTGCTTTCTTTGGGGGAGTGGGCTGACGAAATAGATCCTCTCGTGTATTGATGACCCGAAAGTCCTTGCACGAGCATCGCAGGTATCACAACGATGGCGGGAGCTGCTCGCAGATGACGTGACGTGGATGAAGCTATGCGCAAAGCACGACTATGGCCGCCGCATGTCCGAAAACCACCTCACGACCCCTCTATTCTCTTCCCTCCGACCTCCTCCAAATCCTCTCCACAGCGCATACTTTGATAGTGAATATCCTATGCATTCGTATCCGGGAGCTACGCCTGTGGTCCCTTACATTCAGGGGAACTCGAGAAGTTTTGATAGCTCGACCTGTAGTGCTGCGCTGAGGAGGCCGAAGATCAGATCATACAAGAGCCATTTCAAGCAACGATATCTTGTGGAGACGGCGTGGAAGACCGGAGGTCAGAATATTGCTAGGCATATTACGCAAGATCAGGGTGTGGTGACGAGTCTGCATCTTACACCGAAGTATATTGTGGTTGCTCTGGATAATGCAAAGATCCATGTCTTCAACACGGATGGCAATCAGCAGAAGACCTTGCAAGGGCATGTAATGGGTGTTTGGGCCATGGTGCCGTGGGATGATACCCTGGTTAGTGGTGGATGCGATAGAGATGTGCGGGTTTGGAATATGTCTACTGGGTATGTATTATGATTTTCCTGGTAGAGCAGCACTAACTGGTGAATAGTGAGAGTTTGCATACGCTTCGAGGCCACACATCGACCGTCCGCTGCCTGAAAATGAGCGATTCAAGTACAGCCATCTCCGGATCAAGAGACACGACCCTGAGAGTCTGGGATATCAAGACCGGGCTTTGCAAGAATGTACTTGTGGGCCATCAAGCGAGCGTCAGATGTTTAGAGATCAAAGGCGATATTGTGGTTTCGGGAAGTTATGATACTACCGCAAGAGTATGGAGTATTTCTGAGGGCAGATGTCTGCGCACGCTCTCTGGGCATTTCTCGCAGATATATGCTATAGCTTTCGATGGTAATAGGATTGCTACAGGAAGTTTGGATACGAGTGTGCGAATCTGGGATCCTAGTAATGGGTAAGTGTGTTCATTTGAGTTGTGGAACTTCTGCTAACAAATTTCAGTTCTTGTCAGGCAATTCTACAAGGACACACTTCGTTGGTTGGCCAATTACAGATGCGGGGCAATACCTTGGTTACAGGAGGCTCTGATGGTTCCGTAAGAGTTTGGTCTTTAGAGAAAATGGCACCAATACACCGCCTTGCAGCCCACGATAACAGCGTCACCAGCTTACAGTTCGATGACACGCGGGTAGTAAGCGGAGGAAGCGATGGCAGAGTTAAAGTCTGGGATTTGAAGACTGGGCAATTGGTCAGAGAACTGACAGCTCCGGCGGACGCAGTATGGCGCGTAGCATTTGAAGAAGAGAAGTGTGTGGTCATGGCCAGCCGCTCTAACAGGACTATCATGGAGGTAAGTTCCTCTCCTCTCCCATACCCCATTCCCCGCTGACATGCCCAGGTATGGTCTTTCTCCCCACCCGAAGACGTTCTCTACGAAGCACAACCGCCCACACACGCCCAACGCATGCTTAACGCCCCGCCACGACCTCTTTCTGCAGTTGAATATCGCAGTACGGGCACACAAGACCAACCAATGAGTGGACTTCTGGCCGAAGAGAAAATGCAAGCTGCATACACCAGAGAGACCGAGGACGTCGTTATGCTTGATCCGCAGCCGAGTACAGCACCGCTGCAGCAGACGGGGCCGACTTTCTTTCATGACGATTGAGAGTCCATCCTCCTGCCTTCCCCGAAATCGAACACCTGAGGGGAAGAGGGGGCTGCTTCGCTCTATGATGAGCTGTTCGAGCAATCCAGCATAGAAATGGAAGGGACAGGCACCCACCTCGAATATTTGAAAAAGCAGCATAGACCTTCTCAACGAACCCAGCACAATCTCCGGATGAACGACTGAACATGATATCTAGCGTATCTAGCATATGATATCCGCATTGTGTGCATTTGACGGCGTTTCTCTCTTTGTCCCCGGATATACGCTTGGTTTGATTAATGGTAGGAAGGAGAATGGAGAGTTGGGTATTGCATGGTCTTTTTGCATGGTTGGTGCATGGGACTTACTATTTGATGGATTTGGGTGGTGGGAAAGGGAAAAGAAAGGGAGGAAGTGAATGGGAAAGTTGAAGACACGTGACTGGGCGTTAGCTAAATACTCCAGACTAAGAGCTAAGGAATAAAGAATAGAGATTTAAACATGAGTAATGAATGAGTAACAGGCATGCTATGGTGAGGTGGTCAGTGGTGAGAGATTTGACATTGGAGGATTTTCACATGGAAGATAAAGCCTAATACGCCTTCCTTGACAAAATCTCAATCTCCTCATCTCCAATCAACGAAGAGACTATTCTTAATGTTTAACTTTTAGAAAACAGCTTCGCTCCTCCAGACCACTGCCAAGCTTATCTGCGGTTGATATCGGCAACTGCACGTGACCAGCCTTTTCTGCCGCCCCTAGTCCTAAAGCAGCCTAGATCTCAAAAGCTCTCAACCTGCGGCTTCAACGGCCAACATTTCTCGAAGCTCTGCCTTTCCGCAATTCTTCACAACACCACTCTTTCACCATCACAATGCTGTCCCGGACATTGCGGACCAGCCGTGCGGCTCCTCTGCCGAGACTGGGAGGCTATGGTAGATTGGGAGGTTATGGTAGAAATGGAGTTGTTGTGAAGAGGACAGTGACTACAGATGCGGCGAGCGCGCATGCGGATAAGGATGCTGTGCCAGAGGTATGTTTTTTTCCCCTTATGATCAATTGAATCAATTGGATAAAGTGGAACTCTCCTTGAGGAGTTGCCCTCACTGCCTTTGAAGGAAGTACAGAAGGAACATTTGCTAACGAGAATGGTATACAGGAAGACGATAAACCATTCCAGGTCCACCTCTCAGACGAGTCATTCGAGACATACGAGCTGGATCCCCCACCCTACACGATGGAGACGACGAAGAAGGAGCTGAAACAGATGTATTATGATATGGTTTCCGTTCGGTAGGTCCCCACTTCACATAATCAATGCACAGAAAGCTAACGCTCTCACAGTCGTATGGAAATGGCCGCCGACAGACTCTACAAAGAGAAGAAGATCCGCGGTTTCTGCCATCTCTCCACAGGTCAAGAAGCAGTCGCCGTCGGAATTGAGCACTCCCTCACCAAGCAAGACGACGTTATCACTGCTTACCGCTGCCACGGCTTCGCCCTCATGCGCGGCGCAACCGTGAAATCTATCATCGGGGAGCTCCTGGGTCGTCGTGAAGGCATTGCGTACGGCAAGGGAGGCTCCATGCACATGTTTGCCAAGGGCTTCTATGGTGGCAATGGTATCGTTGGAGCACAGGTTCCGGTCGGTGCTGGACTCGCGTTCGCGCATAAATATAATGGGAACAAGAATACGACTGTTGCTCTGTATGGTGATGGGGCGAGTAACCAGGGACAGGTTTTCGAGGCATTCAATATGGCGAAGTTGTGGAACTTGCCGATTTTGTTTGGGTGTGAGAGTATGTCTCATTTTCTTTCTACCGCCCTCTCATTCTCTTCTCGATTTATTGATGCTAACGAACATAGACAACAAATACGGCATGGGCACAGCAGCCAACCGCTCCTCAGCCCTCACCGACTACTACAAGCGCGGTCAATATATTCCCGGTCTCAAGGTAAACGGCATGGACGTCCTCGCCGTCAAAGCCGCCGTCGCGTACGGCAAAGCCCACACAGTCGCCGGCAACGGCCCCCTCGTCCTCGAATACGTGACCTACCGCTACGGTGGCCACTCCATGTCCGACCCGGGCACCACCTACCGCACGCGCGAGGAGATCCAACGCATGCGCAGCACGCAGGACCCGATCGCGGGCCTGAAGCAGAAGATCCTCGAGTGGGGCGTCACGAACGAGGAGGAGCTCAAGGGCATCGACAAGGAGGCGCGCAACGCGGTCGATGCGGAGGTCGCGGAGGCCGAGAAGATGGACTTCCCGGAGGCGACGGGCAAGGTGCTCTATGAGGATATCTATGTCAGGGGGAGCGAGCCGCAGTTCATGAGGGGGAGGACGCCGGATGAGAATTACTACTATTAGTCGTTTTCTGATGCGGGTAGGGAGGGAGGAGGGAGGAGTGGAGGATGTGTACATTAGAACTTTGCAAGGAAGGGCGAAATGCAATACTGTTATAGATTCCCATTTCCGTTTTCCTATTTCTACTGACTTGTTGGTTGTTTGTTACACACTCCTCTTCTTATATCTCTATTTTCCAAATATCTCTCTTGCCTTTAGTAGAGTAAGTAAGGCAAGGAAAGATAAACTTTTGAAGCTAACGTATATAAATGACTTCCTAATAATGAGGCGAGAAAATTACAATCATTATTGAATAACTCGACTGCAAGGTGGGCTGCTGTGTTTACGAGGTTATAGTCACGATTCTTTTTCCATTTGACATCTTTATGTTTTTTATTCCTGCGTTAAGGGGGGTAAGATAGAGGGAGAAGTGGACGGGCATGAATAGTTGTGTATAAATAGGAGGGCAACTTGCTGTCATTGTGGAAGTTGCCGTCAAGAGAAAATCACTGTCATTCTTCCCATTTTACCCTCTCTTCCCTTTAAGTTGGCAATGCTCAACCTCACATCACTCCACATGTTCGACGCCACGTTCCCCGTTTTCCCTTTCGTGAGGATACACGGAGGTGTGGGTGTGAATCGAATGGTTAGCTTATTGCTTGCTGGCTCAATGTCTTCAGTGGGGATGTGTTGTGGTTGTGTGGAGTTGGTTTGTGGAAGAGACGGTTTCATATATGTGGGCTAGAGGAAAGGGAGGGAAAGGGAAAGGGAGTGTTTGAGTTTTGCTATATGGGGTAGGAAAGGGCGGGGTGCTACTTTTGTATGCCTTCTTTTCATGCCACTTGTGTTTTGCAACCTGACCAATGTGGGAAGCAGAAAGGTGCTATTTCTTAAATTGAGCTACTTTATTTTTTTGCGGGGGGAGCCACAGAAATGAGGAAATGGTAAAGTTGAAGAGTGTAAATATGTACTGCTTGAAATCGTTAGACGGCACATTGGCAGATGACGATAGTCAGCGGTTAGAGTGGTGGGATTTGGGGAGTTAGTTTTGGTTTATATGAGGTAGTATTCCTAGCTTGCCGGAAGTAGTCTTGTGCTTGTGCTTCGATGATTCGGAGTCGTATAATGGGGCTGGGGAGTCGGGCAGAGGAAGGAAAGGGCCAAGTGTTTTGTTGTCAAGAAGGATTGTGTTGTCAAGAGTGGTTGTGTTGTCACTCTTTTCACCTTGTTTAAGAACCTAGATTTTAAGTTTTGTGCACTTGTCTCAGTAACAACTGTAGCCTTATAAATCTCTCCTTCGAGTGCTTTAGAGAGCAAGGCAGTGTTCATGGATCACCTGATTGCGTCAACCAATGCTGTCGACGCCTAAATTCTTCTTGCCGTTGTGATTTTCGAAATTCCGTGAGTTAGTGGGGGGTTTTATACCTCTTTTGAAAGAAGGAGGAAGAAGTTGTGTACTAACATCTAGCTTTCTCACTTGTCTGTCTTCTATTCGAATTATCTTCTATTTTTTCCTAGTTTGGACTAGTCGAGGAAGTTTCAATTTGTTCGACGTAGTGTTGCTAGATGCTTTGAGAGTGGTCAACTAGGAGTATAAAGTCAACTGCCTCCTCTATTTACTCTCTCACTGCTCAAGAGCTCAACAATCACATCTACATCGAAGTGGAGACTGGAGTTTCTTCGTTTAGAAAGTAGGTTCAAAAACCGCTAGTGAAGCACCCTTATATTGCTCGTTTTATTAGGTTTTTAGGGTAGGCCAAGCGTGGTGGAGCAAGAAAGGAAAAGAATTGTTGTTGTCAAGGATGGGCTTGTTGTCATTTTCTCTCACATCTTCTCTAGTCGATTGTACCACTGGACCAAAATCTCCGCTCACTAGTGCAGAGTCCCTCACAGGCTTGCTCTTCCGAATGCCCTTGTTCTCATATACGCTTAAAGCATGTAAAAGTTAGCTACGTGCCCCGTGTACCGGTAGAGTATTTTTATCGAGCGAATGTTTGAATGTTTGTGCGAGGAGAGATTGCGGGGATTAAGACTTTATATCCGATTCGAGGATTGAAACAATGGAGAGACTTGCACCGTACCAAACTCCTGCCTGACGCGTGGTCCTTCCTCCTTCCTAGTATGTCTTTTATTCTCTATCTTTGATCTTTGAAGACAAAAGTAAAGTTGCCTTTCGCTTGGATCTAGAGCTGCTACGGTGAAGGAAAAGATGAGCAGAGGTATATATGGCTCCAGGATCTGAATTCTTATTCCTAACACCGTTGGAAGCTTGACAAAAGAGTCCGTGGGCCGCTATTTAATTGTTAGTGGGTGAACAGGGCTGAATTTATGGATTTGAATTTTAAGATTGTATCTTGGAGGGTTGCTTAGTGAAGAAGTGTTTATAGAAGGAATGAAATATTCTTTTTTAATTGCAACGCGATTTCCATTTTACCATCGCTACTTTGCCCTGTAAAAATGCCTGTTCACTACAAAGAGAGACTGTTTCGATATTTTCTGATATGAGTCTTGCAAATTATTAAGAAAAAGGTGTATATATACATCATGTTTATGCAATGATCTAGCATTACCGAGAAGCGTAGATTGTTCAAGATAATGATATTCTCACAGCTTAAAAATGGGTTTGTTATTTCAAGGCAGGGTGAGGGATGAGCTCGTTTGAGGTAATTAGTCCGCGTAATATGAGCTTCTCAAGGTAGAGGGGAGTTGAAGTTTGGGTTTAAAGGTGGGTTGAGAGAGTCTTTTTTCAACAAGATGGTAACTACTTTCATTTGATTTTCCCTCCTATTTTCTTCTGAGATGTGGAACTTTGCTATCACTAAACCTTGTTTGGTGGTATGTGCTATAATCTTTTATTTCAATTTGTCCAAAAGCAGGTAGGCATAAAAAGTTAAGTAGCCTTGCAGGTCCGCTTGAATCTCGATATTCATGATGGAAAGGAGATTTACACTCATGTTGAACCTCCGCGATAAAGTATTTTGTGTGTAATGTCAAAACCCTTTCTTACTCCTCTTTCTTCTTGGGTTTCTCTCTTTGGTATCTTCAAAAAGGCCCTTGAGATTCTGGTCTTCCCTCTTCTAGAATTCACGGATTTGATAGCTCATTGGAGGTGAAGCGCACGTAAATCCCTCACTTCCTCTCCTTGCGTTAGCTTTATATATCCTTATTTTGGTTTTGAACTTATGACTGCCAAAGATTACAAATCTTTAGGACCCGTTTGTTATTTTGTTATCGATAGAATTTTTGACTATTATTTATTAAAAAGTAATTGACCGGTTTAAAAGAATTAATTCAGTGTAAAGCCTTGATTATATATGTTGGTTCTGTGCCACTATAGCCAAACCTCCGCCCGGCGTTCCAATTTGAATCCCGCTTCCTATATGATATTATTATTATTTCTCCTCTACGGTGGAGTTGTTGCAGCGAGAAAGAGTTCCGGAAATTTTTAGAGCGCTAAAATCACTTCCGTTTCGGAGAGATAAGCGAAGTTCCTTTTCCAGCAGCTGGCTGATTATATCCAACTACTCCTATGGCGGAGTCGAACCCAATTTACAGGCCACTCCTAAGCGAAGCCCCTTTTCTTACTCTCGTTTATAAGCAACTGGCTTAGTGGTAAAAAAGTAAAAGAACGCACCGGGGAAAAATTATCATTGGTTAGCTGAAACTCCGAATCAGAAACATTATGCTAAAAATATCTGAAAGCTATTATCTTGTCGTCAAGTAGAGCTCTGCTAAGTTACTTCTAGTCATTGGCCAATGAAATGGAGGAAGAAATTTTGAAGATCCAAAGTCCGCGAGCAGAGAATGATAAGACCATGAATGCAGCAGCACTGGATGTATGAATAACTGAATGAATAAGGCCTAAACACTTAGGCCCTATGCTCACGCTGAATTGTCAATTCATAGCAACCTCCAGGAGGAATTTTCAGAGTGAAAGGATCTCCAGCAGATGTAAATTCATCCCCAAATTATAAACTTGAAGTCATGATTCGTGGTGTACACGAACGAACGAATCCGCAGTCGGCTCATATTTTATTAGAGTGATAGATTAGCAAACGATCTTGGCGCCTACCGCGTTATCTATGAGCCGTGATCAAACAAGATCTGTTGAGAGTATTGGAACAAGTTTTCCATTTCATAAGCTTCCTTGGATTGGATTGTGGGATATCATATTCATTCATGCAATTTGCAGGTATGAGGTGATGGTGGGTCCGAGTTGAGTCGTGCGTGAATGTGAATAGGGTTGAGAACGACACAGTGAACGTAGGCTTTCAGGTAGCACATAAACCGAGCAGTGTAAGGATGCTTCATTCTTATTAACTGTGTTTAGAAACTATTGCACTGACTCAAAAGTCTCTATTTCAATTGCCATTTACCTTAGGTGACGTCGCAGGCGCAATGGGAGGAGAGGAAAGGTGGAGTAGGAATAAATCTGATAGAATAGCTAAGCTGCTTGCTGCTTGTAAGAATGTATTATATGAGAAAGTTTCGATAAACTTGGATATCTTATGATGAAATTGTATCGATGGGGACTATCTTGGATGAACATGACACCAAGCACTTGCTCAAGTATTCGTAAATCCTCCCCAACGATATGAAATTTGGCAAAGGCTCGTGGAAGAGCCACGGGTTCTCGCTAACACGACCATTTCGTCACAAGCAGTCAGTGTGTCAAAAGTTCAGCACAGCACAGCAGCACAAGGGCGGGGGTGGATAGAAGCATGTCCTTTCGCTGGTATTATCCAGATCAAGTTCAACGGTATTTCTCAGAACGAATCATGCCGAAGCAATCATCGAACACCCGTCATGCTCATACCGAAAACTTACGTTGACCCATCCTCCTCTCTTCCAACATCCAACAACAGTCTAACCCACTGAACTAAACCCCCCTACTCCTCAAACTTAACGAATATGGTCTCCAGGATTTCCGCTAGGACTCGGTTGAGGAAGTTGGCGACTACTTATTGGCTTCAGACACGGGAACACCGCCTTTCTCGGCATCGTGGATACCCTCCTGGGTCGACCCGGAGGCTTCCTTAAGGTCCATCAGGTTGTGGAACCAGACATCCTTAGATTTGCGCCACCACTCCTCGATGCCAACCACCGTGATGCCAGACATAATAACGATTGCATAATTAAACAAGCCAGCATCCTGGTCAATCAATGTGTTGCTGTACTGCGGAGAACAAAGAACAGCGAAAGCGAAGCCGTTCCAGATGAAAGTAACAACTGCAAATAGGACTCCAAATTTTCCAAGAGCAAAGAAGCTTGGTTGGAAGGTCTTATTTGTGATGAATGCTCTTCCAAAACCAACAATCGCGTATGCAGCGATTGAGCCGGCGGCCGATGTGGAAGTTAAACTCAAGAAGGCGACTTGAGAAGGCAACTGAGTGCAAAGGAGCAGAGCAGAAAGACAGCCAATGAAGATGACTGCATTATGAGGCTGCTTGCTCTTGGAGACGCGGCAAAGTGTTTTGCTGAACGGAAAGACGGAGTCTCGTGCAATGGCGAAAACGAGCCGGGAAACAGCTACCATGGAAATCGAGGTATTAAGGATTGCTCCGATCATGGCGATGATTGTCGCAACAACATGGGCATGAGGACCCAATGCGAGCGCATACATGTTGATGAAGGGTTGAGGGGCCGTGGTATCGTAAAATGTTTCAATGGGCGGCATACAGAACAGGAACACGAGTATGATAGGAAAACCACAGAGCGATGAAGCGACGGTAGCCCAGAATACCCCTTTTGCAGCCGCTTTCTTGGCGGAGATCGTTTCCTCGGCAACGTGACCTGAAGCATCTTCTCCGACAAGACAACTCGCAACAAGATACCAGGACAGGACCCAATTCAAGCTGGGACTTGTGTCACCTCCGTTATAGGTGGAAGTGAAGACAAATTCAGCGGTTTGAAACCCGTACGTCTTCGATACTCCAATGGGCAGCCAGATGAAGTTGAGAAGCATGTCAATAATGATGACCATGACTCCAGCGCGGAAGACCCATGCGTACGAGCGAGGAGGCAGGAAGTTCATAGACGTTGCAATAGCCAGGAATAACAACGAAAAAGCCCATGCCACGGCTCGTGCTTTGACATCGGACGTGACGTGTGGAAAGCTTGTGTCCGGATTGAAGACTACAACCTCGGAGATTAAATAGTTTGCTACACCAAAGGAGTCGGCGGCCAGGAATGCAGTCCAAGCTACCAAAGTCCAAGCAGCGACGAGGAAGGACACAAAACGTCCCAGCTTTCCACCGCCCCAGGATCGGAAGGCCCAATAGTAGATGGACCCAGCAGCTGGATAGGTGGAACATGCCTCGGCAAGAGTAGCTGCAGTGATGATTGAGAGTATGCTTCCAGAAATCCATGAACTCCATCTGTTTCACTCAATGTCAATTTCAAATACTCTTGAGCTGATTGATAAGAATGACAACATACATTGCCGCAGGTCCACCATTGCTAAGAGCAATGTAGAACAAGACTCTGATGCCCCCGATGCAATAGAGGGCTGAAAATGAGCAGGCAAAGTTGTCAAAGCTGCCCCAGCCTCTTGCAAGCACAGACTTGTAACCCAATTTCTGCAAATCAAGGTCATCTTCCTCAGAAGAGGTCACTGATACCGCAGCATTGTCATGGACCGACGTGCCCGAGAGATCCGGGGCTGCTCCATGCTGCATAGCATCCGTTGCATGAATTGCGGCAATTCTCTGCTCAGT
>Ga0302325_10014911_pt1 | contig 16534 bp, 22 predicted proteins | sample Palsa_T0_2_FD_201948 | JGI IMG/M metagenome (GOLD analysis project Ga0302325, IMG submission 201948) | Peat permafrost microbial communities from Stordalen Mire near Abisko, Sweden - Palsa_T0_2 | ecosystem: Environmental > Terrestrial > Soil > Palsa > Peat permafrost | place: Sweden: Abisko... | reverse complement strand
AGTGCACATACTCCCCCGAAGCCTTCCGAGGCACGGCCCGCACCCTAATAAAAGACCTGGAAGCAATGCGCCCGAGCTCGATTTTGGATATCATTCGCAGTGGGGAGGATTTTGTGCTCAAGGGGGCGGTGAAGGACAAGTTACCGGAACAGGGGACTTGTGAGAGATGTGGGTATATGAGTAGTAGGAATATTTGTAAGGCTTGTGTGCTTGTGGAGGGGCTGGAGAGGGGGTTGCCCAAGTTGGGAATTGGGGATAAGAATGAGAGGAGACAGAGGAAGGATGATGCGGAACCTCATGTAAGGCCGAAGAAGGTCGTTCCTAGCGCATCGTTGATAGATTTTTGATTCCCGGAGTTTATATGATACCTGTATTGGATTGTTGAAAAGCATACAGTGATGTGATTATGTATTTGAGTTACTCATCCGACGAATAAATATCATTGTAATAAAGCAGCACGTCACGTTTGGTAGGATAATGTCACAAGGCCAAGTCTCAGTGGGCTTCAATTTGGATGGTGTCATGGCCAAGGTCATTGTATGCTTGCTTTGCTCTACTTGTCGAATCCGCGAGTAACCCTCAACCTAGTTGAGATCCACTTGTGATACTCGAGAACTGAACGTTGGGTGTTTTCTGAAATGCATTAAGTACCCCGGAAATCGGGAATTCAAGTTTCTATTTCACTCTTTCCATGGCTAGATCTGAGTAGATTGGACTTGACATAATTTGCGGGTGTTTCGATCTTGAGTTGAGATCAGGTTCAGTACTGGGGAGGCACTGCGTCACTTGCAGATCTCCAAATTTTTGGTCTCGCACCGCCTATCAACATATCATTCAAACAACAGCTGCAAGATGCGGCAAATCAAGAGAAACCTAACGAAAGAGTATAGCCTGAGAATATTTATGCTAACCTCAGTGGTGGTTCGGTGACACTCTTCCCGGAGGAGCCAGAAGACATGTGGTATCGTCTCTCTCTTACCTTTACACTCCAATCATTCGTTCCATCCAGTTGATAGTCTATTCTGTTCTGATATATTTAGGCATTTATACAACCTCCTCGAACCAAAAGACCGTCTCCGAGCCACCGCCCTGCGAAAAGTCCAAAACGAGTCCGCCACAGGGAGCACCACGACCACCCGCGTGCGCACAACCCTCACCATCATCATTGAGAAAACCGATTTCGATGTCCAAGCTGGAGCACTGCATGTCGCAGGCCCAGTCGCTGAAGAAAACAAATACGTCAAAATGGGAAGTTATCATACTCTTGATCTGGAAATACAGAGAAATGTCACTATTATTAAGGATGAGTGGGATTCGATTGCGTTGGAGAGGATTAAGGACGCTTGTGACGTTAGTAAGAAGGCTGAGGTTGGGGCGGTTGTGTTGCAGGAAGGTATGATTCACTTCTCTGTGATGGTTTTGATGCGGTTGTATACTGCTTTGAGGGTATGTGGAAGAGACGCTGATGAGTAGGACTGGCAAATGTGTGTTTATTAACGGAACATATGACGATTCTGAGACAGAGGATCGAAGCTAGTATACCCCGGAAAGACAAAGGTTCCGCTACAAATCACGACAAAGTACTCCCTCTTTGATCCTTCACTAATCCAGGCGCTGATACGTTTCTATGACACTGTCTATCAGTCCATGCTTCGAAACTTCGATCTCGAAGCCCTCAAAGTAATCCTTCTCGCCTCACCGGGATTCTCCGCCACCTCCCTCCGCGAATACATCCTCTCGCAAGCAACTCTCCAAGGCCTCTCCTCGGTCCTCAAATCCAAATCCAAGTTCCTCGTCGTCCATTGTTCAACAGGCCATCTCCATTCCCTGAACGAAGTTCTCAAAGGCGATGAAGTCAAAGCCAAGTTGGCAGATACCAAGTTCGCGAGGGAGTCTCGTGCGGTAGACGAGTTTTATAAGATGATTGGGACAGATGAGACGAGAGCTTATTATGGGCCGAAACATGTTCTTAGGGCGGTCGAGGCAGGGGCGGTGGCGACATTACTGATCTCAGATTCGTTGTTCAGGTATGATCTTGTGTGAGGAGACATTGATGGTAGGAGTCAAGATGTGGGGGAGCGGAAAAAGTGGGTTGGCGTGGTAGAGGATATAAGGAAGGGGGGAGGAGAGGTGTTGATTTTCAGTAGTATTCATGAGAGTGGGAAACAGTTGGATCAGTTGACAGGTGTGGCGGCGATACTTAAATTCCCACTTCCTGAGTTGGAATCCGACGATGAAGAGGAAGGTGGGCAACCGGAAGGAGCAGGGCAGAGATGAGATCAGATTGATGATTCTATGTGGGGAAGTAATGTATGAAGATACGGTTATGGTGTTTCTAGAACAGTATCTAGCAGAGGAGTTTGTTATCCTTGAACCATGAAGCATGTAGCATATGAATTTGGCTTGGCCAGCAGGGGAGCCGAGATCTTATAGAATATCGGCGAGGAGATATTGCAGTTGCAAGAGTCTGTCATTCAAACATTACTATGCTAGTTATATTTAAGCCTTTATCACTTGTTCCTGTGCTCTCGTATCCCCTGATACCCCTTGAACTTCTGAACCTTTATATTCTTATCGCAATTCGTGGGGTTAACGTGACTCACGATGAACTGATCGGCGATCCAAAAATTGTTGATTTTTTGGTGAGCAACGACTATCAACCTTGAAGAGTCGTCAGCAATGCCTATAAACCAGGTACACCCCTTAACGCACAGGAACTAACAAACCATAGCCCTCAAATCAGATAAAGTGCTCTACCTCTATCTTTCAAACTAACGTAGACTGACCAACGTTTCCATAGTACGGCTCAGAAAAGGCGGAAAGCGATTTGAAGGTACTAACATTTATAAGCCGTCTTCTGACCTCTAGCCGCCTGTTACAAGAACAAAGTCCTCGAATGGCGATCGGGAGTTGAAACAGATATAGACGAAGTTCTGCAAATCCATTCCGTCTTCCTTAACGTATCGAAAGGACAAGTCGCCAATAACGAGGACCTGAAGAAATGTTTCAAGACTGATGTCGTCGAGGACATTCTCAAAGAGGTACCGTGCCGCACCTTTCGTGTCGGAGAAGCTTTCAAGTCAAAATGAAGGATACTAATGAGATAGATTCTCAAGAAGGGAGAGCTACAAGTCGGCGAGAAAGAGCGTGGACATGTCCTCGAACAACTCAAAACGGAAATATCCCTCCAAATCTCCTCCTTATGCGTCAATCCATCGACAAATCGACCGTATCCACCGAGTATGATTCAAAAAGCCCTTGACGAGATTGGATTTTCTGTCCGGACGGATAAGTCGGCTAAATCACAAGCCTTGGAGGGAATCAAGAAGCTAGTGGAGGGTAAAGTTATTCCTATCCAGCGTGCGAGGATGAGGTTACGCGTCGTAAGCAGTGGGGGAAGTAAGGTCGGGAAGAAGGTTAGGGAAAAATTGGCCGAGGCGGGGGTGCTGGGAGATGTCCAGGAAGAGAACTTTGGGGAGGAATATGAGTTGGTATGTTCTCTTGATATTTGCGAAAGGGTTTGAGGTGAGGATAGGTGTTGATGGTAGGTTACGTTGGTTGATCCTGGGAAGTATCGGAGTATTCAGGATATTGTATCTACGGAGACTAAAGGGACTGGGTCTGTAGAGGTACTGGATCTGAAAGAAATCAAGGAAGGCGAGGAGATATTCTAAATGATTAATTGATCTCTCAGTATCATTCACTATTGATGTCTTTCCAGGCAGTACTCGGATATCTTGAGATGGGAAAGTAGTAGAAAATTACATCAGCCGGTTTTCTCTGATGTAACGGAGGCAAATCAGCAATCGGGGAATAAAGCATATATCTGATATTGACAACACCTATGAATGCCTCTTGAGCAAGCCCAGGACGGTCATAAGACACGGTATAGGTGTTTCATATTTAAACCTTCAATTAGGCTTCTAATACCACAAAAACGCCATTCCTAGCTTTACGGTTCCTTTGAAGTTGGTTCAATGTTCAGTGCATTGTTCGCTCCAGGACGGACCGCGTGAGCGGGGATTGCCAGATGCCACACTTTAATTTTCCGACTTTTTAATCTTCGTGGTTGCCCCTTTTTGTCTCTGCCCACCGCCATTGCAATTGCATTTGTAATTCTTCCAGAGTAAAGGCCGACAAGCTGGCTCCGACGCTCCTTCACCGATGGCTCCAGCGTTCTGCCAACATGTTCAGCGATGTGTTTCGTCCGCGGGACCTCCCGCCGCAGCCATACGAGCACATGGCGATATTCTGCAATCCGGATGTCGTTTCCGCTTACGTTGAACGGCTGGAAACAACGACCCTGCCCTTCGCCATTGACGCTGCGCATATCATCAATGTGCTTCCTCCCAGGAAGGGGGAAGAATACATGGTGCTGGACGATGCTTGTGGAACGGGCGCCGCGGTGGAATGGATTGTGAAGGAGTTTGAGGAGGAGGATGTCGATATCGAGATCACTGCGACGGATACTTCGGCGGTCATGATCAACGAAGTGACTAAACGGCGGGAGAGACTCAACTGGGGCGATAATGTCAAGTTTGTTATCATGGATGCGCAGGTATGAAAAGTCCCGCGTTTCGGAGAAACTGACTTGTAGCACCTGGAGTTTCCACAATATACTTTCACACATGCTTTTCTCACGTTTGGAATTATGTTGATCCCACAGTACAAGAGAGCTCTACGGTCGATATATCGGGTTCTCCGAAAGGATGGGCTGGTTGCGATCACTGCCTGGAAGTCACAAGGTCATTGGGATTACTTGACTCGGGCGGCTCGACTTGTTTTACAGGATCCAAATTATCCTCCGCCTCGCTTTTTCGACTCAAAATGGTTATCTGGAGAGTTTATTGCGAGACTACTAGAACGCACCGGTTTTAAGTATGTTCCTCTGGTTCAAGGACTAATGAGAAACGTCGAAGTTCATGAACGGACACATTCCTGGAAGTGGAGCTCCAAGGAGGCTTTTGTGAAGTTCATAGGGATGAATAAAGCGCCATCGATACAGATGTACATGGTAGGATGGACAACAAAGCAGAAGAAAGATGTGGTAACCGCTATCAGAGACATGCTGGACGAGGATTTCCCTGAGAAGGAAACGTTCACAGTTCCTATGATCGCCAACATTGTGGCGGGCCGCAAGTGAGGTGTATATTGACAAGAGTTATCCGCCTGAAGCAATAGTGTTGAGATTTTGGGAACAAAGGTACGCTGAGTATCTATCCTGGAATGATAGATTGAACGGCCAGTGTCAGATTGGGACCGCGAAACTCCCCAGATCTGGGGAGATACTGCCTATAGTTGCAAACACTGTGTGTTTGAATTAAAGAGCTATCAGTGCTTTCGATAGTGCGTAATAGACTTGAAGGCACTATTTCCTATGGCGCAAATTCTATCTCTCGCCGGTGTCAAACTGAGACTTCTGTCCTTGCTCGCGTCGTGCTTAGAATATGAATGATAGAGATGGAGATAGGTCGAAGCGTCGCGAGCGCCACATGCGCCCCAAATTGATCTTTCTACCAGATCCCTGCGATAACGGTGAATTCTTATTGATAATCATATATCCGCCAGGATTCACGTTCCACATGACATTGTTGGCCTGGAAGTTGTGGGGAACAATCGGCTATCTGTCAAGACTCATTTGCTTAAAGCCCTGTTACATAAGCTGCCGAAAATCAGAGCGCCAGAAATGAAATTTTCCCAAATTTTCTTTTTCTCGCATCGTCACCCGCACATTCTCGCACGCTCCTACTCTCAAACTCCTTCGTGAACTAAAGGGACAACCTTTTGTTCATCGGGTATACAATAAAAAACCTCAAAAAAAATCGGAAAATCATCAAAAATCCAAATTCATCCTCAGTCCAACAATCTCAAACTCAGACCTCAGATATTAACTCAAACAGGAAACGCTCATCCGATCCACGCGCCGTTCATTATGTCTACCACCACTGCCAACACCGCTGAGACAGCCTCTCCTGCTGCAGCTCCCGCGACCGAAGAGAAGCCTGTTGTCGCTCCTTCCGTGGAGTCTGCTCCTTCTGAGTCCAAGGGCGACTCCAGTTCGGTTCCTTCGCCCAGCGAGTCCCCCTCGCCGTCTGGTGATGATGCGGCTGCGGCTGCGACTGGCGCTCCCGCTGCAGGCACCTCTGGTACTTCGCCATCTGCTTCATTGTACGTCGGCGAACTCGACCCAAGTGTCACGGAGGCCATGCTCTTCGAGTTGTTCAACGGTATTGGACCCGTCGCCAGTATCAGAGTTTGTCGTGATGCCGTCACCCGTACCAGTCTCGGATATGCATATGTCAACTTCCATAACATTGCCGATGGTATGAATCTCTTGCCACTGTACTAATATATAGGTGAGAAAGCTCTTGAGGAACTTAACTACACCTTGATCAAGAACCGCCCCTGTCGTATCATGTGGTCTCAACGAGATCCTTCCCTCCGTAAAACAGGCTCCGGCAACGTCTTCATCAAGAACCTCGACCCTGCTATCGACAACAAAGCGCTCCATGATACCTTCAGCGCCTTTGGCAATATCCTTTCCTGCAAAGTCGCGACAGACGAACTCGGCAACTCGAAAGGCTACGGATTTGTTCATTACGAGACCACGGAAGCCGCTGATAACGCCATTTCGCACGTCAACGGGATGTTGTTGAACGACAAGAAAGTCTATGTTGCTCATCACGTCTCGAAGAAGGAAAGACTTGGCAAGGCAGAGGCTGCGAAGCAGAATTTCACCAACGTCTATGTTAAGAACATTGACGCTAATGTTACGGATGAGGAATTCACTGACTTGTTTGAGAAATATGGGGCCATCACTTCGTCTTCCCTTGCTCGTGATGAGGAAGGCAAAGTTCGTGGATTCGGATTTGTCAACTTTGAGGACCATGAAGCCGCCATGAAAGCCACTGATGAACTCAACGACTCTGAATTCCATGGCAAGAACTTGTACGTTGGCAGAGCACAGAAGAAGCATGAGCGTGCTGAGGAACTCCGCAAGCAATACGCCCAAGCTAAAGCCGAGAAACTCAACAAGTACCAGGGTGTCAATCTTTTCATCAAGAACATCGCGGACGAAGTTGACGACGAGGCTCTCCAAGAGCGATTCAGTGACTACGGGGCTATCACTTCGGCTAAGATCATGACCGACCCGGAAACCGGCAAATCTAAGGGATTCGGTTTCGTCTGTTTCTCTAACCCCGATGAAGCCACTAAAGCCGTATCGGAAATGAATCAACAGCTTTTCCACGGCAAGCCCCTCTATGTCGCTCTCGCCCAACGAAAAGAAGTCCGACGCACCACTCTTGAAGCACAAATCAATGCTCGAAGTCAGGAACGTATGCGCCACCAAGTCGCCCAAGCTGGTATGCCAGGTCCTTTCATTCCCGGAGCCGGTCCTCAGGCAATGTATTATCCTGGTGCTGCGGGATTCATGGGTCCCCAAGTTGGACGTGGCATGCCGCCGCCACAGCCATACCCCGGTGCTCAGCCGCCAATGCAACGCGGTCAACAATGGCGCGGCCCGCAACAGCCTGGCATGCCTGCTCCCGGTCAACAACCTTACCCCGGTATGTATGGTCTCCCCCAGCAAGGCATGTACAACGGGTATAACCCAGCCTTTGCTGCAATGCAACAACAACAAATGGCAATGGGACGCGGAATGCCCCCACAAGGACGTGGTGGTCCAATGCCAGGACAGAATGGTATCCAACAACCTCCACAACAAGGACAGCGCCCCGGCAGCTCCGGAGGTGCACCAAATGGTATCTCACCAGCTATGCCACATCCAACTCAACCTGCAGGCAGAGGAATGGGCCCTCAAGCTAACGCATATCCCCGCGGCGGCATGCCTCCTCAAGCTGGTCGAGGGGCCCCTTACCGCCTCAACCCCACGGTACGAAACGGACCAGGTGAAGATGATGGATCGTATATCGAAATGGGAATGGGACAAATGCCACCAATGCCCCAGCCGGTCATGCCTGGCGCCGTAAACCCAAGTTTGCTCGCACAGCAAGGACCTGCGGAGCAAAAACAGATTTTAGGAGAAGCATTGTATCCTAAAGTCCACGAACAGGAACCTAAACTTGCCGGTAAGGTTACTGGTATGTTATTGGAGATGGACAACGCTGAGCTTCTTCACTTGTATGCCCCTTCTGATCTCAATGACTGACCTTTAGGATCGAAGAACCTGCTTCTTTGAAAATCAAGGTAGAGGAAGCTTTGACTGTATTGAGGGATTATCAGGCAAAAGAGGAGGGTGATGAAGTTACACAATAGACTGCCGATATTCAGATTGCTTGTGTGTAGTAAGGCTTTGCTATTGGCACGGGTATTTGAATTGGGTTATTTGGTTCTTCTATTTTACTCTGTATCTTTTATTATGAGAGCATCCTCGATTTGCTATCTATCTTCTCTAGTGTATTTGCTTGCTTGTCAAGCGGCGGGATGGTCGGGGGAATGTATCTAGATTTAATTGACGAGGTCTCTATCATTGTGTTCATGTGTCCGTAGTAAAATGTCTTCCTTCACATTGTAATCAGAAAAGTGTGACTTTTCCAGTGACGCGCTTGTGTGACCGAAACTCCGAGAATTTGCTGTGATGGTTCGGGATCGGCCCGCACAAAATATCCCGTTAAAAGGGTCAACATATGAGTGGGAACAGACAGGAGGTTAAAATACTCCGTTGTACCTCACAAGAGCAACTTTCGCAATGCTATGATATAAGGTTTCCAGGCACGCAAAGTTTCGTTAACCAGCAGGTACGAAGTCTTTTCGGACGAGCAAGGATATTCACGCGAAACAGAACGAGACGAGTTCATCCCCCTCAAGTCAAACTCTAACGAATCAAGGTATGACAATGTCGCTCTTCACATCCTTGCCCTCGAGGGTAATATACCAATTGGTACAGTCCGACTTATATACCCGCCTGCGATAGACAAATTCAAGCTTGGACGGTTAGCTGTGCGTAAAAACTGGAGGGGAAAGGGGATTGCCCAGATGCTGGAGGTGGAGGTGGATGCCGCGGCGAGGGAGCTCGGCGCTGTTAAGATATATGCGGGATCGCAAGTTCCTGTGCGGCGGTTTTATGAGAGATGTGGTTATGAAGCTGTTGGGGAAGAGTTTCTAGATGAAGGACAGCCTCATATTATGATGGTGAAGACATTGAAGTAGACATAAAGAGACTACCGCGCGATATAGATACATCTGAACGGTGCTGCCTTTTAAAGTATACAATTTTGGCTAAACATCGATCGCAACGTCTATTATGAAGACGGTTCTGTCATTGAAACTCTGGAAATAACTCAGCTCTATTATAATCTACTTCAGCCCTGCCTTCCCAACTATAGAGCAAAATGCAATGCTAAACCGCCCATATTATACAACCATACCCCCTGTAGACAAACTAGATACAACCCATCTTCTACACCTTATATTCTCCCTGAGCTATCTTAACTCATATCTTTCGGCTTGTCTGTAACGCTCTGGACTAAACCCTGGCCCATTCGCATTGCCAAAGGGTTCACCCGCCCTTTTACTTCTGGAAGCTCTTGCTGAGAGTCCGACGATAATAGAGATGACTGCGTAGATGATGGCCAGAGCACCACATACAACCCACCAGATGACGGCGTACTTCGTAGCAACGGGAGCTAGCAGAAGTCCACAGCCTCCGTTGGCGAGACCAAGAACGATAACGATGCGACCGAGCCATAAATGCGCGTGAGTGAACCATCGACGAGAAGAAGGTCTATCGCGGATGAAACGATGATGATGGTAGTATCCCAAGAACAACTGGACTACAATAACCCCGAGGATCGCGATACCGAAGAATTGATCTGACGTTAGCATGGTTTATTCTGGATGGTACGGAAATGATTGAATTGATCGCCCTGGGAAATATAGATTCCCAAGCCCGTGGCGGCGAGGACAACGAGGATTGAGAGTATTTGAACACTGTAGTGGATACGAGTGGGAGCAGGGAGATATGGCGCGAAGAAACGAATGATGACTGCGCCGAGGGGGAATAAAATAACGAAGGACAAGCCCATCATAACACCATGCGCAATGATAACCTATTGTCAGTGACCATATATCTGAGCTGTACCTTGTCACGATACGTAAGACCTGTTCCATCGTCAGTTGGGGCGATAACTCCGCCGGTGATGATAGGTCCCGTTACATCCGCGGTTGCCGATGGCGAGCCAGTTACGGAACTAGCTCCGCCGCTGCCAGAGGAGCCAGTGTCGGTGACTTGCGCCGACTTCATATCGATCGAGAACGTGCCCATTGTCCTGTGTTGTTGAAAGTCACTCCCAGGATTTGATGGGTCACTTGGAGCGCTCGTTCCATAAGCCCAAATAATTCCAGCGGAATTAGAGTTGACATTCAACGATCCTGAGCTGGTCCAACTGGTCACGTTCTTCAACTGCAATTCCGCAGTGAAAAGACTGGATGTGATGTTTTTCGAAAGGACCGTGACAGTGGGTCCGACATAAACGTTTGGTTGCTGATGTCCCCTGTCGCTTAGCCAGATCTTACAAAGAGGTAATACGTTGCATAACGAGATGAGACGACTACATCACCGTTATAAGGCCACAGGACAAAGACCAGACTTCCCGCCATCTGTTCGCCGAAGCCGAAGCCGACCCATCCCAAGTTGCCGGCTGGCGCCTGGACAGTCGCAAGGATTTCGGGATTGTCGGATACGGACGAACTGGTAAGAGGAATTGAAAAGGCAACACAGACGCCCGAGCCGGAATCACATTGCTGTGTTTGCGCAACAACGCCGACGACTACAGATTAATCTCGCGGCTCCGTCAGACAGCACATACCCCAGTGATTGAGTGCGAGTAGCAGTGCACACCAGATGGAGATGACAGAATAAAGTCTCATGATTCAAAAAGCGACGACGCGACCTGTCCTGCAGAGGGTCGTTAGGTCTTTAGTCGGTGGAAAAGGTGCGCGCAATTCAGCGCCAGTGTCTTCCTTATATTTTCTGCTCCTGCCGCCTCTTTGTGTGTGTTTCAGCTGCGGATTCGGGCCCACCTCCTTCTTTGCCGTGGTTGCGGGTAATACGCTATGGCGTACTCCTGACAATCCCCTTCAGTTTTATATTAAATTTAACTTATCCTAATTGGGGCAGCTGCGGGTCGGGATGGGCAAATCATGACCAACGGATTCTGTCAGCGGCGCGCGTGCGTGGCTTGGGTAATTGCAAATGAGGCCGTCTCATTGGTTCTGCGGGTTAAGGTTGCGGTGCTGTTTCAGGGATACGGATACCATCTTTCCTTAATACGCGCCACGCAAAGATCGCCTGCACTGCGGATACGAGATATATAAGTTGGAAATATATGTTATCATCTCAAACTCGTCATCTTATGAATGGTAACACCGTCTTGTACTTGGTCTTGTGGTTAGATCGGCTTATCTCTGATCCCCGAGGGTGCGGCTGACATTCCGAGGGGCACGCCAGATTGATCGGAATTTGATTTCTTGGCGCCATCTTGGGCGTTTTGGCAAGTTGGCAACCCTCCCCGATACCGGGAGCCGCGAGTTTCATAAAACCGTGGATCTAATCAAGGCAGTTGCCGACGCTGGAACACCTTTGAAAATTCTCTTGCCAGAATCTCGTTTTCTCAATTCTTTCACGATGATGCGGTGGTGGTTCTTAACTTGGTTGCGCCGATCATCTAACTTCCGCGCTTGAGATACCTATACCGAATCGGGAACGTTTCCCACCATTCCGTAGAAACCGGCGAGCGAATCGCCTGCGAAGTTATTCTGGTGTCCCTGACGTACATACAGTGTAAGGCTCAGTAAAACCTATACAGATGCATCATGAAGCCGTTCGCATCCCTCGTTCCCCGACCGGAGACCATGGGGTCTTTAGCGAGGTTTCAGATGAGTCCAGGGGATTACGGTCAAAGAAAGGTCGGTGCGTCGGGTTTCATTTCCCCCCGCCAAAAAAAATGCCTCGGCCAGTGGGCCGTGTGGGCCGCGCAGAGAGCGGGAGAGACAAGGAAACAATGCTGGAACTCGACGGGAAAGAACACAGTACAATGCGCAAATGACACACATTCATTCGTACTACGGTACCTTACTATTCTGTCACTGCCTTTGTATCCAAGGACTTCCACTTCCGATGTCTCTCATATATAACTCGGTCGAACAATCCCATGGATCGAAATCATTATATTCGTTTCAAAACTTTGCATGTGGTGCTCGCGATCGGCAATGGCCACCCTTCTTCGCTTGGACGTTGAACACTGTTCCTGGTCTCTGTGTCAGGAACGAGACTACAGGCTGCCAATGAGAAGAGGTTTCTTAGATCGAAGTGACCTTACGAGATGAAGAATTTACAGCTCGGCCTCGGGGTTTTAGAAGTCCCGCCGCCGCCCAACTTCGTCATGTATTTTGCGATCTGCGGACATTTTGTCGCGGAAACAACATATAACTGTCGATTTCTTCAACCACCACCACCACAAACACAAGTATCATCACAACCGTTCCAGCACAATGTTAATACCAAAAGCATATTCCGAACCCATCCCAGTCAGGATAGATCCAATATGGAAACAACGCTCCCCGATGATTCTCCCCCGGGTACACATCCCGTCTTATTGTCCGCGATCTCAAGCACGGGCCGCTCGATCTCACGCGGGCTCAAGCCATCCTGCGCAGTCGGTGCATTCAGCGCATCCCTCTCAAACGGGGTCGGCACGTCCCGCGGGATCACAGACGTCGTCTCAGGGGTCATCGAGGAGGAAGAGACGGTGCTGGTTGATGAATCTTCTGATGGCGCCGTGTGACTTTGTCGAATGGGTGATGAATAAGTGGGGCAGTCCAAGTGAGGACTGCATGAACTGTGTAAAGGTTACATATTGGATTGTGTTGATTGTCGGGGGGATTATAAGTACTGTCATGGCTGTAGCTCCGTTTCTATAGCCTTCTCTATACTGAAATACGGCAGAAGGCAGAGAAATCGTAGCAGGATGTGACATGAGGGACATAGATTTTGAAAGGGATCTGAGAATATATATCCTTGAAAAAACGGAGTGGATAAGAAATACACTAACCCAATGCATTCATTACTCGCTTGATCTTTGCATAGTTTCTAATCCCAAATATCAAGAAACGTCATTCTGTACCATTAAAAAACCAAATGCCCGCCCGCCCGCCCGCCCGCCCGCGCATCAGAAATTCTCAATAAATCTCAGGCCGATATCCCATCCCTCGTAACCGCTCACAACTCTCCAACTTCATCGTCCGCGCAGCATCCCACTTCTCCTGATCCTTGATCTGTCCGAACCACCCCTGCGCATCCGCCATAATCTGCTGTCTCCGATCATACTCCACCTGACAATGGTCTCGCAAGCCGCGTACAAAGGTGACCTCCGCTTTCTGGTCTAGTTGGCGGAGTTTGGAGGAACTCAGTTTGGCGACGTCGTCGGATTTGAGGAAATAGGGTATTGAGTGTTGCGGAGTCAGACGCTGCACTGTGTACGGTGGCTGGGCGGTTTCGAAGACAAAGGACGGGGGCGGGGCGGAGGGAGTGGAACTGTTGAAGAGGGCGGGGATGATGGTTACGGCCAGGAGGAGTAGGACAGGGAGGAGTTGGTACAAGACCGAGGAGTTTCCTTGTTGTTGTCCTTGGGGCCGGCGGGGGTTATGACCTCGTCCACCACCCCCACCGAAAGTATGTACTCTGAAACCAGGTCCTCCAAACTGTGTTGTAAAGGGACCTAGAACTATTAGATATCATGGATACTTGCGGAGATGTACCAGCGTTGAAGCCCCCACCGCCAAACCCGCCGCCGCCAAAGAACATGTTGAATAAGTCTTCCGGAGAGACTTCATCGGCATACATCCCTCCTCCACCATTGTAAGCTCTCATTCCAGAGAAGCCATTGCCGAAGGGTGATCCGGCTCCCATTCCTGCTGTTCTAGAATCTGGGTCCTCGCCATGTCGATCGAATGCGGCTCTCTTGTCCGGATCCGAGAGCACTTGAAACGCTCTCGACACCACTTTGAGTCAGTTCATCTTATCCACATGAAGGGAAATACTCTTGAAAGCCTCATCCGCGCCAGGAGCGCCATTCTTATCCGGATGTAACTGCAGCGCCAACCGTCGATAACTTGAATCAGAAACCTCTCACCAACATTGACTGAAGAGAATTATACCTTTTCTTAATCTCCGAATCCGTAGCCTCAGTCTTCAACTCCAAGATCTCATAATACTGATGATGTTTACACTTCCGTACCCTCTCAACAATAACAACCTGCTCCTTCGTATACTCCACATTCTGCCGTCCCTGTCGATGTTCCGTCTTCTCACTCCGTTTCCTATGCGTCGCACCCCCCTCAGCAGTCGCCGCCCCATCAACCCCACTTGCAGCCCTAGGCGTCGAAGTCCCGCTCTCCGCCGGCGTCGACGCCGACGACGACGAAGGCAATTCCGCCAATATCGCAAGAAACTCATCCGCCTCGGGCGTCGAGTACAACGACTGTGATTTTTTGCCAAATTTTATGGCACCGGGGATATCCCCCTCGGCCTTCTTGCGACGAGCGATTTCGAGCGCCCTGGTCACATGGTTAGAAACATGCAGACTGAGGGATGTACCGTCGCGATTCTTCGCGATTTGATTCCATTCGGGGGAGGGACTGGAGAGTTTGAGGAGGACGGCGTGGCGATTTGGATTTCACTTTTGGGGTCTTACGTAACGGGCCTTTTGCGGACGGAGCCGGGGATTGATCGGTGGAGTTTGGACACAGATATTGGAGAAAGTGAGTACATGAAGAAAATGGGTCAGAATGGGGTTTATGATCTGACAGGAGCACGTTGAAGAAGGGCGAGGGGTTTTATGAGCTCGATGATGGGTATACGATGAAAATAGCTGACGGGACAACTCCCGTGCTGTCGAATTTGAGATCTGCTATCAGATGAGGCATTTAAGCTCATCCCGAAAAACAATGAAAACAGAGAACCCTTCATAGATTTTGCCAATTTCTAGAGTTTCTATACATGATTCAAACAACGCAAAGAAAGCTCACATCTTAGTAACAAGAGGAGCTAGTAGATAACATTTCATCTGGTAACAAGGACGATCTCAAGTTCCAAGATATAACCTAAAATAAAACCCTATTTAACGACCCGCTCGCCCACTCGTGTTGTTTTCGTGATCGTATCGTGGGGGGCGGTCGTTCAATCCATTACATACAATGACCTCCAAACCTCAACCAGGTCCCTCTCGACGGACCCACTCGACCCGTCCGGAGCGTCCAGAAAATGCCTTCAAAGGACCCCAGAGTCTAGCCCCCAATCTGGAAGAACTGCGACACTATATCCTGACGACAGGTCTGCGCGCGACCTCCAACGGCATTGTATCCCCCCCACCCGTCCACCCATCTTCCCTTTTTCAAAAGCACACAGGTCTAACATCCATGCAGAACGATCTCCGTCCATATATATGGTCCATCTTCCTGTCCGTGAATCCTCATTCCCCCTCACGGTATATCGCCCACCTAGCCAACGGGCCGTCGACCCTCGCACACAAGATCCGCAACGACACCCCCAGGACGTTAGCTACGGATCCGCTGTTCCGCAAACGCGTCACGGAGGGGATGTTGAGACGGATTCTCAATGCGTTTGACTGGTCGATGACACAGCGGAATAAGGGCATACGCTACGTGCAGGGCATGAATGTCCTTGCTGCGCCGTTCTTGTATGTCTGTGGCGGCGAGGCGGAGTGTATGGCTTTTGGCCTGTTTGAGAGGTTTATTACGGTTGAATGTCCGGTTTATGTGCGGCCGACGTTGGAGGGCGTGCATCGTGGATTGAAGGTCACCCCCGTTATCCCCCCCGGATCTCTGGATTTGTTTGTAGGAACTCCGCTGAGACGTAGTTGTTGGATATTTGTCTACATAGAATCGAGCCGAAACTGTACAGCTACTTGCGCCAAAAAAAGCTACAGGCAGAATTATACGCATTCCCATGTATACACACTCCCCCCACCCCCAACTTTCACACGAATACTAATCTGTTTTTATAGCGGTATTGACGTTCTCGGCATGCACACCACCTCTTTCTGAAGTCCTTCTACTATGGGACTTTCTCCTCGCTTACGGAGTGCACATGAACATCCTCGCCATCATTTCCCAGCTCATCATCCTGCGTGATGAGATCCTGCAGCACCCATCGTACCCCCCCCCCTCCTCCTTCTCTTCCTCCCTCCCTCTTTCTCGCCTCGCCCACGTTGTTATTGTATAGTATTTATTGACGATAGACCGATGAAGTTGTTGCGGAAGTTGCCGCCGCTGGATTCGCGAAAAGTGATCGTGTTGTCAGTATCGTTTTTACGTAAAATTCCGCAGGATGTGTATGCTTTGTTGGCGAGTCATGCATGGGACGATAGTGTGGGGGCGAAGGTGGATCAATTGCATGCTCTTTTGGATTAGTGTTCCTTGCGCGTGGTATCGATGCATCACTAGAAGCTATATGAGGGTTCAAGTATATATATACTTCTGCTTTGGGGGGGGA
>Ga0302325_10014910_pt1 | contig 16534 bp, 15 predicted proteins | sample Palsa_T0_2_FD_201948 | JGI IMG/M metagenome (GOLD analysis project Ga0302325, IMG submission 201948) | Peat permafrost microbial communities from Stordalen Mire near Abisko, Sweden - Palsa_T0_2 | ecosystem: Environmental > Terrestrial > Soil > Palsa > Peat permafrost | place: Sweden: Abisko... | reverse complement strand
GCTCTGGCAGGCGGATGGCCGCATCTCGCATCACGGCAAATACTATTCTTTCGACGACGTGCGCATCACGCCGAAGCCGGTGCAGCAGCCGATACCGACCTATGTTGGCTCGTTCTCAAAACCGTCCATCGAGCTTGCCGCGCGATTGGGCTGCGGGCTGATCGTGGCGCCATTTGCCGCCGCCATCAGCTACGGCGGATTAAAGCAAGTCGCCGACCTCTATCACGAGACCTGCGCGCGCTACGGCAACAAGCCGGGGCGGCTGATGTGCAGCTACTTCGCCCATTTCGCCGACAGCAAGGCGCAGGAAGACGCCCAGCGCGCACGCCAGATCCGCTACTACAAGGAATGCGTCATCCCGGCGTTCCCGGGCGATCCCAAGACCGCGCCGCCGAGTTATCGCTATTTCGTCGACATGGTCGCCCGGTTGAGCAAGATCAGGGCGGAAGATTTGACGGAGAATTCGGTGCTGCTCGGCTCATCGGCGCGCATCACCGAAATCCTCAAGAAGGTCGAGGCCGCCGGTTACGACGAAGTCATTCTTTATTTCAATGTTGGCCAGAAGCCGCATCCGCAGGTCAAGGACGAGATGGCGCGCTTCATGGCCGAGGTGGCGCCGGCTTTCGCCGCTGCGCGCAAGGAAGACGCGGCTTAAGGCAGCAAGCTGGGCTCAGCGGCGTTGCCGCAGCCGCCCAACTATTCCCTGGGGAAGAAACGTGACAATCAGGATGAACAAGATTCCCAGCCACAACAGCCAGCGGTCCGGGTGAAACAGGGCCGCGAGGAACGGCATCCCGATCAACGCACCGCTGATCATGCCGAGGAGGTTTTGCAGATAGTACTGGGTGACGACGACCACGATCGATCCAATGACCGCGCCATAGAGTGAGCCCATGCCACCGATCACAACCATCAGCAGGATGTCGATCATCAGCGAGAACGACAAAGTCGCGTCGGGCCCGTTATAGCCGAGCACGAGAGCCATCAGTGCGCCGGCGAGCGACGCCATGATCGCGGACAGGACGCAAACCAGAGTGCGGTAGGCGACCACCTGGTAGCCCATCGCCTCGACGCGGAACTCGTTGTCGCGGATGGCCTGCAGCACCTTACCGAGCGGCGAGTTGACGATCCGCAGCATGATGAGGAACAGCGCCAGCGCCACGACAAGGGTTATGTAGTAGGTGATGACCGAGCCGTTGACGGTGACCCCGAGCACCGGATGGGCGAACAGCCGGAAACCGGGCTTGAGGATCGCCGGCAGCGAGAAAGTCAGCCCGTCCTCGCCGCCAGTGAGGCTGCGCCATTGCTCGGCAACGATCTGGGAAAAGCTCGCGATGGCGAGCGTGATCATCGAGAAGAAAATGGCGCGCAGGCGCAGGCTCAAGAGGCCGATCACCGTGGCCACGACCAGCGATACGGCGGCTCCGGCAGCGGCGCCGAGGATCACCGCGCCCCAGCCGACCCAGCCTTTGGCGAGCATGATGGCCACGCCATAGGCGCCGATGCCAAAAAACATCGTATGCGCAAACGAGACGATGCCGGTGTAGCCGAGCATCAGGTCGTAGCTCGCCACCAGGATCACGAAAATGCAGATGCGCGAGGTGACGCCCAGAGCCTTGGTGCCGGGAAACAGGAACGGAGCGAACACGAGCGCGAGCAGGATCGCCAGCATGATCGCGTTCAGGAAGAGCCGGCCCGGCGGATCGTCGGACACGAGCCAGCCCGGCCACGATCCGGCTCGCCCAGGCGTTTCGTTGATGTTTCGCGGCATCGCCCTAGTGCTCGGCTAGCGGAAACAATCCGCGCGGCTGCCACAGCAGGATCAGCGCCATGAGCAGAATGTTCGATCCCAGCGCCAGCTTGGGAGCGAGGAAGCCAACATAATTGGTCGTCAATCCCACCAGGATGGCGCCGATGAAGCAGCCGCCCACCGAACCGAGCCCGCCTATGATGAGGATTATGAAGACGAGGATGGTCATGCTGTCGCCGATCTGGCTGGTAACCAGTTCCTGGTACTGTCCCCACATCATCCCGCCCATCCCGGCGAGCGCCGTGCCGGCCATGAACACGCCGATGAACACACGGCGGATGTGGTAACCCAGCGACTGCACCATTTCACGATCCTCGACGCCGGCGCGAACCACGAGGCCGAGCCGGGTGCGCGTCAGGAAGAGATGCATGGCGACGGCGACGGCGAGGCCGACCGCGAGCGCGACCAGGCGGTAGGTTTCGATCGGCGAAGAACCGAGAAACACGCTGCCGCGCAGGCTGGCGGGCTTGGGCAGCACCAGCGCCTGCGGCCCCCACAGCACGATCACGAGCTGCTCGATGACGGTGAGTGCTCCAATGGTTATCAGGATCTGGCGGAGCGGCGCGCCATAGACCTGACGAATGATGACTCGTTCGAAGACAAAGCCGAGTGCGCCGCTTGCGGCGGCGGCCGACACGAGTGCTACAAGCAGCGCGATGAGATTGAGCGTCAGCGAGAATTCGGTGGTCCAGCCCGCTAGCGGCCGCAGCACCGAGACCGTGACGTAAGCGCCGACAGTGACAAAAGCCGCATGCGCGAAGTTGAGCACATCCATGAGGCCGAAGATCAGCGTCAGCCCGGAAGCTACCAGGAACAGCATGATGCCCATGGTGAGGCCGGCGACTGTCAGCGTCACCCAGGGCCCGACGCCCATCGCCGGCAAAGCCGCCAGCACGATGAGCGGCGTCAGCGCGTAGGGCGCCCAGCGCTGCAACCGGTCTAGCCAATGCTCGCTCATAGGCCGGCCGCCATGCGCAGCCCGAGCAGCCGGTGCTGCAGCGCCTCATCCGCGGCGAGGGCGGCCATGTCGCCGCTATGAATGATGCGTCCCTCGTCCATCACCGCGACATCGTCGCCGATGGCTTCCGCAACGCGAAAATTCTGCTCGACCAGGAGAATGGTGGTCTGCTCGCTTTTGAGCCGCCTGAGCGCCGCGACGAGCTGATCCACCATGGCCGGCGACAAGCCCTTGGTCGGTTCGTCCACCAGCAACAGGCGACGCGGCTCGACGATGGCGCGCCCGATCGCCAGCATCTGTTTCTGTCCGCCGGACAGCGAGCCCGCCGCCGAGTCCCATTTCAGCTTCAGCGCCGGGAAACTTTCCAGGACGCGGTTCAGATAGGGCTCGGCGAAGCCGTTGGGCGCGGTGGCAAGCAGCATGTTCTCCCGCACCGTCAATTTGCCGAAGATGCCCATGTTCTCGGGCACGTAGGCGATGCCCAAGCGGGCGATGTGTGGTGTGTCCATCGCCGCAATCGATTGTCCGTCGAAGATTATTCGGCCCTGACGCGCCTTCCACAAGCCCATGATGGTGCGCAAAGTCGTCGTCTTGCCGGCGCCGTTGCGCCCAAGGAGCGCGGTCACGCGTCCGCGTCGTGCCGTGAGATTGACGCCGTGCAGGATTCGATAGCGGCCGATATCGGTATGGATGCCGTCGAGCCGCAACAGCGCATCGTCGTCGGCGCCGGTCATGGCGGCAGTTGGCGCTGCGCGTCGGCGCCCCGTTGCAGGCCGAGATAGGCTTGTTGCACCGCCGGCATTGCCACGACTTCCGCCGGCGAGCCGTCGGCGATTATCGCGCCGTCCTGCAACACGACGATGCGATCGGCAAGCCGCGTCACGACGTCCATGCGGTGCTCGACCAGCAGCACGGTCTTGTGCGTCTCCGCCTTTATCTCTTCGATGAGATCGAGGATGGTCGGGATCTCGTCGAGGCTCATCCCGGCGGTCGGTTCGTCGAACATCAGCACCCGGGGCGCAAGCGCGAGAAGGATCGCCACTTCGAGCTTGCGCTGGTCGCCGTGCGACAACGCCGCCGCCGGCAGGCCGGCGCGCGGCGCGAGCTTGACCCGCTCCAGCCAATGGCGCGCTTCGTCGCGTACCTGGACGTTGCGCGCGGCGATACTGAGGAAGTCAAAGCGGATTTGAGCGACGGATTGCACGGCGAGCCGCACGTTCTCGAATACCGTGAGGCTGGGGTAAAGATTGATGAGCTGGAACGCGCGTCCCAGTCCGAGACGGGTGCGATGTGGAGCGCCGAGGCGCGTGATGTCCTTGCCGAACAGGCTGACACTGCCGTGCGAAGGCCGCAATTGCCCGGAGATCAGATTGAAGTAGGTCGTCTTTCCGGCGCCGTTGGGGCCGACGATCGCGGTCAAGGTGCCGCGATGAAACGCACAGGTCACGGAGTTCACCGCGACCTGCCCCCCGAAGCGGATCGTCAGATCGCGGGTCGATAGCGCAGGGACCTCGTCCGTCATTCCGCGACCCCCATCCGCGAATCACGAACCCATATGGCCCGTCACGCCCGGCCTATTGGCGCCCGTTGGCGATCGGTATCTTCATCTCCTCGATGAAGATCACGCGGGTGAGCTCCGGAACAGCCCAGGGCACATTCGGATCGACCTTGATCTTGAAGGCGTACATCGGTTGCAGGAGCTGGTGGTCTTCCTTGCGGAACATCACTTTTCCCTTGGGCGACTCGAAGGACATGCCCTCCATCACCGGGATCAGCTTTTCCGCATCGGTCGAGCCGCCGGTTTTCTTCAACGCCTCGACCACCGCCTGCGCCGCGATGAAGCCGCCGCAAGTGAAGAAATCCGGCGGCGCTCCGCTGAACCGCTTCTTGTTCTCAGCGATCAGCCAGTCGTTCGCCGGGTTCTTGGGGATTTCATAGTAGTAATAGGCTGCCCCTTCCATTCCCGGAAAATCCTTGTAAGCGGCCAATGCCGGCAGGATGTTGCCGCCGGTCGCCACCCCGATTCCCAGTCGCTCCGGATCCATGGCCTTGAGCGCCCCGAGCGGATTGCCGCCGGCCCAGTTGAGGAAGATGATCTTGCGGCCCTGCTCCTTGGCCATCGCATCGAAGATGCGCTGGTAGGGCGCCGTGAAGTCGGTCGTCAGCGGCGGCGCATATTCTTCGGACACAAGCTTGGCGCCGGTGGGCGTAAGCGCCATCCGGAAGGCGGTGACGAAGTCGCGGCCGAACGCATAATCCTGCGCCAACGTCGCCACCACCGTACCTGGCTTGCCGATGGCGAGTGCATTGGATACTGCGTCCTGGGTGGAGTTGCGGCCGGTGCGGAAAATGTAGCGATTCCATTTGTCGCCGGTGATCGAGTCGGCGACCGCCGGCTCGACGATAAAAATCTTTTTGTTGTCTTGCGCGACCGGCAACATCGCCAACGCCACAGCCGAGCTGGTCCCCCCCACGGCGATATCGGCGCCGTCGTCGTTATAGGCCTCGTTCAACAAATTGCGGCCGACGTCGGGCCTGGTTTGGCTATCCTTCTCGATCACCACGAGCTTGTGGCCGGCCACCTCCATCGTGCCGCCGGTCGCATAGGCCAGCCCCATGGCGAAGCCGGCCGAAGTCTGCTTGGCGTAAGCTTCGAGCGGCCCAGTCTTGTCGGCGATCAGGGCGATCTTGATCTGGTTTTCGTCGGCGTGCGCTTGCACAGCCCACAAGGCCGCGAGCGCCGCGCCGATCGCGATCCACCCGTTGCCGGTCGTCCACCGAAGCTTGATACGCATCTTCCGCTCCATTTCACGTCGCTGATGGCGTTTTTCGCATGCTGTTATGAATTGGAACACGGCCGGCAGCCCGCGCGCCACGCAACATTGGTCTGAATCAGGACGCCGCACAAGCTTTATGGCGCGGCAGCGTCTGCGCATCGTGCGCGCGTGAAGGCAAGCGCTAGTTCCGATCATCACGGATCGAGCTCGGTGTCCCAGTAAAGGTAATCGAGCCAGCTGTCGTGCAGGTAGTTGGGCGGGAACAGCCGGCCGTTGCGGTGCAGGTGCTGCACCGTCGGTTGGAAGGGCCGCTGCGACGGCCACATCTTCGACTCGACCGGCGTCAGATTGCCCTTACGCAGATTGCAGGGCGAGCAGGCGGCGACGACGTTGCTCCACGTGGTATGTCCGCCGCGCGAACGCGGCAGCAGATGATCGAACGTCAGGTCGTCGCGGGCGCCGCAATATTGGCAGGAGAAGCGGTCGCGCAGGAACACGTTGAACCGCGTAAAGGCCGGATGCGTTGAAGGCTTCACGAAGGTCTTGAGCGAGACCACGCTCGGCAGCTTCATTTCCAAACTGGGGCTACGAACGGCGCGGTCGTAATTGGCGACGATGTTCACCCGCTCGAGAAACACCGCCTTGATGGCGTCCTGCCACGACCACAGCGACAGCGGGTAGTAGCTCAGCGGACGAAAATCCGCATTGAGGACAAGCGCCGGAAAGCCCGAGGGCGATACATGAGCGTTCAAGACGACATTCCTACTGCGACTCGCATGCCGCGTTGCGGCGTCGGACGCTAGTTTATAGGCAGGGGTGACAGGATTGTGAAGCCCGCCCCGGGGCTTAAGGCACTCGGGGCGAAGCCGATAAGCGGTCGGCCGTAAAGCTCCGCGCGAGGAATTCACCGCCATGACGAAGCCCCTCCGGGTCGATGCCGTGGCCGATGCCGGCGGATAAATGCCACTCCGCCGACACGCCAAGTGCCGCCAGCCCGTGCGCCGACTGAAACAGCGCCTGCGGCGGAATGAGTTCGTCCTGATCGCCGTGCACCAGGAGGACGGGCGGACGCGATGTGATCTCCGCGGCCACCTTCTCGAGGTTGCCGTCGGGCGGCAGCACCAGCAGGCCCGAATAGCCGACGATCGCCGCCGGCGGCGCGGGTCGACGCAAGCCCGCATGCAGCGCCATCATGGTGCCCTGGCTGAAGCCAACGAGCGCGAGCGCCGTGGGCGGCAAATGGTGGCGGTTGAGTTCGGCGTCGATGAAACGCTCAAGCACCGGCGTCGCCTTGTTCACGCCGACCCAGCGCTCATTGGGATCGCGGAAAGTGAGCGCGAACCACTGCCGCCCGACCGGCGCTTGCGAGCACGGCTCGGGCGCGTGCGGCGAGACAAATGCCGCCTGCGGCAGAAATTGCTGCCAGGCCCGGCCGAGTTCGATGAGATCGTTGCCGTCGGCGCCGTAGCCGTGAAGGAACACGATGAGCTGTCGCGCGCTGCCGGAGCGCGGAGCAAGCCGCGGACCATCGAGCTCAGCCGCCATTCACGCACCTTCGGGCTCATCGCGCCGCCACGGATGGGGAAGATTGCCCGCGGCTCAAGCTTCCTCTGCTTTAGCCACGCACGCTACGGCGTGTCTATCTCAGAATGCGGTGTGGAAGCGGCCGGCGAAAACGTTCACCGGCCCGCGTTGGGTGTTGTAGGCCGGATTGGCGATGAACTGATAGTCGAAGCTGACTTTCGTCGAGGAGGAAAGAGCATAACTGTAATAGGTCTCGATAATCTGCTCGAGGCCGTAACTCGGCAGTTGTCCGTCGCCGATGAGGATTCCCATGCCACCGGCAGCAAAATAGGCCTCGTGGATGGGGGCAAGACCGTTGATGACGCCGGCGATGCCGATGGTGTCGTCCGGCCGGCCCCATTGCTTACCAGTAATCGAGACGCCTGCCTGAACCGTGCGATCGATATCGGTGAAATCCCATGGCTCGACATTGCCGTCGGCCCAGCCGGCGCGCGCGAACAGGCCGACGGTCTCGGTGATCTGCTGCTCGAGGTTGAGGCTTACGCCGGGCCGGTACCTGTAAATACGCACGGACGCCATCGCATCGCTGGCATCGCCGGCAAACGGCTGACCTGGCTGCGAGAGCGCGATGGCATCCTGGAAATCTCCCATCCGCCCATGGGTGACAAAGCCGGTGATCTTCAGCTTGCCGGGTTGCCCCCACAATTCGTGACGTTCCTCGATTTCCCCGACAAATTGCAATTGGCTGAAGTTCTGGTCGAGACCGTAGGCGGCGGCGCTGTTACCGGCCTCGGCGGGCGTCACCGACATGTCGAAAATGCCGCCGCGCAGCGTGAAGATTCCCTGGTACCATTCGGCGGCCGCACCATAGGAATAGCCCCAAGCGTCGCCGGCATAGTCGAATGTGCCGGCATTGACGACCGACCAGTTCAGGAAGTCGGTTTTCGGATTGTTGGCGTATTTGTTGGTGTCGAAGACGTCCACGACGGCGAATTTGCCGATCCATATCACCAAGCGGTTGGCGGTCTGCGAACCGGCGAACTGATTGACGTCGGCGTCCACCTTTTGGGTTTCACCGCCGAGGTCGATCGTCTGCCGGACGAAATAGCGCTGCACGCGCGCGTAGGGATAATCGGCGCCTTCCTTGTAGGACTCGCCGCTTGGAAAGCCGGCCGCTCCGTGCGTATCCGCGAGACCGTGACCCTGGTCGATCTCCGGATTCATCCACAATTCCGCGCCCTGCCATAGCCGCAGCCCGGCAAAAAGCGTGGCGTCCACGGTCTCACGGCCGTTGCTGGCCCCCTGCAAACTGTTGGTGCCCAGATAGGGTGACCGGAACGCGGGATAGCCTTGCTCGACGAACGTGGTTTGGCCGTGGAGGCTGAGGTTGTCCGGATCCGGCGCAACCGGCGCCGTGGTCATCATCAGCTTTGGCGGCTGCGCATCGTTGCTAAAGCGATAGTCCAAGCCGGCGCGCAGCTCCTGCACCTGGAAGTTTGAACTGATCGGCTGCAGCCCCCCCGAGAACGAATAGCTGCTGTTGCCGTAATCCGTGAACAGGTATTCGAGCCGCGCAGTCCAGTGCGGCGCTATCGGCGTCTCAACGCCGGCGCCTACGGCCCAGCCCAGGCGCCACAGAAACGGCGTTTCGGTCGCGCCGGTCGCCAGCTGCGTCAGCGATTGTTGATTATAGGTCCAGGCAAATCCGCCGGTCGCGTAAAACAGCCAATTGCCGGGCGCATAACCGATGCGCGCTCGCGCCGTGCCGGAAGCAAGCACGGTCTCGCTGTAACTTACCGGGCCGAGCGTCGGCGACGTAAAGTTCGAGATGCCGCCGATGGAGATTCCGGCGAGGCTCCGGAAGGCGGGGAACGTCGCATCGACTTCGGCGCCGATCAGGAAGCGATTGGGCAGCATGTAATTGTAGCCGGCCTGGAGGCCGGCGAAGAAGCTTCCCGCCTCGTCGAACGTATTGGTCGTTTGAAAAAGGTTGATCGAACCGGGGATGCCGGGCGCCGCCGTAAAATTCGAGGTCCCCCAGGCGTCGCCGAAATGGCCGCCGACGTAGAACCCGCTCCAGTCGTAAGCGGGGTCGCTCGAGGGCGGATCTTTGGTCACGAGAATACCGTCGGCCGCGGCGCTGCCGGCGAAGGCAATGGCGATTGCCGCGCCCGCGCCGACAAGTAAGCGGTCCTGGCGGCTGAACACGGATCGAGCGAAGAGGCGAAAAAAAATCCGCAACATCTGCCGGCGCGCCCCAGTGCAATAGTCGTAAAACCAAAACATCGGTGCGAAGGCAGCGTCAACTTCTATGTTTTAGAATTAATGTAGATCGAAAGGAATCCACGGAGAGTCCGGAAGCGTATCGTCACGTATCTTTCATCGCGGTTGTAAGAGCGTAGTTCAAGCGCGCGTCCTGCCCATTGTCAACGCGCGCTGCGTCAAGGCTCCGAACAGCAAGCCGAGCGTCGTCCACATGATGACCTGCGCGCCAAGGGCCGCGATGCGGAATTTCCACAGCACCACGGCCGGAAACTCATCCGGCACTTCGTTGACGGCGGGGAGCACGAGCCCGGCCGCGATGATGATCGCGATGTAGCACGCACCTACGATGAACGTGGCGTTCCAGTCGCCATAGCGCGGAACAAACCGACGCTTGAGCGTGATCGTTCCGACCATGGCCGCAAGCAAAATTGCGATCATGATGAAATGGAGCGCGGTGCGCACGCCGATCGTTTCGGGCTCTCCCACCGCCGGCGGGCTTGCCGGATATTTGAGGTTCGGCACGAGATAGATGGCGACAAAGCCGGTTGCCGCCAGCAGCGCCGACAAGCTTTGTGGCGTCAGCGCGCCGGGGACCCGGCCGTAGGCGAAGGCGAAGGCCAGGCCGAATAGGCCGCCGAACGCCGCACTGTAAACGATCACGGCAGTGAACAGGCCGATGCCCGCTTGCACCGGGCGGCTGACGAGCGCGGGTCCTTCTTCGTCGGACATATTCATTCCCTTGGCCGTGCCGTGAGCCTTGTCGGCTGGGGCCTTGGCTTCGTCCATTTGCGTCTCGAAGGCGATGGCACGATCGACTTGCGGCTCGCCATAAATTTTCAGAAACCCGTAGGAGAGCAGGCCCGCGACGATGCCAACAAGCATCCCGCGGACGAGAAGCGTCCTGACCATGGTCAAGCTCCTGTCAGTCAGTCAGCAGTCAGTCAGTGACAGGGAAAGCCGAGGAGGTGCCATCCGTCATGCACGAACTCGTGCACATACTTACCGCTGATGAGCGACGTGGCGCCTTGCTCGGCGCCGACGAAATAAATCGCCAGCAGCAAAATAAGCCCGGCGAAAATCGCCCAGGGAAGCCATTCGGGAAGCGGTATGGTGGCCACCGGGAATGCCGGGGCAAATGTCGAGGTGGTCATATCGTCCTCCTGGGATTACGCGTCCCGTTAGAGCTGTGCCGATCACGAAGAGGGTCTGGCTCTCGACCGTGGACGAATCGCAGGTCGATGACAGTGGCGCGACCGCGCCGGATTCTCACCGGCTTCCTCGTTTCGCGAAGACAAAAGCAGCATAGAGGTGCGTGCGCCGCGTTGTCAACGAACCCGCTTAGCGCGCGGCTTTGCACGCGCCGGCCGGCGCGCGGCCGATTTAGCGGCTGCGGCGGCGCGATAATAGGTCCACAAAATGCGGGCCGCCACCGCACGCCATGGCCGCCAGGTTTCGGCCATGGCTTGCATCTCCTTCGCGGTCGGCCGCGCCCGCAGCGCGAAGGCGACGCGCGCTGCTTCTTGCAGCGCGAGATCGCCGGCCGGCCATGCATCGGCATGGCCGAGGCAGGACAACAGATAAATGTCGGCGGTCCATGGGCCGATGCCGTGCACGGCGGTGAGCGCCGCGTGCGCCTCCTCGGCGGCAAGCCCACCAAGCGCGGCGAGCGCCAGCTCGCCGCGCGCGACGGCGCGGGCGATAGCCTTGAGCGCGCGGATTTTCGGCGCCGACAGCCCAAGCCGCGCCAGCCGCGCCGGGCGTGCGCGCAGGATGGCCGCCGGCTCGAACGGATCGAACGCGGCCGCCAGCCGCGCCCAGATGGCGCCGGCGCTCGCGGTCGAAAGCTGCTGCGCCACAATAATGGCGGCAAGTGCGGCAAATCCATCCGCCCGCCGCCGTAGCGGCGGCCGGCCGGCGGTAGCCAGGAGCGCGACGAAGCGCGGATCGGCTTTTCCAAGCCCGCTAAGTGCGGCCTCGAGATCGGCCTCGGTGTGAATGTGGGACTGCGCCATCGTCGTCGATTGTTATCGAGATCGAGTTTCGAACCGTCGGCGACCGGGACTATTTGATCGCCATAGCCAATGCATCAAGCCTGACACTGACCAACGCGGACGTCGATGTACACCCGGATTTTTCGCTTCGCGCCGAGCCCGAACGGTTATCTGCATCTGGGCCACGCTTTTTCGGCGCTGCTCAACCAGGATATGGCTCGCGAGGCGGGCGGACGGCTGTTGTTGCGCATCGAGGATGTCGACGCCACGCGCTGCCGGCCGGAATATGAGGCGGCGATCTACGAGGATCTCGCCTGGCTCGGCGTCTCCTGGGAGCCGGACGTGCGCCGCCAGAGTGAGCACTTCGACGATTACCAGGCAGCGCTCGAGCGGCTCGAAGCCGAAGGTCTCATCTATCCGGGTTTTGAGAGCCGAAGCGAGATCAGCGCGCTTGTCGCCGAGCGCGACCGGCAAGGCGGCTGGCCGCGCGATCCCGACGGCGTGCCGCTTTATCCCGGCCGCGCGCGCAAACTCCTGCCGTTCGAACGCCAACGCCGGCGCCGCGCCGGCGAACCGTTCGCGCTGCGGCTCGCCATGGATGCGGCCGTCCCCCGCGCCGGCGTGCTCACCTGGGCCGAAACCGGCGCGGGTCCGCAGGGCCAAAACGGGCTCGTCACCGCGGCACCGCAAATGTGGGGCGATGTCGTGCTCGGACGCAAGGACGCGCCGACGAGTTATCACCTCGCGGTCGCCATCGACGACGCCTTGCAGGGCGTGACCGACGTGGTGCGCGGGCAGGACTTGTTCTGGTCGACCGGGTTTCACCGGCTCGTGCAGACGCTGCTCGGCCTGCCGGAGCCGGCCTACCACCACCACCGGCTCATTCTCGATGCCGCCGGTCGCAAGCTTTCGAAAGCCACTGCGGCGACGAGCTTGCGCGAATTGCGCGCCGGCGGCGCCGTGCCGGGGGATATCCGCCGCATGGTTGGGTTCGGACGCTGAACATTTCGGTTGCTTGTTTTGTTTGGTCCGCCAATGCTCTACCCATGAACGTTCGGCGCCGGGGGATCGCCATGGCGCGATTGAGGTCGAAAAAGACTTTGGCGAAGCCGGCGCGGCGTCGGACGAGGCGGCGCGTGCCGGGCGCGCCGCGCCCGCATGTGACCGAAGCTTTGCTTGTGGCGTATGCGCACGATATTCGCACGGCGCTCACCGGCATCCTGGCGCCCGGCGAATTGCTGGCGAGTTCCAATCTCGGCGAACGCGAGCGGCGCTGGGCGTCGGGTATCAAGGACAGCGCCGAGCATCTTGCTTCGCTGACCACCCTGATGATCGACGCCGCCAAAGCCGACGCCGGCGCGCTCACGCTTCAGCATGAGGCTTTCCGGCCGCGCCGTCTCATCGAGGCGCTGGCGGATTCGCTGACCGCGCGCGCCGAGACCAAGGGCCTCGCGGCCGCGCTGACCGTGGCGGACGGTTTGCCGGACATGCTCGTGGGCGACGCGGTGCGTCTGCGCGCTGCGCTCGAAAATCTCATCGACAACGCGGTGAAGTTCACGGAATGCGGCACGGTGCGGCTCGAAGCGCGCACGGCGCGCCCCGCGCGCGGGCATGTGCGGCTTGATTTTACCGTCACCGACAGCGGCATCGGACTCAAGCCCGCCGAGATCAAACGGCTGTTCCGTCCGTTCGCGCAGGCGAACGCCGATATTGCGCGCCGCTATGGCGGCGCCGGGCTCGGGCTTGCCGCGGTCAAGGCGCTGGCGAAGTTGATGGGCGGCGACCTGACCGTCACCAGCGCGTTCGGTCGCGGCTCGAGTTTCCGTCTCTCGGCAGTGCTGGCGATCGCGCGTGGCGCGGCGGCGAGACACGCGCCGCCGCCGCAGCCGCTGCCGGCGGCGCGCCAACTTGCGATCCTCTATGCGGAGGACAATCCCTACGGGCGGGTCATTCTCAACACCATTGTCAGCGAACTCGGTCACCGCGCCGATTTCGTCGGCTCGGGCGAGGAAGCGGTCGCGGCGGCGACCCGCGGCTATGACGTGGTGCTGATGGATGTGACTTTGCCCGGCATCGACGGCCTCGAAGCGACGCGCCGCATCCGCGCGCTCGCCGGCGCTGCCGGGCACACGCCGATTATCGGCATATCCGGTCGCACCGAGCCCGGCGACGAACAGGCGGCGCGCGCGGCCGGCATGAATTTCTATCTGCGCAAGCCGGTGAGTCCGAGCGCGCTCGGCGAAGCGATCGCGGCGGTTGTCCGCTAGCCTACTTCCGCTTCTGCCGGCGCGCCGCGCTCCGTCAGCGCGATGAACTCCACGCTTGCGCCCACGCGCGCATCGTCAAGCGGCAAGGCGTAGCGCACGCTGGCACCGCTGCGGCTTATTTCCGTAAAGCCGAGGCGCGGGTAGAGGTTGGCTACCGGCGCGTTCTTCGCCGTCGGACTATATTCGCCGATTAGCCGGCGTGCGCCGAGCGCGCGGGCGCGAGCGACGACGTCGGCGAGGATTGCCTCCTCCACCTTGCGGCCGAGCACGCGGCAGGACATCAGCCACAAATCGACGCGCGCGTCGGCTTCGGAGTCGCGCACCACCGCCACCACGCCGATAATGCCGTTATCGCCGAACCTGTCGGTGAGCCGGTAGCAGCGGCCGAAACCGTTGCGCAGCAGACCGATAAGCTCGGTCCAGTTGTAGCGGCGCGTGGTCAGGTTGAACTGGTTGGTTTTGTGGATCAGCTCGCTGACGCGCTCGCGCGCTGCCTCAAGCGGCGATCCCTCCATCACCATCTTGAGACCGCGCAGGAATTCCTGGTAATCGCCGGTGTCATGCTGCGCCGCCGCCCGCACTTGGTTCTCTGCATACATACGGTTGCGCGCGCGCGATTCGCCGGTGGCGAGGCGGTGGTCAAACAGCCCGCTGCGCGCCAGCATCGCCACCCGCTGCGCCGGGTCTTCGGGCAATTCCGGCACCGCGATATCGGGAAAACGCCGCTGCACTTCGGCGCGCTCGACCGGATTGTCATCCAGGAACACGACGCCCGCGGTGGAGAGTTTGAAGCGATCGAGAATGCGCGCGAGGCTCGACGATTTCGGCTCCCAGTGGATTTCCATCGCGGCGAAATCCTCCGGGCGCAGCATCATCTCGGGCCGCTCGGCGAATACCTCCTGCACCGCAGCGGGGTCGTTCTTGCTGGCGAGCGCCAGCAGGATGCCTTTGCCGCGCAGTCCTTGCAGAAAGGCTTGCAGGCGTAGGAAATGCCGGCCCCTGCCGGCCGGGTCGAGATCGATGCCGTCGAAGCCGTCGTCGCCGACGCGCCCGCCCCACAACGTGTCGTCAAGATCGACGACGACGAGCTTGCAGCGCGGCGCGATGGCGCCGACGAGCGCATCGGCCAAAGCGCCGAGCAGAGCCGGCGTGCGATCCGGATGGAACGGGAGCTTAGCGGTCTCGTAAAAGCGGTCGTCGAACCAGGAGCGTGCCCCCGCGCTGCGCACGAGCGGCTCGGGGTCGAACAGCGTGACCCGCGGCGCCAGGAGCGCCGTGCGCAGGCCGTCGTTGACCGCGCGCCGCCAGGCATAGGCGGCGCTGTTGTCGGAAATTTCATCGGCCAGCGGCTCCGGAAGCGTGACCAGGATCTGCGCGTCGCTTGTTTTCAGCGCCGCTTCGACGGCAGCGGCCACGGCCGCGACGATCGCCTGCGGACTGCGCAACGATCCGTAGGCGAGCTCGATCGAGGTGAGCGTCACGATCACGTGCGTCGGGGCAAAGCCATAAAGCGGCGACTTGGCCTCGAGCAATTCGGCGCACCATTGGTTGTACGGGCTCTCGTAAACTTCAGCTGCGAAATCGCGCGCCGCCAGCGCAATGGGAAAACCGCGGGCGAGAAATTGCGTCGAGTAGTTTCCGGTCAACGCCACTCGGATTTTCGGCCAATCGGGCTTAAGCGGTGCGCCCGCGGCTTCATAGTCGCGCGCGCAGGCGGCGAGCTGCTGCAATGTGTGTGCCGCCACATAGCGCGCCGAAAGGGATTGCAGCTGTGCGCCGTCAATACTCATGAGCGCAGATCTCGCGTCATGCTTGCACGCCCTTTTCCTGCAACAGCGTCACCAGCTCGCTGACGTTGCGCAGGTTGGCGAGTTCGTCGGTGGTCAGCGCGACGCCGAGCTTCATTTCGATCTCGACCACCAGAATAATGTGGTTCAAGGAATCCCACAGCGGTACCTTCGATGCGTCGAGCTCTTCGCTCAGCACCAGATCGGGATCGATGACGCCGCGAAAAATCGGTTCGAGCTTGCGCAGGACGGCTTCTCTGCTCAAACTTTTGTCTCCTGTTGCGGCACGGTTTTATGCGCTGCCAAGCCGGCGAACAAGCGCCTCGACAGGCCCGTCGCGCCGGTGGTGATCTTCGTCCGGCAATGACTTACAATCGGGGCCCGCGTGAACGGCGAAAGCGGGGCACAGGCATGGCCCGTGGCGGCTTCCGCGCGAGGGTGGGATGAATTCGAAGCCGCGTTACCGGTCGGTTCCTCTGCAGCGGCGGTGGATCAACGACATCATTCATTTCGGCAAGAAGTCGCACGTCGCGGGCTGCACGTGGCGGATCAATATCGGCCCGCTGGCAGCCGCGCGCGCGTCGAGCCAGCCGGCGATCGGTTGGGCGGCGATCTGGATGAAGACTTTGGCGCTGGTGAGCCGGCGGCGGCCCGAGCTGCGGACAGCGTATCTGCCTTTTCCCTGGGCGCGCCTCTATTTGCATCCGGACTGTGTTTGCTCGGTCGTCGTCGAGCGGACCTGGAAAGGTTCTCCTGCGGTGTTCTTCGAGCAGTTTGCCCGGCCGGACGCGAAAACCCTGGTCGAGCTCGACGCCATGCTGCGAAGCCTTAAGCAGGTGCCGGTCGAGAGCGTCGGCAGCTTTCGCCGCCTCATCCGCCACGCGCGCCCGCCGGTGCTGGTGCGGCGGCTAATATGGAGCATCATGCTGTATTGGTCGGGGCGGCTGCGCACGAAATATATCGGGACGTACGCGATCAATCCGTTTCCGACCGGCGGCAGCATCACGCAAACGGCCATGCCGATTTCGCTCTTGCTGTATTACGGCCTCGTCGAGCCCAATGGCGACACGCAGGTTCAGATTTTCTTCGATCATCGCGTCATGGACGGCATTGAAGTCTATCGGCTCATTCGCGACCTCGAGGCGACGATGAACC
>Ga0302325_10014909_pt1 | contig 16534 bp, 13 predicted proteins | sample Palsa_T0_2_FD_201948 | JGI IMG/M metagenome (GOLD analysis project Ga0302325, IMG submission 201948) | Peat permafrost microbial communities from Stordalen Mire near Abisko, Sweden - Palsa_T0_2 | ecosystem: Environmental > Terrestrial > Soil > Palsa > Peat permafrost | place: Sweden: Abisko... | reverse complement strand
GACGTATTGTCAATCGTTTACGGCACGACTAAAGTCGTGCCCTGATACAAAACAGAGTTTTCCCGCAGCCTGTAGAATTGTCCCCTGAGGCAAAACCAATTCTCACGCAGACTCTGAAGCCCGACGTATTGTCAATCGTTTACGGCACGACTAAAGTCGTGCCCTGATACAAAACAGAGTTTTCCCGCAGCCTGATCAGAACGTTCTGAGGTTTTCCGTGCGCATCTTTTCTGTGGCTGTTGGTTTCTGCCTGCTGGTCGCTCCCCTTGCCCAGGCCCCTGCTCAAGCCACCGAAGAGACGATCACCATCGACGCCCACGCCGCGGCCAAACCTTTTCCCCATTTCTGGGAGCAAATGTTCGGCTCCGGCCGGGCGGTGCTCAGCCTGCGCGAGAGCTACCGGGAAGATTTGCGCCAGGTAAAGCAGATCACAGATTTCCGCTATGTCCGCTTCCACGCCATTTTGCACGATGAGCTAGGGGTTTACACCGAAGACAGGCAGGGCCAACCGGTCTACAACTTTGACTATGTTGACCAGATTTATGACGGCCTGCTGGCCAATGGGGTTAAGCCTTTCGTTGAACTGAGCTTCATGCCCAAGTTGCTGGCTGCGCGGCTGGACTACCATCCCTTCTGGTATAAGCCGATTGTTTCTCCGCCCGGTGATTATGCGAAGTGGAATGCGCTCATCCGCGCCTTTGCTCAGCACCTGGTCGATCGCTACGGCATCGACGAGGTGTCGAGTTGGTACTTCGAAGTCTGGAATGAGCCCAACATTGATTTCTGGAGCGGGCGGCCGGCGCAGCAAACCTATTTTGAGCTCTACGACAATACCGCTCGCACGCTCAAGACAGTCAACCAGCGGATTCGTGTCGGTGGTCCCGCAACCGCGCAAGCGGCATGGGTCGGCGACATTATTGCTCATGCCTCCAAAGAGCAGGTCCCGCTCGATTTTGTTTCCACGCACGCCTACGGGAACGACACGGCCATGGACATACTGGGGCATGCGGCGCCAGATATTCCCGCTCACCAGATGCTTGGAGCCGGCATCGACAAGGTGCACGCCCAGATTGCAGCTTCTGCCCGGCCGGACATACCGCTGATCTGGAGCGAGTTCAATGCCACCTATATGAGCGAGCGGGAGATCACCGATTCTGTATACATGGGGCCCTGGTTAGCCAAGACGATCAGCGAGAGCGATGGCAAAGTAGCCATGATGTCGTACTGGACGTTTTCTGATGTTTTTGAGGAGCAGGGTGTGATCAGGGAGCCATTTTTTGGCGGCTTCGGGTTAATCGCGATCGATCACCTGCCGAAGCCAGCGTTCAACGTATTCCGGCTGCTGCACTCCCTTGGCGACGAGCGCCTACCCGAGAAGGCCGATGACGTGCTGGTCACGAAAAAGAAGGATGGCACCCTGGTGTTGGCCGCCTGGAACCTGGCGGAGCCGGGAGTGAGTGTCCCTCCTAAGACGATCACCCTTACGTTTCAAGGTGTGAAGGGCAACGCCTCGCTCAGCATTAGCCGGGTTGACCATGCGCACGGCGATGTTCTGGCGGCTTACGACAAGATGGGTGCGCCTGCCTATCCCAGTCAAGAGCAACTGCGACAGTTGCGAGAAGTGGAGCGGGCCGCTCCGCCCCAGGTGGAGCACCTGCATGGCGGTTCCTTCACCCTGGAGGTGCCTGCACAGGGCCTGGCGGTGATCCAGCTCGGCCGGTAAGACTGCGCTCCACTCTCAAAGAAAATCAGGCCACCCACTCAACATTCGTCCGCGCCATTTTCCTCTTCTATCGACGCTCCAGCCGGAATTCGTGGGTCCAGGTCGGGGGAGAAGGGGTGAAATTAAGCTAAATATGCTAAATAAGGGTGGCATCGGCGGCTTTCGGGACGGTGGCGAACAAGGTGGAGGGCCGCCCGCGGCCAGTCGCTGTTTCGAGATGGATCAGACCGAGGCTGATTAGCTGTTCCAACGCCAGGTCGATGCGCTCTGTGCTTATGTGGTAGTGAAAGAGGCCTCTGATTTGCGTTTTGCTCAGGCCTACCGGGCTAACGTCAAGAGCCTGGCTGATGCGCCTGGCCGCGGGATCGATGGGAGCGGTGTCGAAGAAGAGACGGGCGCTGGAGCGGCAGTAGTCCCATACAGCAACGGCGGCATGGAGATGGCAAGGTTCGACGATCGGGCTGCAGTCGAGAGCGGCATAGATGGTACTGAGGCGCAGGACCTGAGCTTCGGCGCGGCTGGTAGCGGCCCCGTAAACATCGGGCCGGCCGTGGCTCAGGCTGGGATACAGGTCATTCCACAATTCCTGCGCGGATGGGCTGCGGTAGAAGAGGAGGGTGGTCTGTGCGTGGATCCAATCCAGAGCGCGGCGCAGCTCTGCCGCCAGGGCCGATAACTCTTGTGGCGGGACGACGCCGCCGTTGGGAAGCGATTGGCTGCGGTGCACGCCGGTCCAGAGACAGCGGTTGGCAAAGCCGCTGTGGGTTTCGGTGCGGCCGATGTAGCGGAGGAGTTCGGCCTGGGTGACGTGACCCACGAGGCTGATATGCGGGGTGGCTGCGTGGATGAGCCGGTGGCCGTCGTGGACGCTGAGATCGCCGCCGTCCCAGGCGCAGCGCAGCAGCGGGGAGAGCTGCCCAGTCTCACGGGCGAGGATAGGGAGGACAGAGGAGAACTCCTCTGAGAGCAGGAAGAGGCGGCGATCGGTGGGCGATTTTTCGTCCTGCAGAGCCTGGAGAATGGTGATGGCGCTGAGGCGGTTGGAGGCGATGCGGCGGGCGGTCCAGGGTTGGTCGACTTGGGCGAAGAGGGCGGCGATTTGACGCCAGCTTGTTCCTTTTCGGGCTTTGCTGGATTCGCCGACGAGGACGACAAAGAGATTCAGGCCATGCGAGGTGGAACCGACGAGGGAGTGGGGAGCTGGTCCGGCAAGGTTGCCGAAAGCGGCGAGGAATTGCAACAGGAGAGCGACGGGATCGGCTTCGCTGTGCGGGGCAAGGCTGCGAATGACGCGACCGGCCAGGCCGTAGAGGGCCGGGTCGGCAAGCTCGGGGGGCGAAAGCACGGCGTGTTCGGTTAAGGGGCGAGGGGGCGGGTCTGGTTGTTCCGCGGGCGGTTCGACGAGGACAGGCTCGTGCGGTGTTTGGGCTTGCGGGGGTTGCTGTTTCTGGGCGGCTAGCAGTTCGCGGCGACGGGCGGCTACGGCGAGGAAGGCAGAGACGGCATGAGAGTTCGAACGGTTTCTTCGTTTGCTCATAATTCGACACTAGTACGGTTTCGAGTTCTGTACCAGTGGCTTAGGCTTTTGTCCTGAAATCATTGGTAACTTTTTTCTTAATTTTTGTTGTTACTACAATTTATAAGTTTTGTGCGCGACAAAACGCGACGATTAGCATCTTTACTAACCCGTGCTAAGTCAGGTTTCGGAGAACACAGCATAGGAAGGGCCGGCTTGCGGACTGGAAAGAGCATCCAGACAGAGATCTCCACTTCGCTGCGCTTCGGTCGAGATGACACAGGGAAGGGCAGTGCTTCCAGCGACAGTGGTTGCTGATCACCTTGGGTGGCCCCCTGGCCCATGACTCCTGGGTCGAAAATCAAGCTGCGACCGGCAGACTTTGAGTGGGCCGGTGCTCGCCGAACTCCGCCATTTTGCCACACCACAGGTGCGACTGTTATCGTTGACAGCCTGAACAACATTCTGGAGAATTGCGGATGTCCTCTCATGCTGTCCCGGTCCTGGAGGTCCCCACAGCCGTGACGCCAAGCGAAGTTTCGCTCGTCACCAGCGGCGACCTGTGTCAGTCCGCAAACAAGGTCTGCTGGGCAGCCCAAGCCGCGATGGAAAAGGCGGCCATGATGGCGGAACTGGGTATTGTTGTGCACCTCTGTGGAGACTGAAATGCTCGTACCGCTTTCTGCGGGATCGAAGGAAACGCAAAATACGCCACAGCCACTGGTCCCTAAAGGACTGGGTGTGCCCTTCTTCCTGGTAACCGCGCTGTTTTTCCTATGGGGCGTGCCCAACAACCTGAACGACGTTCTCATTCGCCAGTTCATGAAGTCGTTCGCCCTCTCCCGCTTCCAGGCCGGCCTGGTGCAGTCTGCGTTCTACCTCGGATATTTCCTGCTGGCTGCTCCCGCTGCGCTGCTGATGCGCAAGCGCGGTTACAAATTCGGTATCGTCGTGGGGCTGGTGCTCTATGCCAGCGGCGCCTTTCTGTTCTGGCCGGCCGCCCTGCTCGGCCAATACGGCTTCTTCCTTTTCGCCCTCTTCGTCATCGCCAGCGGGTTATCTTTTCTGGAAACAGCCTCCAACCCTTTTGTCGCCCAGTTGGGCTCACCAGAGAGCGCGGCTCGGCGCTTGAATTTCTCCCAGGCCTTTAATCCTCTGGGCGCTATCTCCGGCGTACTCCTGGGCACCGTTTTCATCTTCTCCGGTATCGAGCTCTCACCGCAGCAGATAGCATCCATGCGGGCAGCCAACACCTACGAAGCCTATCTCCGGCATGAGACTATGCGCGTCGTGGTCCCCTATCTGGTGGTCGGATTCATTGCTCTCTTCTGGGCGGTACTGATTGCTCGCACTAAATTCCCTGCGATTGCCCGTGAGCACGAGAATGCAGACGAGGAACATGGCAGCTTCCGAGAGCTGCTGCGTTATCCGAATTTTCTTTTTGCGGTCGTTGCCCAGTTCCTCTACGTGGGGGCCCAGGTCGGCACCTGGAGCTACTTCATCCAATATGTGCAGGATGGAACCCATCAGCCGGAGAAGATCGCCGGGTATTTTCTCACCGGCACGCTGGTAGCCTTCGGGTTGGGCAGGTTTAGTTCCGCGGCCCTGATGCGTTACGTCCAGCCGGCATACCTGATGGGCGTTTACAGCTTGATCAATATTGCCCTGGTGGCGGTAGGGGTTGCCTTCCCGGGTTGGGTTGGACTTTGGGCTATTTTCATCACCAGCTTTTTCATGTCTGTCATGTTCCCCACGATATTTGCCTTGGGCATCGACGGCCTGGATCAGAATACAAAGATTGGTGGCTCGTTGATTGTGATGGCGATCGTCGGAGGCGCGGTGCTCACCCCGCTTATGGGTTGGATTTCCCAGACTCAGCACAGCATCGCCCGAGCATACATGGTTCCGCTGTTCTGTTATTGCGGGATCGCTCTTTATTCGTTTATTGGCGTGCACTTGAAGCGAAGGGAAATATGAACCAGGGAATTCTGCCCACATGGTTGCTCCTCATGAGCGGTGGGTTTGTGCCAGCCCATCTCCCTTTAGCTCCGGAGGGCAGCTGCCGATCGGCATGGTCAGAAGACTAGTCAAAAAAATATGTGGCGGTCCTCAACCGGAGCGGTGACGCGGAAGCGCGGATGCGCAGAGCGATGAGAACAAAATAGCCACCTTCGGTCGACTAAAGTCGTGCCCTGATACAACGCGCCTAGCGGGAGTGTGGGTGCCCGGCATGATCATGTTCGTCAATCTCCGGGGCGCAACCATTCAAACCATCAAACTCAGATTAGGGTATTTTCCGTCCGTCCCCGAAAAGGCCCCCAGGCATCATAGGGTAGATACAGTTCTGCCCTTAACTGTGGCGCTCGCAAAACGATGCCGGCGTAATAATTGGGTATTTCTCGACGAGAGCTAACAGGTCCTTATCACCCGTGATGAGGTAATCGGCCTTCGCTGCTAGAAAGGTTCCAAGCACTTTTTGATCTGCAGTGTCGCGCAGCATAACTTCTACATGGTCCACCGGCTCGACTACATCGGCCAGGAACATCAGGCTATCCACCAGATCCCGTACGTCGGAAGAACTTAGCTGTATTCGTGGCAGGCGCGGTAGCACCCTCGCCATTTCGTCCAAAATGTACCGCGAAAGAACCACATCCAGGCCGCCGTGACGCCAAAGACCAACGATGCGGCCCGGAATGCTGTTCGGATAAGCCAAGCCGGATACCAGCACATTCGTGTCCAGCACGACACGCAATCCTGCCACTACCGTGATCGTTCTTGGGCTATCACCGAATCAATCTCCGCAAGACCGTCTTCGGCCCGGAGTGCGGCATACGCACCAGCAATCCGGTTGCTCAGATCATCGAAGCGAGCATGCATCCTGCGAATGCGAGCAAACAGCTCAGCATCCACCAACGCAGCGACCGGCCTGCCGTCTTTGTTGATGACGATTGCATCGTTCCTATACTGAACCTGGTTGAGCATCTCGCCCAGATTCTGGCGGAAGTTCACCGCATTGACCTCTATCACCAAGGTGCACCTCTGACCATAATGATTATTATGATCATTATGGTACAGGGAGAGATGGCTGTCTAGTCCATTCATCCTGGGGTTGTTTTGCTGATGGGAAGAGGAGTGGAACGGACCGGTCCCTCTCATGGCGCGTTGTTAGTGGAGAACAGCAGGTTTCCTGTGTGACTGCGCGATCCTCAGGAGGGCCCTTTTCGGGGACGGTCCCTGAAAGACCCGAGTCCTGGATTAGTCGTACTGCATTAGTCGTTATGGTCGACTATCCAAAATGCGCTGAACCAGTTGCGGGGATTGTTGGAGGGATTTCTCATTTTTGTAGATCGGAGGGCACGACGAGCATGATTGCGAGATGTGCCTCGGTGCTGCAGCTGAAGATAGAGCTGGTTTGTTCGGCCGTGATGACAAAGTGTAGGATGCGCTGGGTTAAAGGCCAGACAAACCACAGTCGGTGAGCTGCTGATCTCTTGTGGTTCTCAGCCCTCAGGGGCTAAAGAGGCTGCGTGAGAGCACGGTTCTGGGAGGCACGGCCTGAGCCGGGCGGAGAAATTCGAGAGCGGGCAAGAGAGGCAGGGGCTAAAGCACGACGTATTCTCAACGTTTATGGCCCGACTAAAGTCGTGCCCTGATACAAAGCCGAGTTTCAGCAGCCTGTAAAGCCGTACTGATTTTCGATCGATTAACTACGGCCTTGCAGGCTGCAGAAATAGTCGCTGTTGCGAATAGAAAGCGGCCCTCAGCGCCTAAAGGCGGACCTGGTTTCAATCAGTTACGACGGGCTAAAGCCCGTACCCTTCAATAGCCAGAGTTTTTCGCGGTCTGTTTTAGCCCATCAAGGTTGAAGATTGATGCACGGGCTTTGGAGGTTGACGGAAAAACTCGCGATCGGGCAGGAAAAGACGTCCCCTCAGGGGCTAAAGCCCGACGTATTCTCAATCGTTTACGGCCCGACTAAAGTCGTGCCCTGATACAACAAAGCCGAGTTTCTGCAGCCTGTAAACCGTACTGATCTTCGATCGATTAACCACGGCCTAGTAGGCTGCAGGAAAAGTCGCTGTTGCGAATAGAAAGCGGCCCTCAGCGCCTAAAGGCGGGCCTGTTTTCTATCAGTTACGTACGGGCTAAAGCCCGTACCCTTCAACAGCCAGAGTTTTCCGTAGCCTGTTTAGCCTATCAAAGCTGAAGATTGATGCACGGGCTTTAGAGGTTGCGGGAAAACTCGCGATCGGGCAGGAAAAGACGTACCTCAGGGGCTAAAGCACGACGTATTCTCAATCGTTTACGGCCCGACTAAAGTCGTGCCCTGATACAAAGCCGAGTTTCAGCAGCCTGTAAAGCCGTACTGATTTTCCGATCGATTAACCACGGCCTAGTAGGCTGCAGAAAAAGTCGCTGTTGCGAATAGAAAGCGGCCCTCAGCGCCTAAAGGCGAGCCTGTTTTCTATCAGTTACGTACGGGCTAAAGCCCGTACCCTTCAATAGCCAGAGTTTTTCGCAGCCTGTTTAGCCCATCAACGTTGAAGATTGATGCAGGGGCTTTAGAGGTTGCGGGGAAAACTCGGGACCGGGCAGGAAAAGACGTACCTCAGGGGCTAAAGCCCGACGTATTCTCAATCGTTTTACGGCACGACTAAAGTCGTGCCCTGATACAAAACAGAGCATTTTCCGCACCCTTAAAGCTGTTTTCCGAGACAAAATCGAGTTCTCACACGCGCTCTAAAGCCCGTATCCTTCAAGGACGGCCGCTTGGTTGCTTCTAAAATTGAGATAGACCGAGTTCATGTTAGATCCTGTTCACCAGCGAGCGGAGAGCGGTTACGGACTAGGGTGATGGGATTGGCAGTGCCGACATCCGCAGGGGCTGAAAGCCCAAAGTATTTCAAGCGAGAGAACGCTAGGTATATAAATCGAGGGCTTTAAGCCCTAGTTGGCGGGCCGTCCAATTTCCATTTCCTTCGGTCTCTCGCTCCAGCCCGCTCTGACCGGATTTTCCCAGATGTAGGTGTGGTGGTGTTTCTGAACCTCTGCGTCGGGAATGCAGTGATTCACGAAACTTGCAGTCGTTGAGGTCACGAAAACATCCGGGTTCGTTGGGCAGCTTGGGGCATTCTCACCAGAGCTTCTAAAGAGCCCCTGAGGGCATCTTTTTTATCAGTGCATAAGAGAATTTAGAGGATCGAAAAAACGTGCCTCAGCGGCTAAAGCCGGTATGGCAGTGTCATTTTACGGCACGGCTGAAAGCCGTGCCGTCCCAGGACTTCGTCCTGGGTTATTCTCGGTCGTCCCTAACGGGACTGGTTTCCGGGTTGAGACCAGGTTCCCAGGACTGCGTCCTGGGTTATTCTCGGTCGTCCCTAACCGGGACTGGTTTCTGGGTTGAGACCCGGTTCCCAGGACTGCGTCCTGAGCTACTCTCGGTCGTCCCTAACGGGACTGGTTTCTGGGTTGAGACCCGGTTCCCAGGACTGCGTCCTGGGCTACTCTCGGTCGTCCCTAACGGGACTGGTTTCTGGGTTGAGACCAGGTTCCCAGGACTGCGTCCTGGGATGACAAGGGGAGTGGGGTGGCTCAGGTCGGAGTGGTTGCGGGATGGGAATGTAGAAACTCCAGGGCCGAGTTCTCACACGGACTCTAAAGCCCGGGAATTGCAAAGATAAAGCGTTCTCGCGGGTTTGGCACGGATCAAGCCGGAGCTTGCTGCAAAATATGGAGCTGAAAATTTAGAAACTCCAAAGGCACGACGTGCCTAGTGAGAGTGGGCGTGCGAATGGTCATGCCCGGAATGATCATGTTCGTCCATCTCCGGCGGGGCGCAACCGTGCGCCACTTCACATTCAACACACTCGAACTGGATGGTTGAGTGGTAAATGCGGAATTTCTGCCGCAACGTCCCATTCACCTGCTCCAGGATGCGAGCGCTCTCCGATGGCGGGATGTCGGCAATGGTGATGTGGGTGCACAGCGCGTGCGTCTGCGATCCTAAACTCCACACATGCAGGTCATGCACATCTTCTACCCCTGCAATGGCCTGCAGGGAAACCCGTATCTCCGCCAGAGAACAACCACGCGGCGTACCCTCAAGCAAAATGTTGAGGGTCTCGCGCACAATCGACAACGAACTCCACAAAATCAACGCGGCAATGAAGAGGGAGAGCACAGGATCGATCCAGTTGTGCCCTGTCAAGAGAATCGCGCCGCCGCCAACAATCACCGCCGCGGTCGAAAGCGTGTCGCCCAACATGTGAATGAACGTGCTGCGGATATTTACGTCGCGCGCCGCAGTCCAAAGCAACGCGGCGATGATCCCGTTCATCAATACGCCGGCCGCCGCCACGATCATCATCAGGCGGGGTTGCACCTGCACCGGCTCGCTCAGACGGTGGATAGCGGCAATGGTGATCCAGATGGCGATCAGCACCAAGGTGAGCGCGTTCAGAAAGGCCGCCAGCACCCCGGCGCGCTGATAGCCAAAGGTTTTTTGGTCGGTAGGCGGCCGGGTCTGGAAGTACACCGCGACAAACGAAAGCAATAAGGCGAGAAAGTCAGAGACGTTGTGCCCGGCCTCGGAGATGAGAGCCAGCGAGTGGGCCCGCACCCCGGCAACGAAGGTAAGCACCACGTAGGCCAGGGTGGCGAGCAGCGAAATACGCAGGATTCGCTTGGTTTTCTCGGACCCCCCGCCATGAACATGCATGAATTAATTGTACTAGCGCAGCGAAGGAGCCGCGGCGCTGGGGCGGCCATGAAGCGGAACCGAGTTGGCCGTATCCCGCAATCCGCTCCAGCTTTCAGCCACAATCAAAGAATTGCCCGGATTGTGCGGATCGTAGCGCACCGATGCGGGAAATCCTAGACGGCAGTCATAAATGTTGACCAGGTGGCGCAACATGGTCACATCCTGGGAGCACTCGTAGACCACGCCCGCCGCTTCATATTTATAAAGAATCAATTGCATCCCGTTGGGTCTGCCGCACTCTTCCGCAGTCAGGTCAGAAATATCAATCACCGTGGCATCGATGATGCGCCCCTGCTGGACCAGCAGATCCCGTCGCTTACGCTCCAACTCATCGGGGCTTTCCCGGCGGCGAAGCAGCCCGTAGACAGCCGCGCCCCCTAGACACACACCAACGGCCGCAAGGGTGCCAAAGATCTGGGAGTCGCGCAAAGGCAAGCCGTACATTGGGGCACCAGCCGGAGAAAGGGATACTCCTTCGAGGATATCGCAGGGCCGAGCGTCCTGCGGGTGGGTAGCGAGCGCTGGACCCCATTCGGCAACAGCCCGGCCTGCGCTATACTTCGACTAGATGTCAATCCGTTCGTCTGTGGTTTCAGGCTCGACGGCTGCCGCCGCTTCGAGGTCCGCTTCTCAGGTAAGTTTTCGCTCTGAACGCCAACGCATCCGCTCCACAACGGTTCTGTGTGTACGCAGAGATGCCGACGTGGTGATGGCGGCCGATGGCCAAGTTACTTTGGGCGAAAGTGTGATCAAGCATTCCGCGCGGAAGATACGCCGACTGTACCAGGATAAGATTCTGGCTGGGTTTGCCGGCTCCACAGCGGATGCATTCTCGCTTTTTAGCCGCTTTGAGGGCAAGCTGGAACAGTACGCTGGTAACCTGGGCCGCTCCGCCGTGGAACTGGCCAAGGACTGGCGTACGGACAAGATGCTGCGCAACCTGGAGGCTCTGCTGGTAGTGGCCGACCTGAAGCAGACTTTCTTAATCAGCGGCTCCGGAGATGTCATTGAACCGGACGAGGGCATTGCGGCCATCGGAAGCGGGGGCAGCTTTGCCCTGGCCGCGGCCCGTGCCCTGGTGGAAAATTCGGATTTGCCGGCCCGGGCCATCGCGGAGAAATCACTGCGCATCGCGGGCCAGATCTGCATTTATACCAACGACCAAATCACCATTGAGGAATTGCACGGCTAAAAGACCCTAGAAAGGGGCAGGCAAAATGGCAATCTTTTTACCCGGAACCGCGGAAGAGCTGGAGCTCTCTCTGGAAGACCTTACCCCGCGGGAAATCGTGGCCGAGCTGGACAAGCATGTCGTGGGGCAGCGCGCCGCCAAGCGGGCGGTCGCCATTGCGCTCAGAAACCGTATGCGGCGGCAGAAGCTGCCCCCGGATATCGCCGAAGAGATCATGCCCAAAAACATCATCATGATCGGCCCCACCGGCGTAGGCAAAACGGAAATCGCCCGGCGGCTGGCCAAGCTGACCAATTCGCCCTTCATGAAGGTGGAAGCCTCCAAGTTCACGGAGGTTGGATATGTCGGCCGGGACGTGGAATCGATGATCCGCGACCTGGTGGAGATCGCCGTGGACATGGTGCGGGAAGAGAAATTGGAGGAAGTGGAAGACCGGGCCGAGCTCAATGCCGAAGAACGCTTGCTGGATCTACTTTTGCCCCCGTCGCCGGCGGCGCCAGCAGCCTCCGGCGCTCCCGGGCCGGTAGTGGTGGATGGCAACAGTTTTCCGCCAGCCAGCCAGGAAAGCCATAACCGTACCCGGGAAAAGCTGCGGCAACAATTCCGCGAGAGCAAGCTGGACGACCGCACGGTAGAAATCGACGTGCGCGAGCGCAGCACTCCATCGTTCGAGATCATCTCCAACCAGGGCATTGAGGAGATGGATATCAACCTAAAGGACGTGCTGCCCAACCTCTTTGGCCAGCGCACCAAGAAGCGCAAGATGAAGGTCGGGGAAGCGTTTGAATACCTGGTGCAGGAGGAAGAAACCCGGCTGGTCGACATGGACCAGGTAACCCGGCTGGCGGTGGAGCGGGTGGAGAACTCGGGCATCATCTTCCTGGACGAAATCGATAAGATTGCCGGTCGGGAAGGCGGTCATGGTCCAGATGTGTCGCGAGAAGGGGTGCAGAGGGATATTCTGCCCATCGTCGAAGGGACTACGGTCAACACGCGGTATGGCATGGTTCGTACCGACCACATCCTTTTCATCGCGGCAGGTGCGTTTCACGTCTCCAAGCCCAGCGATCTGATTCCTGAGCTGCAGGGCCGGTTCCCCATCCGGGTGGAGCTGCAATCGCTGACGGTAGAGGACTTTGTGCGCATTCTGACCGAGCCCAAGTCATCCCTCACCAAGCAGTACACCGCGCTGCTGGAGACCGAAGGGCTGAAGTTGAGGTTCACCAAGGAAGCGTTGGAAGAGATGGCACTCTTCGCCTTCCGGGTCAATGAGAACACGGAGAACATCGGCGCCCGGCGCTTGCACACCATTATGGAGCGAGTGCTGGACGAGATCAGCTTTATGGCCCCGGACATGATGAAGGGCCATTCCACGGAAGGCGCGCTGCTGGAAATTGCAGCATCGGCCGCGGAGAATGGCGCTACCGTGCCCCTTCCGATAAGCGAAGTGGACACGCCCGATGGGCGGGAGCGGGTAGTTCTGATCGATCCGGAATACGTGCGCGCCATGGTGGCCTCCATCGTCAAGGACCAGGATCTGTCGCGCTACATTCTTTAACTTTTGAGTGGGTGGCCCAGGTCTCCCAAGGAACAAAGCGTAGGGTCTCTAACAAAAGGCTGTGGTGGGCTTCGCTCATCGTTTTCGGCCCACGTACGCTGGGGCGAACGTAGGGCACCCGTCTGGATCCGTGGGGCCCGCCACAGGGTTGAGGGGGAGACCTGCGGTATCCCACCCGGCGATTGTAGAGGGGATAGAGCCCAAACCTCCGCTAACGAACCTCGACTGGCTTGCTGTCGAAGCGAACATTGGGCAGATCTTCTACGGCGCGGCGTAATACCTGTTCCCACTGGGCGTGCATGCGGGCCAGTTCCGGATCATCGTCCTCGAATCGTCGATAGCGATCGAAGTCCAGCTTATCGTTTTGATAAAGCAAGACCTCAAGCGGAGGACCGACGGTCACATTCGAACGCATCGCAGCGTCGAGCGAGAGCAGGGCGTACGTCCCGGCAACCTCCAGACTGGTGAAACCATACTCAATCCCGCGATCCAGGATCGGCCGCCCATACTTGACCTCACCAATCTGCAGGTAGGGAGAACCTTCCGTCGCAGCCAGCGGATTTCCCTGGGGATAAATGAGAAAAAGGTTAGGCTTTTCCCCTTTCACCTGGCCACCCAAAAGGAGATGAATATTAAACTTGAAGTCGTCCTTCTCGAGCGCGGCGCGATCCAGATCGGAGACCCGGCGCACCATATCCCCCACGGCCCGCGCAGCCGCATACATGGACTCCGCCTTGGCCAGTCCCTCGCCCGCCGCAAACTCATCCCGTAACAACGTGATTACCGATTGCGTCAGGGACAGATTTCCGCTGGTAAGAATGACAAAAGCGCGTTCTCCCGGCTGCAGGAAGGTATGCATTTTGGGGCACACGTTCACCTGGTCAAAGCCGGCGTTGGCTCTTGAATCGGACGCCATGACCAGCCCCTGATGTGTCATGATGCCCAGACAATAGGTCATTGTTGATCTCCAAGCTGAATGCTAGAGCATTTTCCGTAGGAACCGATCCGGATTGTCTGATAGTTTTTCAGCATCATAATTTTTGCGACAAGGACCTTGTCGTTCCTGTCGAACCTGCCCGGGAACCCTGGGCAATTCGCTTAGCAGGGCTCGATCGAGGGAGTTTATGCAAATTCGCTTAGGTTATGACATCGGTTTCAATATTCCGGCTCCAGTGACCATCGTGGCGATGCTCCATGTGCATCCATCGCGGGAACCGGATTTGCTCGAGCCGGACGAACTCAAGCTGGATCCCCCAGTGCCTATTACCAGCTATATCGATATGTTCGGCAATCGCTGCTCCAGGTTTGTCGCCCCTTTCGGGCATATTCGGCTGACCAATTCCACCCTGATTGAGGATTCCGGCCTGGAGGATCCTAGCCCCATCGAGGCGGTGGAGCATGCAGTATCAGATTTGCCCAACGAGACCCTCGTCTATCTGCTCAACAGCCGTTATTGTGAGGTGGACCGGCTCTCCAACGTTGCGGTGGAGCTGTTTGGCGAGGTAGCCCCCGGTTGGGGCCGGGTCCGGGCGATTTGTAGCTGGGTCCATTCGAAGGTCGCTTTTGGCTACCAACACGCCCGATCTACCAAGACCGCGCTGGATGTCTTTACCGAACGGGTCGGTGTCTGCCGGGACTTTCAGCACCTGGCGGTGACCTTTTGCCGAGCCATGAACATACCGGCGCGCTACGTTACCGGGTATCTGGGCGATATTGGGATTCCGCCAACCTATACGCCGATGGACTTCAGTGCCTGGTTTGAGGTTTACCTGGGGAACCGCTGGTGGACGGTGGACGCCCGGCACAACCATCCCCGCATCGGGCGGGTATTGATGGCGGTGGGGCGTGATGCTTCAGACGTGGCGATCACTACCTCCTTTGGAATCGCCAGCCTGACCCAGTTCAACGTGGTCAGCGACGAGGTTGCGACGGAAGCCGCATCAGGATTCAGGAAGTAAATGGAAATCGTCCAACCCAGCACGTTCGGCAATCCGCTTTTGAAGGACTACCACCTCGACAACACCTACGACGAGATGTTCACCGAGGACGGCCTGGTGCGGCCGCACTACGCTGAGGTTCTGGAGACCTTCCTGAACCTGCCGCCGGAGGAAATCGTCCGCCGCAAGCGCTCGGTGGACCTGTCTTTCCTCACCCAGGGCATCACCTTCAACGTGTACGGGCACGGGGAAGGGACGGAGAGAATATTTCCCTATGATCTGCTGCCGCGGCTGATCACCTCGGCGGAGTGGCAGCACATCGAGAAAGGACTGACCCAGCGAATCACCGCCCTCAACCTGTTTCTGCACGACGTGTACAACGAAGGCAAGATCCTCAACGACGGCCGGGTGCCGCGGGAGATCGTGTACAGCTGCCGGCAGTTCCGCAGAGAGATGCGCGGATTGCAAGTGCCGCGGAATGTGTATATCACCGTCACGGGAACGGATCTTCTTCGGCTCTCGAGCGGGGAATTCGTGGTGCTGGAAGACAATCTGCGGGTGCCGAGCGGCGTCTCCTATATGCTCACCAGCCGGCGGGTCATGAAGCGAACCTTTCCGCAGCTGTTCCGCGATTACGGGGTGCAGCCTATCGAACATTACACCCAGTTGCTGCTGAGCACGCTGCGGTCGCTGGCTCCTGAGGGGCGCCATGATCCGTCGATTGTGTTGCTTACGCCGGGCGTCTACAATTCGGCCTACTTCGAGCACACCTACCTGGCCCGGCAGATGGGCATCGAGTTGGTCGAAGGCCGCGACCTGGTCATCCACGACAACGTGGTTTACATGCGCACCACTGCGGGTCTAAAGCGGGTGGATGTGATCTATCGCCGGGTGGACGATGATTTTATCGATCCGCTGGCGTTCCGCTCCGACTCGATTCTGGGCGTGGCGGGCCTGTTCAACGCCTACCGTGCGGGAAACGTGACCCTGGCCAACGCGTTCGGGACGGGCATCGCCGACGATAAGGCGGTCTACGCCTACGTGCCGGCGATCATCAAGTACTACCTGGACGAAGAACCTATCCTTAACAACGTGGAAACCTTTCTCATGACCGACCCCAAACAGCGCCAGTATTGCACGGAAAACCTGGACAAGCTGGTGGTAAAAGCGGTGGGCGAGTCCGGCGGTTACGGGATGCTGATCGGGCCCCACAGCAGCGCCGAGCAACGGGAGGAATTCAAGCGCGCCATCGAAGCCAACCCGCGTAACTACATCGCCCAGCCCACGCTTGATTTCTCCCGCGCCGGATGCTTAACCGAGAACGGGATTGAGCCCCGGCACGTCGATTTGCGGCCTTACATCTTGTATGGCGACAAAGTTCGCATCGTTCCCGGGGGGCTGACCAGGGTGGCGCTGCGGCGCGGATCCCTGGTGGTGAACTCCTCCCAGGGCGGGGGTAGCAAAGATACCTGGGTGTTGAATGACTAGAAGGGGTTTATCTGTTTTGTATCAGGGCACGACTTGGTCAGCCCGCAAATGATTGACAATCGTCGGGCTAAAGGCCGCGGAAAACTCAGGGCCGGGCATGAAAGACGTACCCCAGGGGCTAAAGCCCGGAATTTTTGAAGCATGTTACGGCACGACTAAAGTCGTGCCCTGATACAAAACAGACTTTGCGGAAACCGTTTAACCCGTATATAGAACAGGAAAACAGGATGAACTCTACGTTTAGTAGGAGTGGGTTTCGTATCAGGGCACGACTTTGGTCAGCCCGCAAATGATTGACAATCGTGGGGCTACAGGCTGCGGAAAACTCAGGGCCGGGCACGAAAGACGTACCTCAGGGGC
>Ga0302325_10014908_pt1 | contig 16534 bp, 14 predicted proteins | sample Palsa_T0_2_FD_201948 | JGI IMG/M metagenome (GOLD analysis project Ga0302325, IMG submission 201948) | Peat permafrost microbial communities from Stordalen Mire near Abisko, Sweden - Palsa_T0_2 | ecosystem: Environmental > Terrestrial > Soil > Palsa > Peat permafrost | place: Sweden: Abisko... | reverse complement strand
AAGTGATGCGCCGCGACGCCGCGCTCATCATCGCGGTTGCGGCGATGCTCGCACTATCGTCCGCACCCGCCGTGGCCAAGCCAGCGTTTGAGATTCGCGCCGCTTCGCTGGCTTTTTTTGCCAACGTCCTTGGAATCATCGCGCGAACCGATGCGACCGTCACGACGGCCGACGGCCTGATCCTGACCGGAAAAGCCGCGTTCGTCGACCTTCAGCACAACCGGATACTCGTGACCGGCGCGGCCGAAATAAAGAACACTACGCGGTCGGTTCGGGCGGACGCGATCGCCTACGACCTCGACGCGCACACGGTTGACGTGCTCGACGCCGCAGTCGGAGCACGGCGAGGCGCAGCGAATCTGCTATCGTTCACGTCCGCGCCGATCGACAGTGACCGCTTCGATTTCCCCGACCTCGACGATCGCCGTATGTACATCCGGTCGCGCCGGGCGATCGTTACACCGCACGCCAACGCACGTTTTGTCCCGGCCATTTTCCCGACCTCGCCGGGCGCGCTGCCGGTACCGAGTTACATGTATACCTATTCGTCGAACGCCGGCTTTGGCGCGAGTGCACTGGGCGGCGCGACCTTCGATCAACCGTACGGAATCGCCGGCGGTCCGACATCGCTGCTCGCCGCGCATTTTCGCTACGAGGACGGTATCGGACCGACGGTGGCTCTCGACGATCACTTAGTCTACGGCGACCGGGCGTACATCGTATCGTCGATCGACTCACCCTTTCGCAGCAACCGCGCCGCGCAGCTAACCGCATATCAAAGCATGGGGCCGCGATTTTCCCAAACATTTTCCGCATCGGCAAGTGACGGTATTGCGGGGGGGTCGTACGATCTGACCGCCGCTTTCGGCAAGGCATCGGCAGAATTCGATTTTTCGCGCTTCGGCGCATCGTCCACACTCGATCTGTCGGCGCGAACGCCCGACATGCGGCTGCCGTACGGCGCAAGTGCCCGATTGCGCGCGGATATCGGCTTTGACGCGCTGCCGGACGGCGTCATCACGGTTCTGCCGGATCATAATAACTACGCGACGGTTTGGCGGCACGGGCTCGACCTGTTCGTGTCGACGCCGGTCGTCAAGATGCCGTTTGGAACGCAACTCGGCGTAACGGCCGACGCATCGCGAACCTGGTACGATTTCCCACACCATCGCGACGCATTGACCGGCAGCGCAACGTTCTCGAAGCGCCTTTCGAAAGCCCTGACCGCGATCGCTTCGTACAGTGCCGCATTCTCGTACGACATCTATCCGGGCACACAAGCGCTGTTTTATCCGCCGCCGCAGATCACGATTATCGCGCCGGATGGAACGCCGTGGCCCGGCTTTGCCGCATTTACCGGTGCGTCGATGACGCGCGGCTACACGCTGGACACGTTCTATGCACCGTCGCCGAATACGAGTCTGCGCGCAACCGCCGTCTACGCGACGGATTTTCCGCAATTTCACGGCTTCGGGCGCCCGCCGCTTGAATTGCGCCTCGATGCGCGCTTCCGCCCACTCCCCAACGTCGGCTTTGACGTCGGCCGCGGCTACGATTTCGATTGGGCCGGGCGGCGCTTCACCCAATGGACCTTTTCGGTGCTGCCGTAGTCGCGCGTGCCATCCTCGCGTTGCTGCCGGCGATGTTTTTGCTTGGCGCGGCCACTCCGTCGCCGTCGCCGTCGCCGTCGCCGTTACCAAATGTGTACCGGGTCGTCGCGCTTGCGGTAAGCGCCGAACGGCTCGTGGTTGCCGGCGGGGGCGTGCTGAGCATCGCAAGTGGATGTGACTGCGAAAGCGCGGTTGCCGGGCGCGCGGTCGCGATCGCGTTTGACGAAGATTTCGCCGTAACCTCACTGCATGTCATCACGAAGGATACGCCGCTGCGCGCGGCAAGTGCGATCCCCGCACGCGCCTATCTCTTCCCGGTGATATCGTCCACCAAAGGCGATCCGAACAATCCGGTAACCGTGACCATCACGGTCACCGTCCCCGCACAAACGCCGGCCGGCGACGACGTCTATATTTCTACCGAACGCAGCAACTGGAACCCGTCCGAGATCCGGATGAATCGCGTCGACGCGCTGCATTGGACGCTTTCGCTGACCGTACCACGCGGGGCGCATCTCGCGTACCGCTTCACGCGCGGCTCGTTTGCAACCACCGAACGCAATGACGCGCGCCAACTCCCGCCGGCGCATACCCTCGTCGCCGAACCCGAAACGCACGCCGCCGTGACCGTGCCCGGCTGGGCCGACGTCAACTAGTGCAGCGTGATCGGCATGAGCTTGCGCGTTTCAACACCGTCAACGCTCCGGGCGATGATCTGCAGAAACCAGCGGTGCTTGAGCCACGGCATGGCGCTCAGATAAAGCGGCACCGTGTACGCCAAGGTAAATTTCCCGGCGGCGCGCCGCGTCAAAGCCCGGTTGTAGTTTTCAATCCGGGCCTCGACGTACCCGACGTTGGGTGACGTCTCCACCCGAGCCGTGACTGCCTGGCCCGGCAGCACGTCATGTGCTGAAACGAAGACGGAGAGAATCTTTGGCAAGCCGTGTGCCGGCCGAATGGGCGCAGCAGCCGTCACCGGCCCGGCCGCCAGGACGGCAAACCCCACAGTGAGGGCGAGACGCATGCAAGACGAGAATGTCATCGGGGTGTTCACTTCCCCATCGGAACGCGACGTCCGCCGGGACCGTTCCGCGACCCTGAGTATCGTCGTGCCGCTTTTTAACGAATCCGGCAATGTCGAGGAACTTCTGCGCCGCACAACCGCCGTTGTCGCCGCATTGCCCGACCCGCCGGCGGACTACGAGATCGTCTGTGTCGACGACGGCAGCCGCGATACGACTCGCGCCCAACTCATCGACGCGTCCCATCGTGACGCACATATCCGCGTGATCGCCCTTTCGCGCAACTTCGGTCACCAGATCGCGGCAACCGCCGGGCTGGATGCGGCGCGCGGCGATGCCGTCGTGTTGATGGACGGCGATCTGCAGGACCCGCCCGAACTCATCGCGGCCTTCCTGGAACGCTTTCGGGCCGGCTACGACGTCGTCTACGCGACACGCCGCCGCCGCGCCGGCGAAAGCCGTTTCAAAATTTGGACCGCCGCACTCTTTTATCGTGTCGTCCGGCGGCTCACCAACGTGTCGATTCCGGTCGACACCGGCGACTTTCGGTTGATGAGTCGGCGCGTCATCGAAGCGTTACGACGCACGCGCGAACGGCATCGCTTCATCCGCGGCTTGGTCAGCTGGGTCGGCTTCAATCAGACCGGCGTCGAGTACGACCGCGACGCGCGATACTCAGGCGGCACGAAATATCCGGTTTCGAAAATGCTCAAGTTCGCGATCGACGGTATCACTGCGTTTAGCGAAGTGCCGCTCCGGATGGCATCGTATCTCGGATTTTTTGCCAGCGGCTTCGCGTTCGTCTACGCCGTCGTCGTGCTGATTCTGAAGTTCGCGCATCTGAATGCGCCCGGTTATACGTCGACGATGATCGCCGTGCTGTTTCTGGGCGGCATCCAGCTGATCGGCATCGGCATTCTCGGCGAATACGTCGGGCGTATTTACGACGAAATCAAAGCGCGACCGCTTTATCTGGTCGCCGACAGCGTCGGCAGCGGCCTCTCGGAGGGAGCATCGCCGAGCATCGTCGCCGGCACGAGATAATTCTGCACGTAGTCGGCAACCGCGTCATCGAGTGACGTTATCGGCGCGCCGTAGCCGGAGCCGCGCAAACGATCGATCGTCGCTTGCGTGTGGTACTGGTATTTCTCGCGCAAGGTGTCGGGCATTGCGATGTAGTCGATCTTCGGCTCACGCCGCAGCGCGGCGAAAATTGCACGCGCTAAGTCGTTCCAGCTACATGCGATCGCCGAGCCGATATTGAACAACCCGGCGGCGGCACGCGCACGCGCGAGGTGGGTCGCCATTGCGACGGCATCTTTGACGTACAAGAAATCGCGCGTCTGCTCGCCGTCCGCGATGCCGCTGCGGTAGCTGCGGAAGAGCCTGATCGTGCCGTCGCGACCGATCTGCTCGAAAGCCTTTGCGATCATGCTGCGCATGTCGCCCTTGTGATCCTCGTTCGGGCCGAAGACGTTGAAGAATTTGAGGCCGACGGCCCGATCTAAAACGCCTTCGCGGCGCGCCCAGAGATCGAAGAGCTGCTTCGAATAGCCGTACATGTTGAGCGGACGCAACGCGTGCGGGTCGCACTCCTCGGACAGATCGCGCTCAAGTGGGCCGTAGGTCGCAGCCGACGACGCATACACGAAGCGCGCATCGCGGGCGAGTGCCCAGCGCGCGACCGCTTGCGAGCAGCCGACGTTGTTGTGGATGAGATACTCGGCGTCGCGCTCGGTCGTTGCCGAGCATGCTCCCAGGTGATACACCGTCGCGATTTGCCCGAATGCGTCGGGCGCGTTTGCGAGGCGATCGTAAAAGTCATCCGCCTCGACGTAATCGCCAAAGCGCAGCGGCACGAGATGCCGCCATTTTTCACTCGTTCCCAGGCGGTCGACGACGATCACATCGTCCACCCCCTCGCGATTGAGCTGCCACACGAGGGCGCTGCCGATGAGCCCGGCGCCGCCCGTGACGACAACCCTACCGCGGTGGAAACCGTTCATGAGTTCCCAGACTTCGACGCGGGACGGGCTGCGGCATCCCGCACGATGGCTTCAACGAGTGGGCGCGCGGTTGGAGCGGCCGCGCCAATCGTGAATGCGGCCGCGATGCGCTCCCGGCCGCCGGCCGGACCCGCGATAGATGCAAGCGGGTCGCCCCGCCGTACGCGCGTCCCGACACGGGCTTCGATGCGGATCCCCGCAAACGGGCCGCCGGCGACCACGAGATCGCGCGCCGCTTCCCCGATCGTAACGGCGTCGATAGCGCCGACGAAGCCATCCCTCTGGGCGACGACGGCGGTCCGTTCCGCCGCAAGCGCGATCTGCTCGATCGCCGCCCGTGAACTTCCCTGCGCTACGAGCATCTCGACGAATTTCTCGTACGCCGCGCCGCTGGAAAGCGCGGTCGCATAACGTGCGACGATCTCGCCTTCGGGAATGCCGCCGACGCGCATCATCTCGTGACCGATCGCCGTCGCCAGTTCCGCCAACCGTTCGTCACGCACATCACCGCGCAAGAAGTCGCGCGCTTCAACGGCTTCTGCGCCCGTGCCGATGTTCGCGGCGAGCGGCTCCTCCATGTCGGTTACAACGGCGCTGGCGCGCCGGCCGCAACCATGCGACAAACGAACGAGCAGTTCGGCGAGAACGAGCGCGTCCGCGCGCGTGCGCATGAACGCACCGCCGCCGGCCTTGACATCAAAGACGATGGCACCCGCACCACTCGCAATTTTCTTCGAGACGATCGACGCTGCAATAAGTCCGATACTCGGCACCGTTCCCGTTCGATCGCGCAGCGCGTAGAGTTTACGATCCGCCGGCACGAGCCGCTCGCTTTGCGCTGCAATCGCGCAGCCGATGCGCTCGACTTGGGCGATGAAGTCGCCCGGCGACAAATCGGTGCGTACGCCCGGAATCGCTTCGAGCTTGTCGAGTGTGCCGCCGGTGTGTCCCAGTGCACGGCCCGAAAGCTTTGCGACGGGGACACCGCATGCCGCGACGAGCGGCACGACGACCAGCGAGACGGTGTCGCCGACACCGCCGCTGGAGTGTTTGTCGACAGCCATGCGGTCGCCGCCGATTACCAGGACGTCGCCCGAGCAAATCATCGCATCGGTCAGCGCGATGATTTCCTCGTCCGCCATGCCCCGAATCGTGCATGCCATGGCGAGCGCGGCGACCGGTGCGTCGTCAATCGCGCCGCAAACGTAGGCTTCGATGATTCGCGTCCAGGTCGGCCCGTCGAGTGTCTCTCCGTCGCGCTTTGCCGCAATCGCGCGGCGCAGCCATCCGTCATCCATCGGCCGCTCTAGTTTGTGAACGGCCTCCCAGAAGCCCGCAGGCTCGAGTCCGGGCCCTTACCGTCCCCTTGTCGTATGTACTCCGCGATGCGATCAATCCAAAGCGGCCCACGTTGCACCGTTACATGATCGCACTGCGCAGATTGGCACTGGCACTCGGGGGCACCGGCTTCATCGCCCTCGCCGCCCCCGCATTCGCGTATGCGCAAACGGCGCCGGCCCCGACGCCGCTGCCGGCTCCAACGACCACTCCTCTCCCGGTTGTCCCGGTCACTCCCGTCCCGGTCCCGACCGCGACCACAACACCCTCGCCCTTACCGGTGCCGACGACAAGTCCGACGCCCGATCCGTACACGTACGTCGTCCCGGCGCCGACGCCGCCCGCATCCGCGCCGACCGACGGTCCGCAGATCGTCGACGTCTCGCTCAACGACCGTACGCTGCGCTCGGGCGGACCGGTGCTCGTCCGCGTTCGCACGTCGCCAAACGTCGTCGGGGTTGAGGCCCGCGCCATGGGTCGCTCGCTCGCGATTCCTCAAAGCGCACCCGGCACGTTTCTGCTGAGCGGCGCGATCCCGGGCGGGGTTCCGTTTTTCTTGTTGGGCAAACATGAGATCGTCTTTGCCGCATTGACCGCCGACGGCCGCCAAACCACGCTATCGGTTCCGGTGACGCTCGCGCGCTGACGCGCATGATACGATAGGCAGTCGCCCCCGCTCGCGCAGAAAGCCGTATCATTACCACTCTCGCACCCAGCTTGGTTCGGGCCCTTCCTTCGAGTAGCCGATCGCTCGCCGAGCTGATCGAGCGGCTGCGCACGCCCCTCGCCGGCGGTCGCGGCCATGCGTTCGCGCTGCATGAAACGACCGCGGCGGCACGCCCGTACTTGCTCGCCGGCTTGCATAAAGCACTGGGCGGTGAGATCTTCGTCGTGGTTCCGACGACCGATGTCGCCGAACGGACCTTCACCGACTTGACCTACTTCCTCGGTGAAAAGGAAGCGCCGCCGGTCAGCCTCATGCGCCCGCGCGATGAAACGGTCGGTGCGCTCGAATCGCCGTCGGAACGCAGCGCACGCATGACGCTGTTCGCCGATTTGTGCGCGCACACACCGCAGATCGTCATCGCACCCGTCGCCGCACTGCGTCAATACGTGATGCCGCGCGCGGCGTTCGAGCGCGCTGCGATGACCGTTCATACGAACGACGAAGCGGGCTGGGAACAAACCCAAAGACACCTCTACCGGCTTGGATACGAACGGGTGGATGTCGTAAGTGCCGCGGGCGAATACGCCGTGCGCGGCGGCATCCTCGACGTCTTTGCGGCAACGGCCGATCGCCCGGTGCGGCTTGAATTTTTCGGCGACACGCTCGAGTCGATTCGACCCTTCGACCTGCAGTCGCAGCGCAGTGACGGGAGCCTCGACTCGTTTCTGATGACACCGTGGTTGGAGATTCCGCGCGATGAGTCGTATCGCCAGCGCGTCATCGCGCGCGCATCCGGCGAATCGGGCGTCGTCTCGGCCTTGCGCTCGTATCTTGCGACCGGCGCGGATGTGCCGGAACCGTGGCTTGCCCTCGCCTACGAACATCCTGCGACCATCCTCGATTATTTGAGCGAACATGCGCTCATCGTCCTCGATGAGCCCGGCATGCTCGAAACGCTCGACCGCAGCCTGGAAGAAGAGCGGTCGCGCGAAGAACGCGTGCTGCTCGCCGGCGTCGACTCGGGCGAACTCGATATTCGCGCAAGCGAAGTCGGTGAAGCGCTCTTGGCTGACGTCAGCGCACCGTATCCACGTCTGCGCGATTTCGCCGCCACGCTGGCGCAACGGCGTGTCCTGACAATCACCGGCGGTATCGAAGCCGGCGATCTGGCATGGAGTCCGCCGCCCGCCCAAAGTTTCGTTTTGGAAACGCGTCCGGCGGAGCACTTCAACCGCCGCGTCGAACTGTTTCTGACCGCCGTCAAAGAATCGGTTGCCGCGGGCGAAACGGTGTGGCTGGTTGCAAGCGGTGCGTCGCGTATGACCGAATTGCTGCGCGCTGCCGGTATTTCAGTGGAACGTAGTGCATCGATCGTGCACCTGCGGGCCGCAGTGCCGTTCGGCACCGACAGTGTCGCCGCCGGCCGCCGCGGCAGCGTGTACGTCGACGGGGGATCGATCGAAGCCGGTTTTTCGATACCTGATTTGCATCTGGTCGTACTCGGCGACCGCGAAATCTACGGACAACCCGCCAAGCGCGTCAAGTTGCGCGCGATCAAAGAGGGCGTACCCGTCACCCTCGCCGATCTCAAGGTCGGCGATTACGTCGTGCACGCCGTGCACGGCATCGCCCAGTACTTGGGACTTCGCACCGAAAAGATTCTCGGCGCAACGAGCGATTATCTCGATCTCAAATACGGCGGCACGGATCGTATGCTCGTGCCCGTGCATCAAATGCATCAGGTGACGAAGTACGGCGCGCACGAAGGCGCTGCACCGAAGCTGAGCAAGATGGGCGGCGCGGATTGGGCGCGCACCAAAGGCCGCGTTTCCGAAGCACTGGCGAAAATCGCCGATGGCCTGGTCGAACTCTACGCCGAACGCGAAATCTCGCAAGGCCATGCGTTCGCGCCGGACACGCCGTGGCAGGCCGAACTTGAGGAATCGTTCCCCTACGAGCCCACGCCCGATCAGGCCAAAGCGATTGTCGACGCGAAAGCCGACATGGAACGGCCGCGTCCGATGGACCGCCTCGTGTGCGGTGACGTCGGCTACGGCAAGACCGAAGTCGCCGTTCGCGCGATCTTCAAAGCCGTTGCCGACCACAAGCAAGTCGCCGTACTCGTGCCGACCACGCTGCTCGCAGCGCAGCACCATCGCACGTTGACGGCACGCTTTGCGAGTTTCCCGGTGCGCGTGGAAGAGCTGTCGCGCTTTCGGACGCGTAAGGAGCAACAGGCAACCCTGGCGGGGTTGGCCGCGGGGCAAGTTGACGTCGTCATCGGCACGCATCGCCTCTTGCAGCGCGATGTCGTCTTCTGCGACCTGGGCCTCATTGTCGTCGACGAAGAGCAGCGTTTCGGAGTCATGCACAAAGAGCGTCTCAAACAGATGCGCGCAACGGTTGACGTCCTCACCTTGTCGGCGACGCCGATACCGCGCACGCTGCAGATGTCGCTGATGGGCGTTCGCGACTTGTCGCTCATCCAGACCGCCCCCAAGAACCGGATGTCCATCAAGACAGTCGTCGTACCCGCCGCCGACGCCGTCGTTGGGCGAGCGATCACAAGCGAACTCGATCGCGGCGGGCAGGTCTACTACGTTCACAATCGGATCGAATCCATTTACGGCGTTGCGCGCGCGCTCGAAACGCTCGTTCCGAAGGCGCGCATTGCGATCGGTCATGGCCAAATGAGCGAAACCGAACTCGAGCCGATCATGGCGAAATTCATCGACGGCGAAATCGACGTGCTGGTCTCGACGACGATCATTGAAAACGGCATCGACATTCCCAACGTCAACACGATCGTCGTCAACGATGCCGACAAACTGGGCTTGGCTCAGCTCTATCAGCTCCGCGGACGCGTCGGCCGCTCCAACCATCAAGCGTATGCGTACCTTCTTTATCAAGCGCATAAGGCGCTCACCGAAGAAGCCAAGGCACGGCTGGAGGCGATCCGCGAATTTACGCATCTCGGGTCCGGTTTGCAAATCGCGATGCGGGACTTAGAGATCCGCGGTGCCGGCAATTTGCTCGGTGCCGCGCAATCAGGCTTCATCGGTGCAGTCGGCTTCGAGACCTACGTCCAGCTCTTAGCCGAGGCGATCGCGCAGCGCAAGGGCGCGACGCATGCCGCCGAAGAAAAGCGCGAAGCGGTCATCGATGTTAAACTCGACGCGTTCATTCCGGGCGACTACATTCCGCAGGTTTCCCAGAAGATCGCCGTCTATCAGCAACTCGCTGCCGCGCGTACGGTCGCGCAAGTCGACGACATTGCCGCCAGCGTGCGCGATCGCTTCGGGCCGCTCCCGGCGCCGCTCGAAAACCTCGTGGAGATCACACAGTTGCGCGCGACCGCGCTGCGTAAGCGCGTAACGCGTGTCGTGATCGACGAGCAGCGGCTGACGCTCGGCGTCGGTTCCGGATTCGCACTCGATCCCGCAACATTGCCAAAGCTTCAGCGGATTACGAAAAACAAATTTCGCTTTGCCGAAGGCAAGATTCTCGTCGATCTGCCCAAGCGAGCCGCTGCCGAACAGTTACCGATTCTGCGCGAGCTATTGGATGCGCTCTAGCAGCCCGGCCATTTCGGGCCGTCACTAAGGTCCTTCTCAGACCGCGGGCGTACGGTCGGCCTTATCACGGAGGTTCCCATCGTCACACCGGCAGCGTCGCAGCAGATCTGCTTCATTCACATCGGGACCCACAAAACGGGAACGACATCGATCCAATCGCTGCTCGGTTTGAACGGCGTAGCATTACTGGCACGCGACATCTACGTACCGCTGACTGGTCGCCACCATATCGCCTATGCGGGCCATCACAACATCGCCTGGGAACTCAGCGAACATCCGGAGTTCTTCCCGAGTCGCGGCACACTGGCCGGCTTGGTCAAAGAACTCCGGCTCGCCGGTCATGCGTCGGCCTGCATTTCCGCTGAAGATCTTGAATTCGTGTACAACCGACCCGATCGGATTCGGCTGCTCGAGACAGCAATTCGATCCGCCGGATACGAGCCGCGCATTATCGTCTACCTACGCCCGCAGGCGCAATACTGCGTGTCGCTCTACGCGGAGTACGCGAAGTTCGGCACGATCATGCCATTCTCCGACTACGTCGACCACGTCGTGCGAACCGGTACGTTCGGGGACGCGCCTCACGAGACGCAATTCGACTACGAGCTTCTGCTCGAGAACTTCGCCGCCGTCTTCGGCGACGAGCGGATCATCGTGCGGCCGTACATCTCCGCCGGCGACTCCAACGCGCTGCTGCAAGAGTTTCTCGACCTCATCACCCCACCGGATCACGGGGTCGGCATTTCACTTGCCACTCCCGAGCGACTGAACGTCTCACCCGCGCAGCCGCGGGAGGTGGCGCTAAACGAGACGCAGCTCGCCCGCCTGGTGGCGCGCTTTGGGCCCGGAAATGCGGCCGTCGCCCGGCGGTTTGGGATAGCCGTCCCCGTCGTGGACCGGCCGCTGTAGAAAGGTCGGCTGACTGCCGATCCGAAAAAGCGGACCTGTTTGCCCCGAAATCTTGAATTCTGGAGAATCATGTCGAACCTTCAACGCGCCGTCGCGAGCCTTGCGACCGGCGCGCTCTGTCTCTCCCTTGCAGCCTGTGCCGGCGCCGGCGCGGCCGGCGGCGATGTCGCCTCGGTCAACGGCCAAAAAATATCGCGCTCGCAGTACGACGCGAAACTCGAGGCCAGTCCCGCCGGGAAAGGGACGCTTGCGCAACTGATCCAGGCGGCACTTATCGAGCAGTATGCGCGCGACAAAAAGATCGACGTGACGGATGCCGAGATTACCAAACGAGAAGCAGATATTAAATCAAAGTATCCGCCCAACCAATTCGATGCAATGCTCAAGCAGAACGGCCTGACAGAAACGGACGTTCACAACATCTTGCGGCAAGACGTCATTCTGGTGAAGGCCGTTAGCCCGCAAGTGCATGTGTCCGAAGCCGACATCAAGGCGTACTTCGACAAGAACCACACGACGTACGATAAACCGGCGCAAGTGCGCGCGCGCCACATCCTCGTCGCCGATCTCAAGACGGCGAACGAAGTCGAAGCCAAGCTCAAAGCGGGCGCGAAATTCGAGGATCTGGCAAAGCAGTATTCGACCGATCCGTCAAGCAAGGACAAGGGCGGCGAACTCGGCTTCTTCGGTAAGGGTCAAATGGTCCCGGCGTTCCAGGATGCAGCGTTCGCAGCACCCGTCGGGACGATCACGGCGCCGGTGAAATCACCGTTCGGCTTTCACATCATTCAAGTCGAAGAGAAGAAACCCGCAAGCACGGCGACGCTCGCTTCGACGCACGATCAAATTCGCGATCTGCTCAAACAGCAGCAAGAAAATCAGCAAAAGCCCGTGTTCATGGCGCAGCTGCGACAAACCGCAAAGATCGACATCTACGACGACAAGCTCAAGGATGCGCTACCGCCCGTCGTGCCGCCGGCCGGCGCTGGAGCTGCGGGTTCCGCTGCCCCGGCGGCCTCCGCTGCACCGGCCCCGGCAACGTCGGGCAAGTAGACAGACTCAACCGGCCGCGACCCTGAGGTGGCAGTCCTTCGGACCCACCTCGGGGAATCTCGCCCGTCCATGCTTCGCATCGTTGGGCTCGGCCCGGGCGACCCCGACCTTCTGACGCTCGGCAGTCGCGAATCGCTGCGAGCAGTGGGGCGCGCGGCGACCGTGATGGCGCCGCCGGAACTCGTGCTCTTCCTCGAAAGCGACGGCGTCGTCGTCGACCGGACGCTCATCGACGATCAAGCGCTGTTTTTGCGCGGGTCGACCGAAGTGATCGACGGTTTCGTACGACGTATCGATGGTCGGCCGCTCGCGCTCGGCGTGCTCGGCAACCCGCTCTCCGATTTTCCGGGGCTGCCGATCCTCTTGCGCGCGCTCGACGCGCGCCGGGTTGCCGCCGAAATCGTGCCCGGCATGCCGCGGGCAACACTGTCGGCCTCGATCACGATGCCGCTCGTACCGCTGCCGCCCGGGTCGATGCATCATACCTGGGACGATCTGGTCGAGATCATGGCGCGCTTGCGGCGGTCGTGCCCATGGGACCGCGAGCAAACGCACGAGTCACTCGTGCGCTATTTGATCGAAGAAACGCATGAAGTCGTCGAAGCGATTGAAGCCCACGACGAAACCGAATTGTGCGAAGAGCTCGGTGATTTGCTGTTTCAAATCGTCTTTCACTCACAGCTCGCAACCGAGCGCGGCAAGTTCTCGGTTGCCGACGTGATCGATGCCCTGTCGAACAAGATGGTCCGGCGGCATCCGCACGTTTTCGGCGATGTCGCCGTCGCAAATGTCGATCAGGTGTGGGCAAACTGGGAGCAGCTCAAATCGCTGGAAAAAACCGGCCAATCCCGGACGTCAAAACTCGACGGCATTCCCGATGGGCTCGGAGCGTTACAGCGCGGCCAAAAGATGCAAGAGAAAGCCGCACGCGTCGGATTCGATTGGACCGATCCGCGTGATATCACCGACAAGCTTTCCGAAGAACTGCGTGAACTCGCCGAAGCACGCATGACGGCCGGCGACCTCAAACCCGAAGACCCGCACGTACGCGAGGAGCTGGGCGACGTGATGTTCACGGTCGTCAATCTCGCACGCCGGCTGGGCATTGATGCCGAAGGCGCGATGCGCGACGCGAACCGGAAATTCGACCGCCGCTTTCGTTACATGGAACAGTACGCGCTCGCTGCCGGCCGGCAGCTCAAAGACATGTCGCTCGACGAACTGGAAGATCTGTGGCAGCAGGCAAAGACGGCGGCGTAGATGCCTGCGCCCTGCTGCGCGTGCGCATGAGTGCGCACGATGCGCACTACGGCGGCAACCTGGTCGACGGCGCTCGCATCCTTGCGCTGTTCGGCGATATCGCGACCGAGCTCTTGATCCGTTGTGACGGTGACGAGGGGTTGTTCGCGGCGTACGATATGATCGAATTCAAAGCGCCCGTCCATGCCGGTGATTTCATCGAAGCCGAGGGCTGGATCACGCACGTCGGGGCGACGTCGCGTACGATGGAATTCGAGGCGCGCAAGGTGATTGCGGCGCGGCCCGATCTTTCACCAAGCGCCGCCGACGTGCTCGCCGAGCCCCTCGTCGTCGTCCGCGCACGCGGAACGTGCGTGGTCCCGCGTGCGTCGCAACGGAACGAACGGGCCGCTGAGACTCGATAAGTTTCTCAAGGTGTCGCGGCTTTCGAAGCGGCGCAGCGAGGCAAAGGACGGCATCGACGCGGGGCGTGTGACCAAAGACGGCCGGCCGCTCAAAGCCGGCTATGAGGTCAAGCCCAGCGACGTGCTCGTGATCCACTACCGCGCAAAATTCTTGACGGTGCGCATCCTGTCGGTACCGGAGCGGGTGCTGCCGTCGCTCAAACCCCTTGACCTGTACGAAATCGTCGAGGAACGCACAGACGATCCGCGTGACTGGCTCGATGGCTAGAGTGACATCGGCGCTGTCGGCCGACGCGAAAGACGCGCTCGCGCGAGATCTTCCCAAGACACCGCATTGCCGCGAAGCACTGCGCGCGGGACTCGCGTACTTCGGCAGCGTCGCAACGCCGCACGGCTGGGCATTTCGGACGCGCCGGCCGGCAATTGCGCGCCAATTTCGGACGCTTTTCGACGACCGCAGCGGCAGCGCCGTCCGGCGAACGTCCGAAGCGCGCCTCTACCGCTCGACCACCTACGACATCGACATCGAGGACGCGCTGGCCGAACCGCCGCCCAAAGGACGCGCCAAGTGCGACCGGCGCATGGAGTTGCGCGCGGCATTTTTGTGCTGCGCGTCGCTGGCGAACCCGGCCCACGGGTATCATCTCGAATTTGTGTGCAGCGACCGCGAGCGTGCCGACCGGATCGCGGCGCTCTTGCGCAGCGAGCATATCGACGCGAAGACGACGCTGCGCAAGGGCCGTAACGTCGTGTACCTCAAAGGTCTCGACGCAATCGTCGCCGTGCTGTCGGCGATCGGCGCGTACGGCGCCGTTCTGCACCTCGAAGACGTGCGGGCGATGAAAGAGACCAAGAACCGCATCCACCGCATCGTTAACACCGAGGCCGCCAACGTCGTTCGCGCGACGACCGCTGCCGCCGCGCAACGGGACGCCTTCGCGTATTTGGCCGACGCCTACGGGCTGCGCAATCTGTCGCCGGTGCTGCGCGAAGCGGCCCAGGTGCGCCTGGCGCACCCCGACGAGACGCTTGCGGAACTCGGGCGACGGTGTAACCCGCCGGTCGGCAAAGCGACCCTGAACGGACGCATCGCTGCGCTGATGAAGCTCGTGCGCCGTCTGCGCGAGCCGGCTCGAAAGGGGTCCGCGAGCGCCCGAGGGTAACGCTTCGAGGCTATGCGCATTGGTATCAACGGTTTTGGCCGGATCGGCCGCAATTTCACAAAAGCGCTGATCGAGCGCTATCCGCACGTCCAGATCGCAGCCGTCAACGATCTCACCAGCGCCGACGAGTGCGCGCATCTCTTCAAATATGATTCGAATTACGGGACGTTCGCGGGGGATGTGAGCGCAGGTGCCGATACGATCGTGATCGATGGACGCACGATCAAAGTCATCGCCGAGCGCGATCCGGGCAAGCTGCCGTGGAAAAATCTAGGCGTTGACGTCGTCGTAGAGTCGACCGGTATCTTCACCGATGCAGCGAAGGCGCGCGCGCACATCGACGGCGGCGGCGCAAAAAAAGTGCTGATCTCCGCGCCCGCCAGCGGCGAGGATATCACCCTTGTGCTGGGCGTAAACGAAAAGCAGTACGATCCCGCAAAACACCAAATCATCTCGAATGCATCGTGCACGACGAATTGTCTAGCGACGGCCGTTAAACCGATCATTGACGAACTGGGCTGGGTCAAGGCGTTCATGTCGACGATCCACTCGTATACGAACGATCAGAACATCCTCGACGCGCCGCATAAAGACCGCCGGCGCGCGCGCAACGCCGCGACGAACATCATTCCCACATCGACCGGTGCCGCCAAAGCGCTCTTTCTCACGATCCCCGAAGTCAAAGGGACCTTCGACGGATTCTCATTGCGCGTGCCCACGCCGACGGTCTCGCTGGTGTATCTCGTCGCGGTCGTCAAGAAGCCAACGACGAAAGACGACGTCAATGCCATCCTGCGTAAAGCCGCCGAAGGTCCGTTGCGCGGCATCATGCAGTACACCGAAGAAGAACTCGTCTCGAGCGATTTCAAGCGGAATCAGAATAGCTCGATCATCGACGGCAAGTTGACGGGCGCGAACGGCGACCTCATTCAAATCGCTGCCTGGTACGACAACGAGTGGGGCTATTCGTGCCGTCTCGCCGACGTCGCGCATATGATCCTGACAAAGACACCGTCCGCCGTTTAAGGGTGCACGTGCGATACTATCTCCACCGCGCCGCCGCCGCGCTCGTCGTGGCGGCGTTCGTATCTGTCCCGCTCGCCGCGCCGGCCCGGCCGCTGACAACCGGCGATCTCGCCCATATTACCGCCCTCTCGTCGCCACAGATTTCGCCTGACGGAAAAATGATTGCGCTCGTCGTTACCCGCATCAATTTCTCCGATAACAAGTACGAGCGCGATCTCGACCTGATCGACATCGCAAGCCACACCCGCCGCACGCTGACCTACCATCGCACGGGCCTGTCGGATCCGGCCTGGTCGCCGGCGGGCGACCGGCTCGCGTTTCTCGCCGACGAAGGCAGCGGCGACGACGCTAAATCGCAAGTGTTCGTGATGCCGATGAACGGCGGCGACGCGCGCCCGATCACGAGCGCAGGCGAAGGCGTCAACCAATTCGCGTGGCGGCCTGACGGCACATCGATTGCATACGCCGCAGAAGACGCGCAGCCCAAGCGCACGGGCGCCG
>Ga0302325_10014907_pt1 | contig 16535 bp, 16 predicted proteins | sample Palsa_T0_2_FD_201948 | JGI IMG/M metagenome (GOLD analysis project Ga0302325, IMG submission 201948) | Peat permafrost microbial communities from Stordalen Mire near Abisko, Sweden - Palsa_T0_2 | ecosystem: Environmental > Terrestrial > Soil > Palsa > Peat permafrost | place: Sweden: Abisko... | reverse complement strand
AGCTATTAGGATATTAATAGTAGCTATAAGAGGAAGTGTTATTAGAGGAGGAGAAGTAATTATACAAATTATTTTAAGGGAGAACCCGGCATTTCCTTCTTATTTTAGCTTTTAGTTGCTTCTTGCTTTTGTATTTAATTAAGGTCTTTTCATTTATTTCCCTTATTATATATAATTTCTTTTATTATATATAAAGTTTCCTTTATTATATATAAAGTTTCTTATATTTTCTATTTACTTTTAACTTATACTTGCATTTCCTTACTAAAAACCCTTACTTACTTTACTCTTATTTGCTTAGGACAAGTAATAAATATAAGAGGGATAAGGCTAACTTATACTCGCTTTTTATATTCCTTTTACCTTTAAAAACCCTTAATTTATTCCGTAATTTAGTCAAGTCTTTAAAGCTATATATATTTGCCTTAAACCCTTTATCTCTTAATATTATAATTGCTTTTTCTCTTTAAGCAAATATGTTATAAAAGACTTTTTTTGTATATAGCGCTAACTTAATTTTACTTTTACGCAATAAAAGACTTGCACTTTAAAAAAGAAACCTTCTTTTTAAGTTTTCTTTTTATTTTACACATTTAAAAGCTTATAGCATTTAAAACTTTACTTTTAATTATAAACTAGTCAATTTTACAAGGTAGCAAATATTTACTCTTACTAAAACTTATATAACTTTACATTTATACTTTATAACCTTATAACTTACTTATATATATTACACTTTACAAAAATATTAAATTCCTTATAAAATGCAAAAAAATAAAGCCGAAATCTTAAGCGCAAAGCAAACCTTTACTAAAGAAGCTAAGAACAAAGAGCTCCTAGTTACGCGCTATATATTAGCACCTTATAAACTTATAAAGCTATAAATTGCTAATATTAAAGTTACAAGTCTAGCGCAAGCTTTAAATATTATTAAAAGTCTCTTAAATAAAGAGAAAGCTACTACAATTATAACATTTAATATTATATTATTATAAAGTAAAGATAAGGTAAAGGATATAATTATAAGCTAAAAGGATGTAATTTAAAATAAAGAAGCTTTTAAATTAGAAAAAGATACTTTAATAGCGTATAACATTTAAAATAAAGCATTTATTAAAGCTGCAAAAGATGTAAAGAAAGCTAAAGCTATTTCTTGCAAAGCTTTAATTAGCTTTATTAGAACTATAAACCGGAAAACCTCTTTTTAAGCGCAAGCTTTTAGCAAATTTATTTAGCAAAAACACTCTTAGCATAGCAAAAACGTATATAGCAACTTAAATATGCTATTTAAATCGAAAATCGAGCTATTAAAGCTATTAAGTTGCTTAATATAATAACTTTGAAGTATACTTGCAAAGCTTTAATTTACGCTTAATTAGCACTTATTACTAGTAATATTAAAGCTGCTTTAAACTATTTAAGGGGCTTAGCAAATAATTAATAGCTAAAAATCGATAAATTGCAAGCTATTAAGCTTAGCTAGCTAAGCTTTACCTTTAAAGAATCGGGAGTCCTAATTAAAGGAACTTATACCGATAAACTATTTCTTGCCTTTATAAATAAGCTTGTAAACTAGAAAGTAGTTATAATTAATGCACTAAAAGCCCTTACACTTATACTTGCTATAAAACGACTTACTAAATAACTTACTAATTAAGAGCAAGCTATTAAATAAGCGCAAAAAAGGCGCAATATAATGCTATTTAAGATTTAACTATTAAACTTAATATAAAAGAGGGTAAAATCAATTTTGATAAGTTTTTATATAAAAGAACTAATATTACTAATAATCTTTTAAACTTTAAAACGGTTATAACCTTAGCATTAAAGCTAGCAAATAACATAAAAGCTAGTAATATAAACCCCTTAGCAATTAGCACTTTTATTAGTATACAAATCGAAGCTTTAGCTGCAAAAAGAGCTAAGAAAGCTGCTTTTAAATATAATATTTATTCTAATTTTAGTTCTAATAATAAGGAATAGCCTTTACCCTTTAATAAAAGACTTAAAATAAAGGGCTTTAAGAAAAAGAAAGCTATATTTAAGGGAAAGAAGCCTATTTTCCGTAAACTAGTCGAGATTAAGGAATGTCTTTATGCAATAAGTAATTTATAAAAAGGGGATATAGCTTTATAATTAAACTTAAAATTTAATAGCTAACGCTTTACTTTAAAGGCTATTGCATTAAAATAATACTATAAACTTAGACTATATAAGATCCCTTGCTTAAAGCATTTTAAAGAACTTGTATACTTTTTTTTATATAATTTATTTAAGACGCAAATAGTATACTAGAAAGGATATTACAAGTTTATAATATTACTAAAGATAAAACTAGTTTCCGACTTGCTTAAGTTTATTTAAATACATAAAAGTTTTTCTTAAATACGCTTATAATTGCAAATTATATCAAATAACACCTTATTAAAAATCGATTCCGGCTTAAAAGATAGATAATAAGCTTTATATTAACCTTACTAGTCAATTTGCTTATTAAAGGTATAAAGGTATTAAAATAGCACTTCGCATAAGCAAAGAAGGGTAAAATTTTAAACTTACTAATTAATAAAATCGAAATGCTACGCTTTTATATTTGTTATAATATAAAGAGAATAAATAGTATTATGCTAAATAGTTATTTCTCTCTTGCTATATAGCTACTTTAAGCAAATCCTCTCGTTTAGCTACAATTTTATAAAATATTGCTTAGCAACCTTATATTCCTAGTTGTATACCTTTAACTTATTTGATATTATAATAAGGACTTTATAATATTGCAAATTTATAAAAAGGATATAAAAAGGTTTAAGATTATTACCTTTTTTTATATTAAAACCCTCTTAGCTAGTAATAAGCGCGAAATCGGGTACTTAATCCTTAAAGACCCGGGTCTTTTTAATACTTTTATAATATACACTTTTTAGAATTAGAGATATATCGATTTGTTTATTTAAAGTAATAAGGGGAAAGCCTTTAATAATTTTATAAAGGACAAAGAAGACTAAATAGTAAGTATTACGCTAAAGGTATATAATATGCACATTTATTATTCCGGAGTTTTTATTACTTACCCCTTTTCTAGCAAAATAAAGCTCTTATAACCTCGAATTTCACTTTTAATTAGCTTAATTTTAGTCGGATCTAATAGTATAACCGATATAAGAATCTTATATAACATTGTTAAAGCCTTATATAATACTTGGCATATTCTTATAAAAAGTTATTTTAAGGATATAAATAATAATAAGTCTTTTGCTAAAAGCATTTAGCTAAAAGGTATAAGAGCTTTATATAATATAATCTAATACTTAAAGCGCTTTAATTACCCGGCAATATGCGCAAAAATAAAGAAATAACTAGCATATAATAATACGTAAGCTAATAAGGTAATATATCTTACTTAGTAAAGGGAAGCTATAAAGCAAGTTAAAATTGCATTTAAGTATTTGCAAGAAGATAAAATAGCTATATTTCCTAGGAACAAGTTATACTTTAAGTGCAAACAAGAAAGATTAGAGGTTCTTGCTAAAGATAACAATGAATACTTAGTAATATTAGATAGTAATAAGATAGAAAACAAGGGATAATTGCTTTTTGTTGCTTAGGGACAAGCAATAAATATAAGAGGGACAAGTGTAGCAGGGCGCTAAAGAGACTGCTGAATTCTGTCGATTTTGGAGGTTTTTAGAGGTTTTTTACTAGTGCTACACGTGACTGGAATGGAGGTATAATTGCTAGGTTTTTGTAGCTAGACATGCATTACTCCTAATTATTATATATATACACATATCACTTAATAATTGTTTATTTGTTGCTTGTTTTGCATATTGCTTTTGCCTTATAATTACACTTGGTTCTTGCATACTTTAATCCTTTCTTTTGTTATTGCTTTATATCTATATACACGTTTACTTGTTGCTTTGCTTAGTATCCGAGAGACGTTCTTGTAGGGCTTTTTCTTCTGGCTGAGGTTCGCCCCCCTACATTACTCATTGAGTATTGTGGTGGGGTCACGTGGCACCTATGCATGTGACCTAAGCGAAGGAACATAAGTATCGCGATTTAGGACACTTGTACACTTAGTTCTTTAGTCAACAAATGCATCATCATTTGCACTCCCTCTATTCATTTGGTTACATGCCTTGCTAACCCCCTTATATATTTGGTACGCGACGCAGGGACAATTAAAGGCTATAAAGTCGCCACAATCTCTTAATTTGTAGACAAGATGTATATATTATTGCTATTGCTATTATTATTTTTATTATTACTTGTCAAGTTAGCATTGCATCTTATATTATAGCTATAGCATTTTCTTTTACTTCAAGCTTGCGCGCAAGCAGTCTATTTAACATTTAATTTGGCATTTGATTTAATATTTAACTATATAAGTAATTATTAACCTTTAACTTAATTTTGTAAACCTCTTTTATATAATTGCCTTACAATAGCATTTTCCCTTCCTTTTTCTCTTATATAACAAGAGTATCTTATAAAGTTAAATATAAGTTAAATACCCCTTTTTAATATAAGACATATAAAAACTAGCAAAAAATTAAACTTAAAAGCTTAAATATAAGAAGAAAACTTAAAACTTGTAATAATAGCTTATAATATTAGACAAGCGAGAATTGCACAAAGTATAGCTAATAGTATTAGGTAAAGCTATTTTCGAAGGATTAAGCTAAGAATACAAAAATTGAGGATATATTTAAATATTTGGTTTAAATTAAATAAGAAGTGTATTTTTGAAGCTATAATTAGACAAAAGCTTAAATTATATAATTCAGGGCTTGCTTGTCAATTGTAGTTTATAAATGCAATTAATTAGCAGGTTTTAAGTTATATAATATAGCATATATATAAAGTTCTTGTTATTTTAGCTATCTTGTATGCTTGGGACAAGCACTTGTTTAAGAGGGATAAATGTAGTGGGGTCACATAGCACTTATGCATGTGACCTAAGCAAAGGAATATAAGTATTGCAATTCAGGACACTTATACACTTAGTTCTTTAGTCAACAAATGCATTATCATTTGTACTCCCTCCATTCATTTGGTTATATGCCTTGCCAGCCCCCTTACAGTATTGAGTAGAGTATAAGAGTGCTTCGGTTAGTTGAGTTGAGTAGAGTATAAGTATCTACTTAATGTCACGTGAAATCACTTAAACTTTAATATAAATTACGTAAATTTAGGTAATAAAGAGGTCAAATATACTCGGTAGTCTTTTAAAGCTTCTAGGAAAGATATACTAAGCTTAATATAGCAAAACATATACTTAATATAACTAGTAAGGACTTATTGTCACGAGCGCCAGCTTCAAGGCCTGGAAGGGAAGGCAAAAGTAGAAGGGTCTCAATTACGACTATACAAAGCTAAGGAAGGAAGTAGGAAACATGAAGCATTGTATGCTTAAATATCCTAGGTTCGCCAACCTAGCCTGATCGGGAATAGCGCTGCACGTGCCAGCGCAGGACCGTAACACTTATCTTATAAGCACTCGCATGTGTAATATTTATATTAGGTGACTTAGGGTATAAAGGGCTCCCCTTTTCTAGTATATATATAATCTCTCCCGAGTATCTAATTTTTAGCTATTTAGAGCGTGTTTCCCGTGTAATAGGACCTTATTTTATTAGCTTTCGACGCTCTAAAGTCACATTTATTTACGCACGTGACACACTACCTATACTACTTAAGTTACTTAAGTAGTTACTTAATAAGTATTGACTAGAGTATAAGTAGCGCTCTAATTGGTTAAGTAGAGTATGAGTAGGACCCACTACTCTACTCTAATCTACTCATTTGACACACTGGCTGAAGAAGATGATTTGAGATGAGATAACTTAATGAGTGGATGTTGCGGACTAATAATGCACTAACAAGAGCATAAACTTTAATTCTAGTATGTATATAGATCAATACAGAATTGTGAAACATGATTCTCGAGCTTGTACACGGGAGATTGAGTAAAATGAGTACTCCGAAGAAATGCCATATGACTCTTTTCCTAGGCATGCCCACTGCCAAGGCAGGACAGGGGGAATAAGAATTGAGATAAGAATGAGTTTCATTGCGGAACCACCAGTTTCTCAAAGCTTTTTGAACATTGAAGGTTCCTCCACTCGATTAACAGGAACGATTTGGGGGATTTTACTTCCATCTAAAATCACCCTAGATTACCTCTCATCTCCCCTCCAGACTTCGCCACAATAGCCCTGCTCAACTCCCTCTCTCTCCTTTCTATATCCTGCAGCCTCGTTTCTTTCTCAACCCTCAACGCCTCAATCTCGGCTCTCATACGCTGCAGTTCCGGATCATCATCATTCCCCGCCGCTGTCGGTACCGCCTTGCGCTTCACAGGCCCCGACGTCGTCGCCTGCACTATTGGCCCAGCCGGCGGATCATAATCATAATCTTCAAGCTCGCTAGGCACAGGGGAATGTAATTCATGACCCATTGAATATTTGGGCCGGTTATCAGAAGCGTCAAGTTCTTGGTTCTGGTGAAAGGGTGAGGGAAGCTCGTGCTTGTTTGCTGAGGTGGGGAATTCTGATATGAAGACGGGGTTTCCGTCTGCTTCTGCTGTGCTGGTTTCTGGGTGTTGGGTGTGGTGGGTAGCTTGCTGCTGCTTTCTGTGCCGTCGGATGAACAGGAAGAGGAAGAGTAGGCCGATGACGGTGAGGACTGCGGCGACGGCTATCCCTGCTTTGGCTCCGGGAGAGAGGCCTGTTGAGCCCGTTGGGCTCGAATTACCTAACGAAGTCCTAGTCGGGCCCGGGACGCTTGGTGTTTTCGAGTTGCTGGAGAATGTTTGTAACTGAGTCGGGGATGTTGTAGTCGCCAGAGTACTCTGAAAACTTGCAAAGTCGGCTTGGTCGTAAAGCATTGGGATCCCATCGCAAGAGACCACAGCAGTCGTGGTTCTGAGCGATAATGTAGCGGAAGATAATCCTAAGTCTGTTAAGGTGACGTTGTAGAGGACGTTGCCTGGGATAGAGGTCACGGCACATTGATGGATCGGTGCATAATCTGCATAACTCCACGCCAGACCGCTGATATATTTTCAGTAATGGGCTCTAGACTTTGACCGTATAGGCTTATCTATATGATGTACTGAGCGAGACTCGCATGACGACTTACTTACCTCGGGCAGCAAAGATAGGCCGACACGCCATTACTCGTCGTAAGCCCAAGAGAAGGATCCAAGCTCAGAGATTTGGCCGTTGTCCACCCAGACGGGCAGATGAATGCAAGAGAGTAATAGTAATTATCGAAGTTAGACAACGAAGCAGCGGTACCGAAGGTCACGGTTGATGCGGAACTGGGATAGCATGATCCGCCGAAGCCTTTGCCATACCCTCCCCAATGCGCAACGTGGAAAAAGGACATTTCAGTAACGAGCGTGTCGAAGGTGGTTGTGAAGCATGGTGAAGGCGGGGTGAAGGTTGTCGTGATGGTACCCCGATTTGACCAGGCGTTTGTGGCTGACATTGTAGTGCTCTCTAATGGCTAACTTCAAAGGACACGATACAATTGTTCAGTATATACAATGACGAGAAGGTAGGAGTTCAAGACTGAAAAGGCAAAGCGCTCGACGTGCAAGGCTGTAAACCTAGATAGACCCCAAATCGAAATTGCAATCGGAGGACTGAGGCTGAAAGCCCACAGAACGTAACCGTATGACACAACTTGATTGGGGAACTCCTTCTCGAAGGATGCATGCAGCATGGCCTCCATTCGACGTAAATTTATCACGAGCTCAGAAAGATTGGGGGTTGCATTGGGCGTGAAGATACAACGCTCCATATGGACCCCTGGGGAGCCGACATAACTCATGATTAGAGGCGTAACCGAGTCCCGTAGAAGAGTTCCCTAGCTAACCACCCACCCTACTCAACGACCTACCAAAAAATTAACAAATTTTAAAAGTGCTTTGAAAATTCTAAAAATTTCAGCAATAACTATAATTGCGCCGCTAATTGCAAATATAAGCTGGCGTTTCTCGATTTCGGTCGTTATTGTAAGTAAATTTGACTTTGGGCGGTTGGCTAGGGGTGGGTTGAAGTGGACTGCCCGGAAATAGTTCGTGGGTGTATTCGTCAGTGTATACCTTCTTCCCAAGCTTCCATCCACGTGAATCTATCCCGCACCGTCATCACCCTCAAAAGCAAGATAAACCATATACCTCCCTAGCAAACGTCTCCATACTCGGTCCGCAGAGATTAATCGTTTCCATAGCCGATGGATCCAGCCTCTTCTAGTGCAGGAAAGGCCGAGAGGAAAAACTGGCCGTCTAATGTGCAAAGCTCGCCTGTTGAGAGTAAGTATGCGTCTTGTCATCCCCCATTCAATCATAAGGTCATCCAATTATTCGTGATTCCTCTGTCATTTCCTCGTGTTCATATTCTCGTCGTCTACTGGAAACGAGTTTCGGGGAAATGTTGTGTGTGATGTGGTTGAGATTCAACCATCCCAGGATCCGAAGGCAATGGCTTTACCTGAATGTTTGACTTCCTGCTCGATGCTCTGCTCAACCATGAGCAGGAGCTGTGTTGTTTTGATCACCAATTCTGTTCCCATCAGCCTCAGTAACTTTCAGCTTCCTAAGGGGACAGAACATACCTTCATGAAACAACGTATAGCTAACATTCGGATCCTCACCCGTCCTCAACGGCGGCCCCGCATCCACAGCCTCCCTCTCTACAACGCGCAACCTCAACCCCACTGTCTTCTTGCTATCTGCCCACAGCACCTCGCTCTCGTCCCCCTCGGAATCCCCAGCCTTCGCACGCTCCGCAAGCCAGTCTCTCCAAACGCGTAATATGCCCTCTCCGACGTTGACGCGGCTTAGGTACAACCCCCGCTTAGGCCCGAATTTCACCAGGTTGGCGATTGTGCAGAGCTGGCTGAACAACTCGTGGCTCTCGAGGTGGATGTCTTGGCTTACGAGCTCGGAGTCATCATCGTTGAAGGTAGATGTTGGCGGGGGTGGGAAAAAGCCACCTGCGGGGTGGGCTCGAGGGGCGCGGCGGCCGGACCCTGGTTTGAGGGGGCGGAAGGAGGTGTATAGGGAGGAGAGGTCGGCGAGGGTTGAGGGAGATTCTTGGGAGGTGGTGAGAGTGCGTGTGGAGAGCGTGTGGCAGAAGAGGTACGGGGTAGAGAGTTTGGCGGAGGGGTGGAAGCATCCGAGGAGGAGTTTGTGGTCTTTCAATTGTGCGGCTTCGAGGACACGCTGGTGCAGGATGCGGACTATGAGGTCGTAGATGCGGTGGGAGGTGAGGGCGAGAGGGGTGAGGGAGAGGGTTGTGAAGTTCGAGAGGATGGAGATGAGGATCTTTTTTTCGTCTATTACTATTTGCTGAGACATTAGGGGAGAAGGGGGCATACCTCATTAGGCAATGCCTCAACACCAGTGGAAGTTACTACCATTTTGTCGATATGTATATCAGAATCAAAGATTAAAGGAAAACAAAGACACAATCCTGCCCAGAGGAAAGGATCCAGGGGAAAGGTCAGGTATATAATATCAGAACAAGACCCCAATTAAGCAAACGCATAATCTTTGTTGGTCCCGTAAATATGATTGTGCCCACGAGGTAGTCAGCTGGCTTGGATGAGACAAGGCTGCGAATTATGTTCTTCTTCGGGCACCTTGCGCGGGGGTATCACCGGTAGCCTATTGGGTAAGACTCCAGCAGCCCCCAACCGATGTAAGGCCTAGACGAAGAGGCATAGCTAGCCGTATTGTTGTCAGACAGCCACAGTCTTCATTTGCTTCCTAATCGAGTAACTTGCATCAGCCCTGTAAGATCAGCTCGGAGCTGACGCGCCGTGATGGGACCAGGACTGGACGTGAGTGATGAATATCTCGGAAAAGAAATATCGGCCAGGACGGGTGGTCGCATTTAACATGAGGAGCAGTTGGAGGTGAAGATATTGAGAACGCGATTCATGTCTGGATATTGTTGGAAACTCCAGCTGCAGAATGACGCCGTTGAGGTCCCGAGTGAGCATGTTCGCGTTGACGATAAGCATCCCTGTTCAACGCTGTTCAAAATGCCGTTTATTCCCAATTAGTCTGCAGTCACGTGGGTATGTATGTACTAGGTATTTAACAGTTTTATGCGTGTAAGAACTCAAAAGATTGGATACCTATTCGAACACTATCTCCGCTAATTGGACAGTCTTGGGAAAGTAATCACTTGGCTATTATCTACTGTCAGCAGTCAGCAATCGTGAGAATGTCAACATTAAGCTTTGGTTCCATTGACGTTTGACTTTGCGATGACGGAAAGGTGTTTCCTGGAGTCATACAGACTAGGGATCTAGTTTAGAAAGGCCATTTGAAATTTCTGGTCTTATTCTGTTATCCCCTGCGAGGAATTCGGTATGGAGTTTGCCATTTCCTTGAAAAGACATGGCCGAAGACTTGCTGAGCTGGCGCCACTCAGCACCAATTATATTTGCTTAAATGAAGTTACACTGGGAAGCTCAATGTGACATAAATCAAAGAGAATTGACCTGTGAGAGTAGTAGGCTCGCTGAACTTAATGCAATCGGGATAACCCCTGAACACTGAGACCATGAGCCACTGGAGCAAGGAATGGAGGGATAAAACCAAAGAAGAACATTCAGCATCTCTCATGGCGTTAAAGCGATCTCGTTATCAATGGACAATGACTTCTGTGACCGGGAAGAAGAGCAAACGTGGATGCAGGGTTATTTCGGGAGAAGTTTATCGGTGTTGGCGGGTGGCTGCAGGATGCACCCGAAGATGGCTATTTGGAGGCCCTTACCGCAGGTACGGCATGTTTTGAAAACCCGAAGCTTCAAAGATGTGGTGTGAGGTCCAATTCCGAGAGGTTGGAGCTGCCTCGGTCTCCTCAAATATTGAAAAGAAAGACTCTCGATAGACTCACTAGAGCTGAACTTGGGCTAGGGAATACGAAACATGAGTGTTGAAAGAACATCAAGACGCACACCTCATGGAGAGTATCGCATTCTGCAAATGCGGCAGCTAATGAGTGAAACCACTCATATGGAACACTGACAAGAATCTCCCATCCACACGTTGGAGGTCTGTTTGGGTCAGCATAAATCTCCATGAATAACGTAGAATGAGAGCAACTGCCATTCGATCGACTGCGAAGATGGTTGTCGGTGTGAATGATAAAGAAAGCTAGCGATGTAGACAGGCAACAGTAGACGCGATTTTGAAGGCGCGTTTGCTACCTGTAGATGGTGGAAATGTAGGGGCAGGCCTTGTAGAGGTTTTTCTTTGGGAATCAGGATAACGCCAGACGAGAGGGTTCGGCCTCCAAGGTGACAATTCCAGCCGTAGCAACGAAGTTGTGAATCAAAACCTCAAGTACTGATTGTGAGGTGTGTTTCGTTTCCAGAAACGGAAGGAAATGAATCTATTCCCACACCCCTGTCTTCGCCCGAAACCTACTCGTAATTTGCTAGGCACGTGAAGCCGTCCGTTGATGACCCTAAACCTCTCTCCCATGACCAACAGAAGCAACCAATACAATCCCAATTCCCAAACACCTTTGTTTGCGTTGGTAGTTATCTAATCTGCTTTTCTGCTTCGTGCAATCTTTCTCATCGCCTTCGTTAACGTCAAGATCGCAACGCATCTATCTTTTAAACGCACAATCGCGGGGGCAATATGGCTGAAAATGGAGAAGTAACGGCAAATGGTGCTGCGGGTAAGTCGCACAAGTACCCTGTACGACAGATCACGGCTGACGTAGAAGCTCTGCAGCACCGGGAATCCTCACAGCCAGTGCTGCACCAGCACCATGGTCCGTGGAAGCCGTCGTCGGAAAGCTCCCAGGCGGAGCTCCTCAAACGGACTCATCCTCGCCCGTACCCTTTTTCCATATGCTCGAGCGTCTGAAGACTACCAAGCGTGAGGGATGGCGCCGATTTGGCATCAAACAGTGCACCCTCTACTCCGCAATACTCACGTACTGGCTAACAATCTCCTAGCGGTGAATCAATATCCGACCATATGTACAGAATGTCCCTGATCTGCATGTTCGCTCCTCCTTCCCTCTCCTCTAAGATCAACATCCCACACTGCTCGAAGATGGCACTCGTTCACGACATGGCGGAAGCCTTAGTCGGCGACATCACGCCCGTTGATGGTGTTGCGAAGCCCGAGAAGAACCGACGTGAAAGCACTACGATGGACTATTTTGTCAATTCTCTCTTGGGAAAAGTCAATGGCGGTCTGACAGGCCAAGAAATCAGGGATGTTTGGCAGGAATACGAGGATAGCAAGACGTTGGAAAGCAAGTTCGTGCATGATGTTGATAAGCTGGAATTGGTTTTGCAGATGGTGGAGTACGAGAGGGTTCATGAGCATAAATTGGATTTGGGAGAGTTCTCTTGGGTTGCTACGAGGATTGAGCTTGCGGAGGTGAAGCAGTGGGCTGGTGAGATATTGAAGGAGAGGGAGGAGTTTTGGGCTGGGAAGGATCACACGGATTTTTCGGCTGCCATCCGTCCAGAGGCGAACTTGTTGGCGCAAAAGTTGGAGTATTATGGGGGAAAGGAGAATGAGGCGGTCGACAGCAAACCGTGAGTTGGTGCATTCTTCGCGATGAAGGACGTGCGTTGGTATTGGATGAGTTGGTGTGGTATTGCTTCACGGCCGTTAAGCAGGTAGGTACTTTGGGCGTTTTGCCCCTTTGCGTTGGGCCTTGGATAGACAGACGGAGACTGAGTTCACCCCATAGAATATTGGAAAGCCCAATGTTTTTGTCCTTGCAAGATCTTCAAAATGAAGTTGTCACCTTCTGATTCACCGTTTCCAACTTTCACATCGGAAAAGTTACCGAGTGTTGACATTTGCGGGGTCGGGCGTCACCTCAGCAACGGCAAAATATTATCACGCGCCAAAACCAGCTCGAAAGCTCCCCATTCACTCTGCCCAGCCCCAACGGCGACCGTCTCGTTTCCTATCGCAAGGGGGGATCGTAATCTGCGAATTAATAGGACCAGCTTCCTTGGCTCGCTCTCTCTATCAAATTGTACCACCAACGACCTTTACTTTTTCTTGCGCCTACTCGGAGCTGAGCCGCGTCAGCCTCGGCCTCCTCACCAACCACGTTATCCTGACTCCCCATCCAAAATCAAACCTCAGCCTCATAACGCACCAGCTTCGAATGCGCATCCCCATCTCCAAAATCACCAAATGAGCAACCCCTAGATCTCCAACACAATGACGAACTCCCCCAAAGCAATGCCCGGCACATTCAACTTCCACCCTCGCGAGGCAGCCACCGTTGCTCCTCCCCGGCTCTCTGGCGCAAAATCACACATCTTTCAACCACCGCGCACACCCAGCGCTTCTGCGTCAAGTAGTCTAATCCTAACGCGGAGTACAGCGAGCGTGATGAGCTTATCATCCACAGGCGACACCTCCCGGCCCAAATTTGCTGCTCGAAAACGAACATTAGAAGACTACAACAGTGGAGCAGACACACCTAGGAACGGAGACGGCTACGATTGGGAGGTTAAAGGGGGATTGGAGGATACGGGCTTGGCAGAGGGATGGATGCCCACGAGTCCGCAGCCGTTTGTCAATACGCGGTATCAGCTTGCCGGGGGTATGGACACGCCGAACCTGGCGGCGGCGAGGGATGCGGAGCTGGGGATGGAATCGTTCTCGGATGTTGGGTATCGGAAGAGTCTGAGTGAGGATGTGGAGAGGCCTATGCTGAAGGGGTCGCGGAGGGGATTGTTTGGGGAACATGAAGGGCCGAGTTATTTTCCTATGCAAGAGGAGCTTGGTCGGGAGTCGAATGGGAGAGGAAGATCGAGTACTTATGGGGATAGTCCAAGGGGAGCATGGAGCAAGGCTGCGATATCCGTGGTGGGAGGAGTCGTAGGCAAAGTCTGGGAATTCTGCAAGAACAGCTCGACGATCTTCAGCGGTTTCCACGCCGGCGGAGGAACAGCCTACAAACTCAACCCCGACGACTCGGCCCCGAACTTCGAAGTCGTTGAAGAGGAGAACCGCTGGCATGAAAAGAACGAGCGCGAATCGACGCCCCTGCCAGGCCAATACCCCCAAGAAGATCTCGACTTCATCCCCGACTACATGGACAACCCAACCCCTGAACACACGCCCCCACGCCCCTCAAAGCGCAGACAAGTAAGCAACAATACCGATGAGCTAGCAAAGAACTGGGTTGTTGTCCCCCCCACAACATCCACACCTACACTCACACCGTCAAAATCCCACATCAGAGCCCCAGCCCGCTACTCAATGCCTACATCCTCCTCGTCCGCCCGCCGCTCCGTCCTCGCAAACACCTCCTCCCACCGCCCCGCATCCCGCGCTGGCTTTGGCTCTTCTATTCGAGCAAAACCAACCCTAGCACCACGCGTCTCGCACGCTGGCTCCCCTGCCCTCAACCCCGCCCGCGGAGCTTCATTTGCCTCTCCTCGCTCGCCTGCCCCAACTGCTGGCTCAAGGATACCGAGAGCGACGGGAAGTCCAGTACGAGGGGTGGAGAGTCCAGCCGTGAAAGAAGCAGCACGCTGGGCTGCCTTGAAGAAGAAAGAGGAGCGGGAGCAGGACGAGAGTTTGCGACGCTTGGACAGGCAGCTTAAGGATCTGATAAGGGAGGGGAAGGAGGCGTTGGGGACGAAGGTAGAGGTGGAGGTTGAGGACGACGGTGTTCGTACTCCTTCCAGCCGAAAATGGGCGTTTTGAAATCGGAAGCGAGAGAGGAGAAATGCAAACCACGAGAAGGGGAAGTGGGAAGATATGTGTTTGGGGGTTACAGGAGGACTTCCTTTCGCTGCGTATATTAGGATGGATTTTCTACTCCACCCTTTGGAGATCTGGAGTTTGGGAAGGCAATGAAATCTGCTGCGTTCTGGGTGGCGTTTTGGCGAAAAGATACCAAAGAAATGAAACGTTCTTTTCTGATACGAAAACGGGGAGGGAAGTATTCAGAGTAGTAGGCTGGAAAGTTGAATTTGAATTATGATTCAAGTTCGGTGATTCGAAGCTGGAGAGAATGAGATCACTTCTATGCACCCTTCTGGTCCTTGATTGTGATTGTTACTGCGGTGTCCTGATCAAAAGATTTAATTGCATGGCCCCTCTCGGGTTGGGATTTGGCGCGTCTAAAGCCAGGAATCTACGAAAACATCAGCGAAAGAAGAGGCGCATATAGAATTGAGAATTCGTGCAAACAGCGACTGATCATTGGCAACTATCAATCTAGTGGTACTAAAGTTTTTCATTCCATGGTCCTCATATCAATCCGTCCGCATCAAGCAGCTCAAAGCCTCGCCTTGTCGGACTTGGCGGACTTCAAATCATACCGATCCAGATTCATAACCTTGTCCCAAGCAGACGCAAAGTCCTTGACAAACTTCTCCTGCCCATCAGCACTGCCGTACACCTCAGCGATAGCGCGCAACTCAGCGTGAGAGCCAAAGACGAGATCAGCGCGGGTGGCGGTCCACTTCTTAGCGCCTGTCTTGCGGTCAACACCCTCAAAGATCTCAGCGTCGGAGCCGGTTGCTTTCCAGGCTGTGTTTATGTCGAGGAGGTTGACGAAGAAGTCGTTGGTGAGCTTGCCTGGAGTCTTGGTAAGCACGCCTTGGGACGAGCCATCGTAGTTCGCGTTCAGAGCACGGAGACCGCCGACCAGCACGGTCAACTCCGGAGCAGAGAGGGTGAGGAGGTGTGCCTTGTCGACGAGGAATTGCTCAGTGCGGACACGGGATGTAGATTTGCCGTAGTTGCGGAATCCATCAGCAATGGGCTCGAGATATGTGAAGGACTCGACGTCGGTTTGCGCCTCTGAGGCATCTGCACGACCGGGTGCGAAGGGCACAGAAATACCGGCGGCCTTTTCTACAGCGGCGGTTCCTGCAAGAACGATGAGATCGGCCAGCGAGACCTTCTTTCCAAATTTCTTCTGCACACTTTCCAATGTGCTCAGAACTTCGGCCAGCTGTGCTGGGTTATTGACCTTCCAGTCCTTTTGGGGGGCGAGTCGGATACGAGCTCCATTGGCACCGCCACGCTTGTCACCCCCACGGAAAGTAGAAGCCGAAGCCCAGGCAGTAGTAATGAATTTGGTAGGCTCAACACCGGTGGCTAGAATCTCCTTCTTAAGAGCGGCAATATCCTTGTCGTCGATCAGAGGGTGGTTGACAGCTGGAATGGGGTCCTCCCAGAGCAGCTCTTCCTGAGGAATTTCTGGACCGAGCCAGCGAGATCGTGGTCCCAAGTCACGGTGCAGCAGCTTGAACCAGGCACGAGTGAAAGCGTCTGCAAGCTGGTGTGGGTTCTCGAGGAAGCGGCGGGAGATCTTCTCATACGCGGGATCGAAGCGCAATGCAAGATCAGATGTTAACATTGTTGGCTTGTGCTTCTTGTTGGCATCGTAGGCATCGGGGATGATTTCATCATCAGTCTTCGCAACCCACTGGTTTGCACCAGCCGGAGACTTGGTCAGCTCCCACTCGTACTTGAAGAGGTACTCGAGATA
>Ga0302325_10014905_pt1 | contig 16537 bp, 14 predicted proteins | sample Palsa_T0_2_FD_201948 | JGI IMG/M metagenome (GOLD analysis project Ga0302325, IMG submission 201948) | Peat permafrost microbial communities from Stordalen Mire near Abisko, Sweden - Palsa_T0_2 | ecosystem: Environmental > Terrestrial > Soil > Palsa > Peat permafrost | place: Sweden: Abisko... | reverse complement strand
TCGAATGCCGGTTTGCCCGTGAAGACCTCGTATAGCACCAGCCCCAGGGCATACAGGTCGCTCTGCACCGAAACTTCTTTTCCGCTGAGCTGCTCGGGGGCCATGTAGGCTGGTGTGCCGCTCCGGATATCGGCGTTCTGCAGTTCGGCGGCCATGCCTGCCAGGCCGAAGTCGGTGATGACAACCTGCCCGCGCCCGTCGATCATGATGTTGGCGGGCTTCAGATCGCGATGCAGAACCCCTTGCGCATGCGCCGCCGCCAGGCCCGCGCACAGCTTGCGCGCAATCTCCACGGCCTTGTCGGGCGGCAGCCGCCCGATGCGGCGCAGCAGCGACGCCAGATCCTCGCCATCCACGAATTCCATGGAGAGGAACGGCAGCCCCTCCACCTCGCCGATGTCGTAGACCCGGCAAACATTCGGGTGCGTGACTTGGCGGGCGATGCGGACTTCATTGTGAAAACGCGCCAGCCGGCCCGCGTCGCGCGCGGCCTCGTCCGGCAGGAACTTCAGCGCCACCGTCTGGCCCAGCCGGATATCCGTGGCCCGGTAGACTTCGCCCATGCCGCCCTTTCCGAGCGGCCCGATGATGCGGTAGCGATCCGCCAGCAGCGTGCCCGGAAGGAAGCGCCCCTCATCCACGCTGCTGGAAGGAGCGGGGTCGGCGCTGCGCCGCGCCGCGATGGTCGCGGTCACCAGGACGGGACCTCCCGCCGGCGCACCGCAGCTTGGACAGAACCGGCTGTTTTGCGGTATCTCGTGTGTGCACGACTGGCATTGCGCCATGGAATCCAGCATACAGCGGAATGGCCATGTGCGAAGAGGTTGGAAGGCGGCGCTCGACACGGATGCCTCCGTTGTGACACAACAGAGGTGAGGCGCCGGGAGGGCCTCTCCATCGTGGGCGCACGTTGGCTCCAGGTCCGGCATGTTTTGCTCCGGCGGGTGCGCTACAAAGTAACCCGCGGCGGCGTGCTGTTCACCGCGGCCGTCGTGCTGGTCGGCCTGGCCGCCGTGGCATCTGCCAACAATCTGCTCTTCCTGATTCTGGCCACCATGCTTTCCACCCTGATGGTCTCCGGGTTGGTGAGCCGCCTTTGCCTGGCCGGGCTGGAACTGGATTTCCTGGTTCCGGAGCACGTCTCGGCCGGCCGCACGGTTCCCGCGAAACTCTACGTTCGCAATCTGAAGTTCTGGATGCCGTCGTTTTCCATCCACGTCGTGGGGGTAGAGCAGGATGTCCCGCCGGTGCTGCAATCGGCGGTCTACTTTCCGGTGATCCCCGGCGGCGCCACGCTGGAAGAGACCGTGCAAGTCCGCTTCGCCCGGCGTGGCGAATACCGCGAAAACCGCTTCGCATTCCACACCAGGTTCCCGTTCGGGTTTCTGGAAAAGACGGCGCGCGTCATCTTACGCCGCGAAATCGTGGTCTATCCCTGCATCGACGCGCAGGGCGGACTCGAGGAACTGCTGGCCGATCTGGCCGGCGAGATCGAAACGCACTACCGTGGCCTGGGCCGCGACTTCTACCGCATTCGTCCCTACGAGGCATTCGAAAGCGCGCGGCACGTCGATTGGAAGGCCACGGCCCACACCGGCGGCTTGCAGGTGCGCGAATTTGCGCGCGACCAGGAACAGACCGTCGAATTGTTCCTCGATCTGGAGGTGCCGGCGGGTTTTGAACAATGGTTCGAACACGCGGTCGATTGCTGCGCATTCATTGCCTGGCGGCTGGCAGGCAAAGCCGTGGGAATCCATTTCCGCACGCACGAATTCGACTTCCGGCTGCCCGAGGAAGGCGACATTTATACCATTCTGAAGTATCTTGCCCTGGCCGCTAGCAAGCCCGGAAAGCCTCCGGGCCCGGAGGACACGCCGCCCGCCGACGAAACCAGCTTTCCCATCGTATTGACCGCCTCCCCCCAGCGATTCGGCGATCCAAGCTGGGCGGCGGCACGGATCATCGGCCCCGACGCGGTATCACTTTGTTTTAGCAAAGATGGCATTCTGCATAAATAATGGGGCAGGCCCTCGGCCTGCGGCGGTCGCCCAGGCCGCCATCGGAAGCGGGTCCGTGGGACCCGCGCAGGCCAACGGCCTGCCCCACTCACTATACTGTTGGCAGGTCCCCAATGAAAGGTTTTGTCTGGTTTTGGATCGCGGCAGCCTCCGCGGCGCAACTGCCGGAAACGTGCAAGCCTCCCTCGGAACTGGCGAACGCCATTCACGCCACCCCTTCCGCCAGCGTCTATGATGCCGCCGGAGCCTGGTTCGCCGATAAGGGCAATCTGAAATGCGCGGTCGCGGCGTTTGAAGATGCGGTGCGGCGAGAGCCCGCGTCGGCGGAAGCGCACTACGATCTGGGCGTGGCGCGCGTCCGCTTGCAGCAGTTTGCTGCGGCGGCCGAGGATTTCCGCCGGGCCCTGAAATACAAACCCGATATGGTGCAGGCGCACAACTCCCTGGGCGCGGTGCTCACCGACATGGGGCGCCCCGCCGAAGCCCAGGCCGAGTTCGAGAAGGCGCTACAGATAGAGCCAACCTCCGTATTCGCGCTCGATCATCTGGCGCAAGTGCTGGCGTCCGGCCATCGCTATAAAGCCGCCATCCGATACTGGCAGCGGGCGCTGGCGATGCAGCCGGGATCGGCCGACATGACACTGTCTCTGGGCGTGGCGACCTATCAGGATGGAGACGCTAAGGAATCCATTCGCATCCTGACTGAACTGATCAAGAACCATCCCGACCTGAAGACGGCGCATTTCTCGCTGGGAAATATCTTTGCGCAAGAGGCGCGATTCCGCGAAGCCGCCGACGAGTATGCCCAGGTCATGCGGCTGGACCCGGCGGATATGGAGGCGCTGCTGGCGATGGTCAAAGCCTTGACCACGGTATCGGCCTATCAGGACGCGCTCGCGCCCGCGCAGGATTACATCAAACGAAAGCCAGCCGACCCCGAAGGCCATCTGCTGCTCGGCTCGGTCTATAGAGGGCTCGGCGAGTACGACAAAGCTCAACCGGAGCTGGAGCGCGCCGTGGCGGGCAACCCGAACGATTCCCAGGCGCAGTACGAGCTCGGCTTCGTGCTCGCCCGCAACGAAAAACCCAAGCTGGCGCTTCCACACTTGGAGAAAGCCGTCGCGCTGAAGCCATCTGATACGGCCGCGCAGTTTCAACTGGCCGCCGTTCTGCGCACGCTCGGGGACGCACAGCGCGCGGCCCAGGCTACCGAAGAGTTCCGCAAGGGCAAGCAGCAGGAATTCAAAGTGAGCCAGTTGGCGGCGCAAGGCAATCAGGCCAATGAATTCCTGCAATCCGGCCAGCCGGCCAAAGCCGCGGAAATCTACCGCCAGATGCTGGAGATCGATCCGCAGAATGCGCGCACGGAGTACAACCTGGCGTTGGCGCTGGATGCGGCGCACGACTCGGCCGGCGCGCGGGCGGCGCTGGAGAAAGCGGCCAGCCTCGATCCTGGAATGGCGGCGCCTCGCGCCGAGTTGGGGCGGCTCGATTTGGCGGCGGGAAACATCGCGTCGGCTGAGAACTGGCTTCGATCGGCCATCGAGGCCGATCCACAACTGGTGCCGGCGCGCGGCAACCTGGCGGTCATCTACGGCATGCGGGGTGACAATGCGCAAGCCGAGAAACTGCTGCGGCAGGCTTTGCTGGACGACCCGAACTACGCGCAAGGCCATCTGAACCTCGGGCTGATTCTGGCGCAACAACAGAATTTCGCGGCGGCCGAAGCGGAACTTGATCGGGCCATGAGCCTGACCCCCGACGATGTGCGCGTCCTGTCGGCCATGGGCAAGGTCAAAGCCCGCCTCGGCAAGAGCGCCGAAGGTATCGCCTTGCTGCGCAAAGTGGTCACCCTGGCGCCGCAATCAGCCGCCGCGCATCTGGATCTGGCCATTGCGCTGGCCGACGGCTACGATCTGCCCGGGGCCCTCGCCGAAGCGGGCGCCGCCATGGACCTGGCGCCCCAAGCGGCCGCCACGCACTTCAACCATGGACGCATCCTGCTCGATCTGGGCCGGAACGCGGAAGCCCGCACGGACCTGGAAACGGCTTGCAAGCTGGCTCCGCAGATGGCCGAGCCGCACTACTTCCTGGCCGTGATCGAGAAGCAGGCCGGCAACTACGACAAAGCCATCGGCCTGCTCCAAACTGTGGTGAAGCTGCAGCCGCGCAATGTGACTGCCTGGTATTCGCTGGGGCAAAGCCTGGAACACGAATCCCGCACGAAAGAAGCTATCGCCGCCTGGAGAGAGGCCATTGCCCTGGACCCGGAGTATAGCCAGGCGCTGTTCAATCTGGCGCGCGCGGTGAAGCCGGCGGACCCGGCCGAGGCGGACCGGTTTATGGCCCGCTACACCGATGTACAAAAGAAGAGGCGGATCATCGACCGCGCAGCCTCGCTTGAAAACGACGCAGCCGCTTCGATCGAGGCCCACGAGTGGCCGGAAGCCATCCGGCAATTGAAGGAAGCCATCCGGATTTGCGGCGATTGCGCCGTGAAAGCGGACCTGCACAAAAATCTCGGCCTCATCGATTGCCAGGCGGGCGACATCGACAACGGCGAGAAGGAGTTGCTCTTCGCCAAGGCTTCGAAACCGGCCGATCCCGATATCGCGCGCGCGCTGACGCTCATCGCGCAGGTCAGGTCGCAGCGTGCCGGATCCCAAGCGGGGAAGGCGCGTTAGTGCGTCGCGGGGGCGCTCTCTGGCTTGCCGCTAGCAGCGCGGCAGTGGCTTTGGCTCTCTGGGCGGCCGTGGGGCGAAACGCTCTGTCCCAGATGGTCTCGTCGGGCGCAACCGATCAGCCCGTTCGTCCGCTTCCGCCGGGGATGAAGGCGCCCGTTGTGGATTTTCGCGATGTCGCCGCGCAGGCGGGACTCACCGCGGAGGTCATATCCGGCGAGCTGGACCAGACCTTCATCGTCGAGAACACGGGCACCGGCGTGGCCATTTTCGATTACGACAATGACGGCCTTCCGGATATTTTCCTGCTACAGGGCGACCGCTTGAAGCCCGGGCCGGAGCCGCTCACGCCGCATCTTTATCACAACCTGGGTGGGCTGCGCTTTGAGGACGTCACCAAGAAAGCGGGCATCGGCCATACCGGATGGGAGCAGGGGGTTTGTGCCGGCGATGTGGATAATAGCGGCCACGTGGACCTGTTCATCGGGCAGTGGGGCCACAATGTCTTCCTGCACAACCAGGGCGATGGAACGTTCCGCGACGAGACGCGCGAGCGCGGGCTGTATCGACCGGAGTCGCGCTGGAGCACGGGCTGTGCTTTCATCGACTACGACCGCGATGGCTTCCTGGATCTGGTAGTGGCCAACTACGTGGATTTCGATGCGCAGCAAACGCCCCGGCCGCGCGACCGCAGCGGCTGCAACTGGAAAGGCATTCCGGTCCCCTGTGGCCCGCGCGGTCTGAAGGGCGAAACCATGACGCTGTATCACAACGACGGTCACGGCCACTTCACCGACGTGAGCAAGCGGGCCGGGGTCGAGACGCCGCGCGAATACTATGGATTCACGGTGCTGACCGGCGACTTCGACAATGACGGATGGCCCGATTTCTTCGTCACCTGCGATTCCACGCCCAGCCTGTTCTTTCACAACAAGCGCAATGGAACATTCGAGGAAACCGGCCTGGCGAGCGGCATCGCAGTGAACGAGGACGGCCGGGAGCAGGCCGGCATGGGCGCCACAGCCGCCGACTACGATGGGGACGGCTATCTGGACATCTTCAAAACGAACTTCTCAAGCGATACCAATACTCTTTATCGCAACCTCGGAGACGGAACCTTCATCGATGTCACCAGCCGCGCGGGCCTCGCGGTTCACACGCAATACGTGAAGTGGGGCACGGCTTTCCTGGACTTCGATAACGACGGCTGGAAGGATCTTTTCATCGCCGATGGCCACGTCTACCCGTTTATTGAAAACTACAAGCTGGGCGAGGAGTTCAAGCAGCCGCGCCAGTTGTTCTGGAACCGGGGCGACGCGCAGTTTTACGATATGTCGTCTACCGGCGGGCCCGGGATTACGGCGAAACATTCGTCGCGGGGTGTCGCCGTGGGAGACCTCGACAACGATGGCTCTATGGAGATTGTGGTGGTCAATCTATTTGAACCGCCTTCGTTGTTGAAGAATTTTGGGCCGCGGGGCAATGCTTTGCTGGTGCGGGCCGTGACCGCGTCCGGCCGTGACGCGATTGGGGCGCGGATTACGGTGACCGCCGGCCATAAGAAGCAGATCGACGAAGTGCGCAGCGGCGGCTATCACATCTCGCAGGGCGATTTCCGGGTGCATTTTGGTTTGGGCCGGGAAAGCAAGGCCGATGTCAGCATCCGCTGGCCACAGGGGGTCACCGAGACGATCCCTGGGGTGGACGCCAATCAGTGGATTACGGTGCGGGAGGGCAAGGGTATCGTGGAGCGCCGCAAGTTCGCCGGGCGCTGATGTGGCGCAGGCGCCCTGCCTGCCGCGATGGCACTCCTGCCATCGCAGGCGTGCGCAGCGCAATGCCACATACTTTTTGCACCGTGGGGCGGGCAATACTGCCCGCAGCCGGCTGTCAGCCGGCTTCAGCCGCCTGGAAAGGCGGCTGCGGCCATGATTGGCCGCCCCACGGTGAACCTCGGAATCGTGGCATTGCGCTGGGAGCGTGCGCCACGTCGCAGAACTCCTTCAGCGGTAACTGTTGCGTTATTCTTGGGCCGGTGATACAGTGCGGTTGATGACTATACGACTGCCCGCCCTGGTTTTCGGAGCGTTCCTGACCGCCTTCGCGCAGACCCCGAACGCCGACGACCTGATTTGGCAAAAATCCGTACAGAAGTTCGACGCGCACCGCGCCGCGATCCTGCAACAGGTCGACAAAGAGGGCCGCTCGGGTCCGTTCCGGCCCACCTGGGATTCCTTGCAACATTACCAGGTTCCGGAGTGGTATCAAGACGCGAAGTTCGGTATCTTTCTGCACTGGGGCGTTTACTCGGTTCCGGCGTTCGGCAACGAGTGGTACCCGCGAAACATGTACCGGCAGGGAAGTCCGGAGTTCAAGCATCACGTGGCGACCTACGGCCCGCAGTTGAAGTTCGGCTACAAGGATTTCATCCCGGAGTTCAAAGCCGCGAAGTACGATCCCAAAGCCTGGGCCGATTTGTTCCGTGCGGCGGGCGCGAAATACGTCATCCCCGTGGCCGAGCATCATGACGGATTCGCCATGTACAATTCGGACCTCAGCGATTGGTGCGCCGCGAAAATGGGTCCGCACCGCGATGTGGTCGGCGACCTGGCGCAAGCCGTGCGGGCCGCGGGGTTGCACTTCGGTGTGTCCACGCACCGCGCGGAACACTATTTCTTCCTGAACACCGGGCGGGAATTCGATTCCGACGTGCGCGATCCGCAATTCGCCGCCTTCTACGGGCCGGCGCACGCGGGCGTGACAGACCAGAATCATGAGCGCTGGAGCGCGCATCCCGATGCCGCCTACCTAAACGACTGGCTGGCGCGCACGGCCGAACTTGTCCAAAAGTATCAACCGGAGATTGTTTGGTTCGACTGGTGGATCGAAACCAAGGAGTTCGAGCCGTACAGGCAGCGGTTTGCCTCGTTCTATTACAACGATGCCGCCAGTCGCGGCTCCACGGCCGCCATCAATTACAAGGACGACGCCTTCCCGCCGACCGCGGCGGTTCTGGACATCGAGCGCGGCCAGTTGGACAAGCCCGGGGCGCAGTTTTGGCAGACCGACACTTCGGTGAGCATCAAGTCCTGGGGATACATCGAAAACGATACTTTCCGCTCGGCTGAGTCGCTGATCCACCAGCTTATCGACATCGTGAGTAAGAACGGTTGTCTGCTGCTGAACATCGGACCCAAATCGGACGGCACGATCGCCGAACAGGAACAGACGATACTCCGCGACATGGGCCGATGGCTAGCGGTTAACGGGGAAGCCATCTATGGAACGAGGCCCTGGAAGGTCTACGGCGAGGGTCCTACCAAGGTGGTGGGCGGATCGTTCCACGATACGTCCACTAAATCTTATACTGCTCAGGACATTCGATTCACGGCCAAGGGCGATGTGTTGTACGCCATCGCCTTGGGATCGCCGGAAAATGGGAGCGTGACGATCAAAACCCTGGCGGAAGGCTCCGCCGAGAACTTCGGCGCCATCGGCAAGGTTCAATTGCTCGGCGCCGATGCCGCGGTAAAGTGGACGCGCGACGCCAAGGGTTTGCGAATCGAGTTGCCATCCGGTAAGGCGGGCGAGTATGCTTGGGTTTTTCGCATTACACACGGTGCCCGATAACAACCGATAACCAAGGATTAATTGACAGGGCCATTCCCGGAGAGATACAATTAAACCGATTACTTTAACGTTACTTCCGCATGGCCGGTAGGCCCGGAAAGTCGTCCAACCCACATGAAATCAGACTCAGAAACCGGCATCGACCGCCAACTCAATTCCGATGACCTGATTGTCGTCACGGGAGCGGGCGGCTTCATTGCCGGGGCGCTCACGCGTTACTTCCACGATCTCGGCTACACCCGCATTCGCGCGGTGGATCGTAAGCCATTGCCCGAATGGTATCAGCGGGTGCCGGGCGTCGAATGTCTGTCGATGGATCTCAGCGAAAAGGAAAACGCAATCAAGGCTGTCGAAGGCGCGACAGAAGTCTACAATCTGGCCGCGGACATGGGCGGCATGGGTTTTATCGAACACTTTCGCGTCGAGTGCCTGCGCAGCATTCTGGTGAACACGCACTTAACCGAAGCCGCCTGGCGCGCCGGTGTGCGGCGCTACTTCTTTTCCTCTTCGGCCTGTGCTTACAACACGGATTTGCAAAAGGATCCGCACGTCCGCGCGCTGAAGGAATCGGATGCCTATCCGGCGATGGCGGAGCGCGGTTACGGCTGGGAAAAGCTCATCTCCGAAATGTTCTGCCAGGAATACTGGGCGGAGCGCGGCCTGGAGACGCACATCGCCCGCTTCCACAATATCTACGGTCCGCATGGCACCTGGTTCGGGGGCCGCGAGAAAGCCCCCGCAGCCATATCCCGGAAAGTGATTGAAGCTCTGGACACCGGCAATATGACCATCGAAATCTGGGGCGACGGTTCGCAGACCCGCAGCTTCTGCTTCATTGAAGATTGCGTTCTAGGTATCGATAAGATCATGCATTGCGACCGGCTCATCGCCACGCCGGTCAATCTGGGATCGAGCGAACTGATTTCCATTAACGATTTAGTGACCATGGTCGAGGAGATCGCCGGCGTCAAGCTGCGGCGCACCTACGACCCGGACGCTCCCAAAGGCGTGGCTGGGCGCAACAGCGATAACGCTTTCATCTGTAGTGTGCTTGGCTGGGAGCCGCGCACTCCGCTGCGTACGGGCATGCAAAAAACTTATGCGTGGATCTCCGAGCAGTATGCCGACCGCAACGCGGGGAAGCGGGTGGTAAAGGACTGACTGTGGACTATTCCGTCACCTGCGCCGCAGACTCTCGAGCCGAGGATGTCGCTTCCATCGAGAGCCGCATACCGCAGCGGATGGCGCTGGCCGGCGGATGGATCGATCAGCCCTTCGTTTCGAGGCATAATCCCGAACCTCCCGGATCCATGGTGGTGGTGTCGCTGGAGCCGGTCCTGTGGTTCATGGACCGCTGCGGCATGGCCAGCAGCACGCGCCGCATCGCCACCAGCATCTGGAATGGTTCGCTGCCCGAACGCGGGCCCGACGAGTTGATCCGCGAACTCTACTGGGCCGAGAATGCCGGCAAAGCCGAGCCCTCCGGGTCACAGGACATGATCGGCCTGGTCTACCCGGGTGTGAGCCGCCTGGACTACGACGCGGAGATCGAGGGCGGCCGTTTTCCGGCGCATATCGAGTCCAACGCCGATCCCCGGATCGCCCGCTGGATTGAAGAGGTCTTCCACCTGGTGCCCATCAATCAGCGGCCATCGGGTTACAGCCCCTTGGGCATTCAGAACCTCTCTCCTCCGTGCATCCGGGAATTAGGGCAGAGCGGCAAAGACTGCTTCGATGCGATTGTGCGGATGGACATTTGCCGGCTGGGAGCTTCCATGAGCCGTTGCATGGCGTGCTGGGAAGCTATCCTGCCCCACACGGTCACGCACCCCGCAATCCCTCTCGATCTGAAGGCAATCCTCTCCTGGTTCCAGTCGCGGTACGCGGGCGCCATGTATTCCGGGTGCGGCGGTGGATACATGATCGTGGTATCCGAAGATCCCGTGCCGGGTTCGTTGCGGGTGAGGGTAAGAACCGGGTAAGCGATGCTGCGGTCCGGAATCTTGAACCCGGCGATTAACTCTCTGCTCAGCCGCGTCCGGCATACGAACACGCTGGTGATTGCGGACCGCGGTTTTCCATTTTGGCCGCAGATCGAGACCGTGGATATTGCGTTAGTTGACGATATTCCGCGGGTGCTGGATGTGATTCGTGCCGTGCGCTCCAATTTCGTGCTGGGCCGGGCATTCATGGCGGAAGAGTTCCTGGCTCGCAACGGGCCCGAAGTGCGGGCGGCGTTTGAACGGGAACTGGCGGAGGTTCCCCTGGTCTTCGAACCGCACGTCGAATTCAAGAAGCGTGTCCCGCTGGCGATTGGCTTGATCCGCACGGGCGACACTATTCAGTACGGCAATGTGATCCTGGAATCCGCGTAAAAGGTAGGACAAGATGCGTGGGGCAGGCCCTCGGCCTGCGGCGGCCTCCCAGGCCGCCAGCGGGTCCAAGGGACCCGCGCAGGCCAAGTCGCAGGCCAGGGACCTGCCCCACTATCACGCTGCGTGACAGAGCGCCGTTTTCAAATCCTCGGAAAACTGCTTCACCGCCGCCGCCTGTTCGTCCGTCGCCGGCTGCTCGAAGCCTTTCCCCGCCAGCAAGGCGCGCCCGTTACGCCAGATCAGGTAGGCGATGCCGCGCTCGGTCCACACGCCGGTACCTCCGATGCCGCCGTAGCCTTCGGGCGTGCGCTCCACCAGCGCCACCAGGTTATCGCGCGCAAACATCGCGTAGCCGCGCGTCTCGGACAGAAGTTGGATGCCGGTCGAGCCCAAGTCCACGGCTACATCTTGTAGCGGCCCAGGTCTTCGTCGTTGAGGTTTTCCAGCCAGCGGCGCATCTCCGCTTCGTTCTCCTTGTCGGAGACCGAGGCGGCCAGCTTGGAAGACTTCAGCACGGTGTCGTCGACGAAGATCGGGCAATCCAGGCGCAGGGCCAGCGCCAGCGCGTCGCTCGGGCGGGAGTCCACGCTGATCAGTTCGCCATCCCGCTCCAGCCAGATCAGGGCGTAGAAGGTCTCCTCCTTCAGTTCGTTGACCACCACCTTGCGCACACCGGTGTTGAGTCCCAACAGGAGGCTCTTGATCAGGTCGTGGGTCATAGGCCGCGGCGTGGCCACTTTTTCGATCTCCAGAGCTATGGCGTTTGCCTCATAAATGCCCACCCAGATCGGAAGGACCGCATTGCCGCTGATGTCCCTCAGGATGACGATGGGCATGTTCGTCACGGGGTCCATCATCAAGCCGCGAATTTTCATTTCGACTTCCATAAGACCCTCCCAGCTTCATTAGAACACATTCGTTACCGCTTCACCGGCCAGCGAATTCGGTCCGGAGCGCGTCACCCGCACGTTGAGGTACTGGCCCACCAGCGCCGCTCCGCCGCCATCCGGATGCGTGAAATTCAGCGTGCGATTCTGCGAAGTGCGGCCGATCCATTGGCCCATGGCGTCGTTGCGGCCCTCTACCAGCACTTCTTCCACGCCGCCGATCAGCTCGGTGTTGCGGCGGATCTGAATGGCGCGCTGCTTCTCGTTAAGGATGGTAAGCCGGCGCGTCTTTTCTTCCTCGGGGATCTTGTCTCCCATTTCCAATGCCGCCGTGTTGGGCCGCGGCGAGTACTTGAAGCTGAACAGCGAATCGTACTGCACTTCGTCCAGCAGCTTCAGCGTCTCCTCGAAATCCGCTTCGCTCTCGCCGGGAAAGCCTACAATGATGTCCGTAGTGAGGGCCATGTTGCGCCGCGCGTTCTTGATCCAGGCGATGCGCTGCATGTATTGGTCGCGGGTGTAGAGCCGCTGCATGGCGGCCAGCATACGGCTGGAACCCGACTGCACCGGCAGGTGCACATGGTTGCAGACCACCGGATTGGCGTCCATGGCGTCCACGATGGCCTTGGTGAAATCGCGCGGATGGGAAGTGGTGTAGCGCACGCGGCGGATGCCGGGGATCTCGGCGGTGCGCGCCAGCAGCGTGGCGAAGTCCCACACCGCGGGCGACGGGTCGCGGTAACTGTTCACGTTCTGCCCCAGAAGCTGAATTTCGGTGTAGCCGGAGTCTGCCAGGCGGCGCGCTTCGGCCATTACACTTTCGCTGGTGCGGCTGCGTTCCGGCCCGCGCGTGAAGGGCACCACGCAATACGCGCACGACTTGTCGCAGCCCTCGATAATGGTGATGTAAGCGCGATGCGGATTGTCGCGGCGGGTAAACGGCGTGTCGAAAGTTTCGTCCGTATCCAGGCTTAGGCCAGTCACCCGGCGGTTGCCGGCTTCAAGCTGCACCAGCATTTCAGGCAGCTTCGTGTAACTGGCGGATCCGGCCACCAGGCTGACGTGCGGCGCGCGCTCGAAGATCTTCTCGCCTTCCTGCTGCGCCACGCATCCCAGCACGCCGAAGACTTTGTTCTTGCCCGCGGCGCGTTTGAAATTCTGTAGCCGGTTGAAGACCTTCTGTTCGGCCTTATCGCGAATGCTGCAGGTATTGTAGAGCACCAGGTCGGCCGCTTCCGGCGTATCGACCTGGTTGTACCCTTTGGCCAGCAGCGTCCCGACCACTTTTTCGGAATCGTGGGCGTTCATCTGGCAGCCGAAGGTTTCGAGGTAGAAAGCTTTCCCAGTCACTGGATCTATTCTACCCCCTCGGCGGTTCCACGCAGTGCCATGGATAAAGGCCGTGCGTGTCACTCCGCTCCTATCCTTCTGCCAGTTGCTATTCCGCCCGACTGCGCACAAACTGAAAGGTGATGACCTCCAAGGTCCGGAAAGCCGTGTTCCCCGCGGCGGGACTGGGAACCCGCTTCCTGCCGGCCACCAAGGCGCAGCCCAAAGAGATGCTGCCGCTGGTGGACAAACCGATTATCCAGTACGGTGTCGAGGAAGCCATGCAGTCGGGCATTCAAAACATCATCATCGTCACCGGCCGCGGCAAGACCGCCATCGAAGATCATTTCGACGTGAGCTTCGAGCTGGAAAACCTGCTGGAAACGCGTGGCAAGAAGGATCTGCTTTCGATTGTGCGCAGCGTCTCGGACATGATCAACGTTTCGTACACGCGCCAAAAGGAAGCCCTGGGGCTGGGGCACGCGGTATTGCGGGCCATGGAACTGGTGGGCAATGAGCCTTTCGCGGTGGTGCTGGCGGACGACGTGATTGACGCGGAAACGCCTTGCTTACGGCAGTTGTTGGATGTTTACGAGTTCTTCTGCTCGCCGGTGGTAGCGGTCATGGAGGTTCCGCTGGAGAAGATCTCGCAATATGGCGCGATCGATGCCGAGCCGATCTCCCACAACGGCAGCCGGGATCGCGTGTACCGCATCCGCGACCTGGTGGAAAAGCCCAAACCCTCCGAAGCGCCCTCGAATCTGGCGATTGTCGGGCGGTATGTGCTGATCCCGGAAATATTTCAATCGCTATTGGCTATTGAACCAGGGTCCGGATCGGAAATTCAATTAACGGATGCGCTGCGGCATTTGCTGCGGAGCCGTCCTATTTATGCGTACCGGTTCGAAGGTACCCGCTACGACGCTGGAGATAAGCTCGGGTTTCTCAAGGCCACCGTCGAATTCGCCCTGCGCCGGCACGATTTGGGGGGACCGTTCCGGGAATACCTTAAAGGCCTACAGCTTTAGTTTTCAATAATTTACAAGAGCCACGGGCACCTGCATAGAAAAGTTTACAAGTCGAGTAACGGGAGTACTAGAAATCTTATTAAAAACCATTGCACCCTGGACGTGTGGGTGCTATGATTATTCCGCGGTTGGCTATTTGCCGCTAAGCTCCCGATTCATGGTTGAAACGATATTGATCTTTGCGTTTTCGCTGGCTTTGTTCGTTTACTGGTTCCGCTACACGGTCCTTTTGCTGTTGAGCGAAGAACGGGCGGAAAAGCACGGCGCGGTGATCGGCCATTTGAGTCTGTTGGAGACGCGCGAAGCTCTGCAATTGGGAGGGGATGTGCCGCTTGACCGCCTGCATCGCGCGCTGCAGAACGACTATCGAATGCTCCGTTATCTGCTGGATCACGCCGCGGGCATGGGTTTGCGTCCGCTGGAGCATTATATGTTGATACTCGACTACCGGTTGATGGGGGCGTGGTATCGGGTGACCAGGAAAGCTTCCGCCGCGCAGGCGCAGCGCGCGCTGGAGGAAATGGCCGGCGTGCTGAGCTACATCGCCTACAAGATGGGCGAGCGAACCCTGGGGCCGTCGCAGGCGTGAGGTGAGGCTGGAACTTTGCCACCTCGATTGGTGTCTATAATGGTTTCGGGGACACTTTCCCGTGGCCACCTCAATTCTGGACCTGAACTCGCATAAGACGGCCGAGGCCGCGACGGATTCCGAAGATCTGGCGTTGGTCCGCGCCCTCCGCGAAGGGTCCGAACGCGCGTATGAGTCGCTTCTCCTGCGATTCCAACAGCCCGTCTATAACTTGGCGCTGCGGCTGTTGAACGATCCGTCGGACGCCTCCGACGTGGTCCAGGAAGTCTTTCTCAAAGTATTTCGCAATGTGATGCATTTCCGGGGGCAGAGCAGCCTGAAAACCTGGATCTTCCGGATCACCATTAACGAGGCCCACAACCAACGCCGTTGGTTTTTCCGGCATCGAAACCGGGAGGTGGGCATCGAAGAGGAGCAGGACGACTGTCGCAGCCGGGCCGAGGTGCTGGCGGACGCGGGCCAGTCTCCTTTCGATTATGTCTTCGACCAGGAAAAGCAAGCGTTGATTGAGGCTGCCCTGGCGCGCATCAATCCCACGTTCCGCGCGGCCGTGGTGTTGCGGGACATTACGGATTTGAGTTACGAGGAAATTGCAGAGGTTCTACAGGTTTCGCTGGGTACGGTAAAATCGCGTATTCTGCGGGGCCGTGAGGCCTTGCGCCTGGAGTTGGAAAAGAGGCTGCAGTCGCAGCCGGCGTTACGTCTAATGCCGAAAACGGCTGAGTAGGTGCTATGAGCTGCCAAACGGTTAGAAAATCCGTATCAGCGTTCCTCGACCAGGGAGTGGCCGGGGAAGAACGGACTCGCGTGGCCCAGCACTTGGCTGAATGCCGGGAGTGTGCCACGTATCTCGATCAGCTTTCCCAGTTGCGCCAAGGTTTGCAGAGTTTGCCCGTAGCGCCGGTTCCGTGGCGTTTGCGGACCCAGTTGCAGATTGTGGCCTCGCGGGAACGCGCCCGCTGGAATTCTACGAAGACCCTGCCCCTGGCCTGGCGAAACTTGACGGTTAACATCAAGCTGGCGGTCGATAATCTGATGCGCCCACTGGCGCTGCCTTTGACCGGCGGTTTGGTTTCCGCCGTACTGCTGTTCAGCCTGCTGGTGCCCACCCTGGGTTTCCGCCCGGTAGTGGGGAAAGACGTTCCCATCGGGTTCTACACGGCGGCTACGTTGGTGGAAGTCGCCCCGATCGGAGTCAACAGCGACGAAACCGTGGTTGAGTTGTTTGTGGATGCCAAGGGCCAGGCGACGGATTATTCCGTGCAGCGAGGGGAAGTCAGCCCGGCATTGCAGGCGGACCTTAACCAGATGATGTTCTTCTCCCGTTTTACACCGGCCACCTGGTTTGGACAGCCCACTAATGGCAAGGTGCTGGTTTCCTGGCGCCGCGTCCACTACGTGGTTCGCGGTTAGTTGTGGGGCAGGCCCTTGGCCTGCGCGGGTCCCCCGGACCCGCTTGTCGCCAGGAGATTGAGTTCTGCAGAAAAAAGATGGCGGCCTGGGAGGCCGCCGCAGGCCGCGGGCCTGCCCCACTATTTATGCGGAACGTCATCTTTGGGAAAACTAAGTGGGATTGGGCCCGTGGCCTGCCGATCGGAGCCAGTTGGAGGGCGTCTTCGACGGTGCTCTACAATTTGACAGGCTACTAAAAGTGGCGCGCCAGAAACTCGGCCAACACTTCCTGATTCGCGGATCGGTCCTCGAACACATCGCGCGCGTGGCGTGTCCCCAACGGGAACCGCTGGTGGTGGAGATTGGCCCCGGCCGGGGCGCTTTGACCGCGCGGTTGCTGGCCCGTGCAGACCGCGTGATCGCCGTCGAGATAGACTCCTATCTGGCGCAAAACCTCGCGCAGACCCACGCCGCGGAGCCCGGCCTGGAAGTTATCGAAGGCAACGCCCTGGAGATCGATCTGGGCCAATGGGGACCGGCGGCGATCGCGGGCAACCTTCCTTACTACGCGGCCACCGCCCTCATCGAGCGGGTGCTGGACTTGGGCG
>Ga0302325_10014904_pt1 | contig 16537 bp, 14 predicted proteins | sample Palsa_T0_2_FD_201948 | JGI IMG/M metagenome (GOLD analysis project Ga0302325, IMG submission 201948) | Peat permafrost microbial communities from Stordalen Mire near Abisko, Sweden - Palsa_T0_2 | ecosystem: Environmental > Terrestrial > Soil > Palsa > Peat permafrost | place: Sweden: Abisko... | reverse complement strand
GGCGCGCGCCTCGCGTCCGGCCCTGCCCGCGACCTGCGTGATGGTCTGCGCGAGGCGCTCTGTGGCGCGAAAATCGCTCGCAAACAATCCCTGATCCGCATCCAGGATCACCACCAGCGAAACGTCAGGAAAGTGGTGGCCCTTCGTCAGCATTTGAGTTCCGACCAAGATGCGCGCCTCGCCGCTGTGCACCCGGCCGAGCACGGTTTGAATAGAACCTCTGCCTAACGTGCTATCGCGATCCAGGCGCGCCAGCGGCGCCTCCGGAAAGTAGCGCGCCAAGGTTTCCTCGACCCGTTCCGTGCCTTGCCCCACGGGTAGCAGCGCTTGTCCGCAGCTGCCGCATATCGCCGGCACGGGGGCTTGCGCGCCGCAGTGATGGCAGCGAAGTTGCTGCGCGCGGCGATGCAATGTCATGCGAGCATCGCAATGTGCACAGGGGGCGACCCAGCCGCAGGAATTGCAAAACAAACTAGGCGCATAGCCGCGTCGATTCAAGAATACGATGACCTGTCCGCCCGCCTTGAGATGGTGAGCGATGGCCTGCATCGCGGGTGTCGAGATGCCTTGCTCGGCAGCGTGCCGGCGCAGATCGATGAGCGACATTTGCGGTGGTTGCGCGGCGCCGGGTCGCTGCGGCAACAGGTGTTTGATGTAGCGGCCGGTAGCCGCATTCTCCAAAGTTTCCAGCGAAGGCGTGGCGGAGCCCAAAATGACGGGAACATCGGCACTGCGGGCCCGCATGACCGCAAGGTCGCGCGCCGAATATCGAAATCCTTCGTGTTGTTTGTATGAGGCGTCGTGTTCTTCGTCGACGACGATGAGCGCGAGCTTTGGCAGCGACGTAAACACCGCCGAGCGCGTTCCGATGATGATTCGCGCCTGGCCGCTGTGCGCCGCACGCCACGCATCGCGACGTTCACTGTCGGCAAGGCCGGAGTGCACGACTGCAACGCCGGTGCTGAAACGGCGCCGAAAGCGATCGACCAACTGAGGCGTCAGGGCGATCTCCGGCACGAGGACCAGTGCTTGGCCGCCGGCTGCGATGGCCGCAGCGATGACCCGCAAGTACACCTCTGTCTTGCCGCTGCCTGTCACCCCATAGAGCAGGTGCGCATTGAAGCCGGGCAGCGCAAGAATGGTATCGACCGCCTGTGCTTGCGCGCCGGTGAGCGCGAGCTCGCCGGGGTGCATCTGAATTGGAATCAGGGTATCCGGCGCATCCTTAGGAAGCGCAGCGATCCAGCCCCTCGCCGCCAGGCTCTTGAGAAGCTTAGGTGGAAAGACCTCGTTGACCTCATCGGCCGTCGCCTGGGACCGATCCGCCAGCCAGGAGAGCAAGGCGCGCTGCTGCGGCGCGCGCTTCGAGCTGGGCTCTCTCAGTTCCTCGCGCCCATGCTGGGTGAGGCCAAAATGCTCGATGCGGATCGCGGCAGGTTGGCCGGAACGCAAGGAGACCGGCAATGCGGCTGCGTAAACTTCCCCGATCGGATGGTGGTAGTAATCCGCGGCCCAGCGCAGCAACTCAAACGTGACGGGATCGAACACCGGCTGCTCATCCACGAACTCGTGCGCGGCCTTGAGCTTCGCGAGGGGAAGGGCCGATTCGGACACTAGGCCAACCAAAATGCCGATCAGACGTTGACGACCGAAGGGCACCAATATCCGCACGCCGGGCCGCGGCGCTGCTTGCGCCGGTGATCTTTGCGCCGGCGGCAGGTAATCGAAGACGCGGCGGAGCGGCGTGTCGAGCGCGACCTGCAAAATCATGAATCTTTTGTCCACAAAATCTGTGGATAAGTCTGTTGAGAAGCAGGGGTCATTTGCCCTAAGTGCCCGTTCCGTTTCGGGGTCCTGTCAAATTGGTGGAAAAACACCCGAAATCGAATTGATTCTTTTAAATTCAAAGGATTACGGCACCCACTGGATTTCGCGCCTTCGTTGCGAAAGAAAATATTGCAACGGGAGTCACACGCGATGTGCGTAAGTCGCTGATCTTGCGCTGTTCGCGGCGTCAACCAACCCTTCGGGTAAGCGTTTATACCTTGAATGGAGATGATACGCATGGCTCGCTTTGATACGCTCAATACAGCTTGGATGGTCTGGGATAATCCCGCTCCAGCGCCGGAGGGAGCGGTTCTGGAGTACACGAGAGAACTCGAGAAATTCTTGGCCGAGATCGAGCGCCGCGCGTTTCGCATGGCACAGGTGGCCTTGCGGGACCCGGACGATGCCCTCGATGTCGTGCAAGACGCCATGCTGAAGCTCACGCGCAGCTACGCCTCACGCCCCAGCGCAGAATGGCGGCCGCTGTTTTATCGAATTCTGGAAAACGGTATACGGGACCTGCAGCGGCGCCGCACGGTGCGCAAACGGGTCATGACTTGGCTGCCGGGGCCGAAGGAAGATCCGGAGAATGAGGCACAGGACCCTTTGGAAAACGTCGCCGATTCCGCGCCGACCATTCCAGAGAGACTGATGCAGGCACAGGCGATGCAGCAGCTGGAAGAATCGTTGCGGGCATTGCCTGCGCGGCAGCGCGAGGCTTTCATGCTGCGTAATTTCGAAGGAATGGATGTTGCCGAGACCGCGAGCGCAATGGCTTGCTCCGAAGGCAGCGTGAAGACGCATTATTCTCGCGCGGTGCATGCATTGCGCGAACAGCTCGGCGAGGTTTGGTAATGAGCGAACAAAATAACGATGCCTTCGAGACGCGCAGCCGCGCGCTGTTTCAGGACAGTGTGGACGGTCTGGATATGCGCATCCGCTCGCGGCTGACTCAGGCGCGAAGCCTGGCGCTGGAAGCCGCGCAGCGTAACCGGCGATCCTGGTTGTTCGGCTGGAAGATGTGGGCGCCGGCAGCCGGCGTGACCGCCGCGGCCATTTTGGGCGTGGGGCTCATGATCGGTTCGCCGATCGGCCACCATGCGGCAAGCCTGGCCAATGTCCAGGCGAATCTCGAAGACCTTGACCTCGTCGCGTCTACGGACGAAGGTTCAGCTGATGCAATGGAAATGCTCCAAGACGATATCGAATTTTATGATTTTGCGGACAAGGCCGCGAACTCGGGACCGGCTGCGTAGGTTGATTTTCGCGGGCTTCGCAAGGAGCTGGCTGCTGTTCTGTGCGCTGTGCGCGACGGCGAGTGCAACTCCACCGCCCGCGACGCCAACGGCGCCGGCGCAGACCCCGACAGCGCCTCCGGCTCCGCCGGCGTCATCGGCAAAACCGCCGGCGCCGCCGCCCGATGAAGGTCTGCTCGAGTTTTTGGGCTCCGATGATGTCGGTGATGCTGCTTGGTGGGAGTTTTTGAAGAAGGCGCCGCCGCGGGGGAGTGATCCTCCTCCCGCAACGCCGCCGCAGGATGCAAAGAAATGATCAGGAACCTAGCCCTTTGCGCAAGCCTCGCGTTAAGCGTTGCCACCAGCTTCGCGCAAGTTCCTGCGTCCGCGCCTCCCGCGTCCACCGCTCCCGCACCGTCGGCCGCCGTCACCGCAGCGCCCGCGACACCGAGGGCCTGGGAGTCGCTCTCGCCGGAGCAGAAGCAAGTGCTCCAAGGCTATCAAGGCAAGTGGAGCACCCTGCCCCCGGAGCGCCAGCAGGCGCTTGCGAAAGGCAGCCAACGCTGGATATCCATGACGCCGCAACAGCGCGCCGGCGCCCAGCAGCGATTCAGTCAGTGGCGTGCCATGCCGCCGGAGCAGCGCCAATTGGTGCGTCAACGCTGGCAGGAATTCAAATCGCTGCCGCCCGAGCGGCAACGTGAAGTGCGCGAATCCTTCAATCGATTCCGGCAGATGCCGCCGGAAAGGCGTCAGCAATTGCGCCAGCAGTGGCGTCAAATGACGCCGGAGCAACGGCATCGCGCAGTACAGGGCATGCGCGCGCCGCCGCCTCCGCATCACCCGCCGCGCTAGCCGCCAGCCGCAAGCCCGAGGTTAAGGTTGATAACTGCGCTCCGCGTGGGCGCGGACTTCCTCGGGATAGAAGAGCACGTCGCGGAAGCGTCCCTGACTGAACATCAGGGCTTGATCGTTGAAATGCGGCGATGAGGGATCGCCGCTCTCCCCGCCGCTCATGATGGCCTTGGCATGAATGGTCGGTCCGAATTCCACCGCCGCGACGAAGCTATTGCCGTCTGATCCGTAAATCTTTTTGGTTTTTCGGGGCTTCGAGGAGTCGAACGAGGCCAACGCGCCCCACTGCGAGGGCGCGAGGCCCACCGGCAGACTCGGGCGCGCATCGTCGAAAGGCTGCACGATGTCGTCGGTCAAGCGTTGAAAGCGATTGATGTCTCCCCATGCGAGCTGCCAAGCGCCGAAGTCCTGCTGCAATTTTGCGAGCGCTGCGTTCAAGCCATCGATGCGCTCGGCGTCCGTCAATTTTCCCACCAGATAGTCGTAAACCGGCTCATCTGCATCGCGCGCCGCGGCGCCGTTGCGCTCGATCAAACCCTGGCCCCAGAAAATCGCAATTGCGGTCGCCACCGAGTCGGCAGAGGTGCGCCGGTTCCAGGCGCGCAAGATCTCGATCGCGTCCCGCAGGTCTGCGCGCCGCGGATCGGCGCCGGGCAGCGCGTCGTACGCGCCGATGAGCGGCGGGAGCAGCACGTCGAAGGCTGTCAGGTGGCCGTCATAGCCTGCCTCGATCAGGCTGTCCAACGTTGCATCGTGCAGCCTGCTCAAGACTTCAACCGCGTGGGGACCGCGCGGATTCTCCCCCTTCCTCCACATGTAGCGCGGGTAGTTTTCGATTTTCGGACTCTGCTCGCCCGCGGCCGAGAAGGGCCAATTGTTGCTGTTGAAAAGCCAGCCGTTGCTGGGATTCAGCAAGGTAATGGTGTCGGCGACGGCATGCGGGCCTTGCCACTCCGTCGCGGGATTGCTGCCGTCGACCGGATGCGTGAAATCGAACGAGGTATCGCGCTTGGGAATGAAATTTCCATGGAAGTAGGCGATCGTTCCATTGGCGTCCGCATACACCGTGTTGTTGGACGTGTCGGTACGCATGTCCTGGGTTTTGCGAAAAGACACATAGTCGGTCGTTTTCGTGCGCAAGTAGGATTGCGATAGCGCCCGCACAGGTTCTTGCAGCAATTTGATGGCGATCCACTTGCCATTTTCGGCGCGAATGATCGGTCCATGATGACTGTGATACACCGTGAAGGAACGGCTCCCCATTCCGGACGCCTGCTTGATGGGAATAGTGATTTTGCTCACGCGAAGTTTCATGAGCTTAGGTCCGTATTGGTAGTACAGCCCATCGGATTTCTTCACCAGAGTTTCGGCGTATTCATCGATGGCATCGCCGCCGTATGAAGTATGCATCCAGCCGTTGTGTTGATTGAATCCCTGATAGACGAAGAACTGTCCCCACGTGACCGCGCCGTACACATTGAGGCCCGCCTCGCTCACCATCTGCAGCTCCGATCGAAAATAATAGGAGGTGTGCGGATTGATCCAAAGCATTGCATGCCCGGAGGCCGTCAATTTTGGAGCGATGGCGAATCCATTCGAGCCGCCGGGAGACTCCTCTGCAACGAAATTTGATGCCGCACTTAGGCGCGCCGTCGGTGACTCGGAACGGCCATAGAATTTTTCCAACTGTTTTAAGTTGATGGTTTCAATGTCGCCGCCGATGCTGCCCTCGGTAAAGGACAAGGCCATCCAAGGCTCAAAGTGGCGAATGACCTTGGGATGCACGGCCGTATGGGTCGACAGAAAGTAATTCAGGCCGTCCGACCAAGCATCCATTAGCGACCTGAGCCATGCAGGGGCGGCGCGATATTGCTGCTGCAGCCGGCCGGCATCGATGAACAAGCGTGCACGCAGGTCGCTGTACAGGGCCGATTCACCGTCCGCCTGGGCCAACCAGCCAAGGCTTACGAGGTAGTTGCGCTCGATTCGATTGAAATCGTCCTCCGCCTGCGCATAGATCATGCCGAACACCGCGTCTGCGTCGGATTTGCCGTAGACATGCGCGATGCCCCATTTGTCGCGAATGATGTGCACGCGCGTTGTGTGTTGTTGCCAGGCGTTTTTGTTCGGCGCCGAGTCTGCGGCGTTGACGATAAGAGGAATGCACAACAGCGCGGCAAATAACAATTTCATGGTTTGTAAACCTCCGGGGCCGTAGCATCGCGCAATGCGAACTTGTTTGCGCGTGGTTTTGTGCCTAGCTGTCCTGGGCGGCCCATCTGAAGCGGCAACGACCTTCCAGATTCCGGACTCAGCGCTTCCCGATCCGCCGCTGATTACGAAGTGTATCGCGAGGAGACTCAGGTTTGGCGCGACAAGCATTTGCGGGTCTATCCTGCGCTCGGAAATCATGAACTGTCGGCCTGCTTTGAATCGGCCTGCTTTGAATCGGCCTGCCTCGATCGATGGTGGGGTACCTTTCCCGAATTGCGCCGGCTCGCGCAGGACGGCGTCACTTATCTGGTTTCCGGCGGCGGCGGAGCGACCCCTTACGAAGTCGACCGCACGGCCGCGGATCTTTATCAAGACACGCACTTTCCGAACTATCACTACGTGCGCTTCGAATTGCGTGGGAAGACCTTACGCGCCGAAATGATCCGGCTGCAGGACTACACGGGCCGCACGCCGTCGCATTGGCTCGTCAAGGATCGTTTCGAGATCAGCCTGCAGCCTTGACGGCTTGGATCAGCTGACTTACGGCTGCTTGCGCATCGCCATACAGCATTCGGGTCTGGTCGAGCACGAACAACGCATTGTCGATACCCGAAAAGCCCTGGCCTTGGCCGCGTTTGATGACGATGACATTCTTCGCCTTGTCGGCGTTCAAGATCGGCATGCCGTAAATCGGGCTATTCTTGTTGCTGCGCGCATCAGGATTCACCACATCGTTCGCGCCGATGATGAGCGCCACATCCGCGGTTTCAAACTCCGCGTTGATCTCGTCCAAATCTGATATCAAATCGTAGGGCACGCCGGCTTCCGCGAGCAGCACATTCATGTGGCCCGGCATGCGGCCTGCGACCGGGTGAATGGCGAAGCGCACCTTCACGCCGTGGTCCATGAGCAGTTGCGTCAGTTCCCATACTTTGTGCTGCGCCTGCGCCACCGCGAGACCGTACCCCGGCACGATGATGATTTTTTGCGAATACGCCATCATGACCCCGGCATCCGAAGCCTCGATGGCCTTTTGCGTGCCGGTGACGCCGCCGCTGCTTGCGCTCGAACTCTCGCCGAAATTCGAGAAAAGCACGTTGCCGAGCGAGCGGTTCATGGCTTTCGCCATGAGCTGTGTGAGCAGCGTGCCGGCGGCGCCGACGACGGTGCCGGCGATGATCATCGCCGCGTTGTCGAGTACGAAGCCTTCGAAGCCCACGGCAAGTCCGGTGAGCGCGTTGTACAACGAGATCACGACCGGCATGTCGGCGCCGCCGATGGGCAGCGTCATCGCGACGCCTAAAATCAGCGCAAACACGAAGAACAGCGTCACGACGGTAAGCCCGGCATCGCCGCCGGCGCCGCTCACGACCATGAAACCGAAGCCAATGGTGACCAAGAGTATCGCTAAATTGACGAATTTTTGGCCGCCGAAGCGTACCGATTTGGTGATCAAGCCCTGCAGCTTGGCGAATGCAATCAGGCTGCCGCTAAAGGAGACGGCGCCGATGAAGCCGCCGATGGCGGCGATGGTCAGATGAACCAGGTTGTGCTCATTGCCGCTGTACAGCTCCACCGCGGCAATCGCCGCCGCGGCACCGCCGCCCATGCCGTTGTACAGCGCGATCATTTGCGGCATATCGGTCATGGCCACGCGTTTGCCGCTGACCCAGGCCACACCCGAACCGATCGCAATGGCGATGATGACCAGCATCAAGTTGAGCGACGAAGCACCCATGAACGCCAGCGTGACGGCGGTGGCCAGCACCATGCCGACGCCCGCCCAGCGAACGCCGCTGACGGCGGTGACGGGCGAACTCATGCGCTTTAAGCCCAGAATGAACAGCGCGGCCGCAATCAGGTACGAAAGTTGAGTCAGGGTCACAATGGTCGAAGCGGAAGGCATCCTTTAAGGTCCTTTCTTCTTGCCGGTCAGCACGAACATCTTCAGCATGCGTTCGGTAACGACATAGCCGCCGACGGCGTTTCCAGCAGCCAGCATCACGCCGATGAAGCCGATAACCCGCACCAAGGTCGTATCGGCCGTCGCCAGCGCGACCATCGCGCCGACCAGGACGATGCCATGTACGAAGTTCGATCCTGACATGAGCGGCGTGTGCAGGATCACCGGCACACGCGAAATGACCTCGTAGCCGGTGAAGGCCGCGAGCATGAAAATGTAAAGTGCGATGACGCCGTCGATCATGTCTTTTGCCCCTCCACAGCTGCGCGCGTGGCTTCGTGCTTGATTTGTCCGTCGTGCGTGAGCACCGCGCCGGCAAATACTTCGTCGCTCCAATCGATCGCCAGCTCGCCCTTGGGTAGTGCCGGCTTTAGAAAATTGAATAGATTGCGCGAATACATCTCGCTGGCGTGGTACGGCAGGGAGGCGGGCAAATTCAAGGGGCCCACGATTTTGACTCCGCCTTGCAATACGGTCTCGCCAGCCTTGGTCAGTTCGCAGTTGCCGCCTTGCTCAGCCGCGATATCGACGATGACCGAGCCCGCCTTCATGCGTGCCACTGCCGACTGAGTAATGATGCGCGGCGCTGCGCGTCCGGGCACTGACGCCGTGCTGATCACCGCATCGCTGACGGCGATCCGCGCATCCAGGACTTCTTGCTGTTTCGCCTTTTCCTCGGGCGTGAGCTCGCGCGCATAGCCGCCCGCCCCTTCCGCGGAAACGCCGGTTTCGACGAACTTCGCACCCAGCGATTTGATTTGATCCCTTGTTGCACTACGCACGTCATACGCTTCGACCACAGCGCCCAAGCGTTTCGCCGTGGCGATAGCCTGTAAGCCGGCGACGCCCGCGCCAATCACCAAGACCGTGGCCGGCCGAATCGTGCCCGCGGCGGTAGTCAGCATGGGCAGAAATCTTTCCAGCGTATTTGCAGCGATCAGCGCGGCTTTATAGCCGGCCACGGAGGCCTGCGAAGACAGCGCATCCATCGATTGCGCGCGCGAAATGCGCGGCACCAACTCCATCGCAAAGCTGGTGACGCCGCGCTCTTTGAGCGCCAGAACCAGATCCGGACGCGCATAGGCCTGCATGAAGCCTATGATGACGGCACTTTTTTTGAGTGATGCGACTTCCGTCAAGGAGGGCGGCTGCACTTTCAATATAACGTCGGCGGAAGCAAGAATCGTGGAGGCATCGCTGAAGTCCGCATCCGCATATAGAGCATCGGGAAAATGCGCCGCCGCCCCCGCGCCGCGCTCGATCAGCACGCGAACGCCGAGAGACTTTAGTTTGGCGGCGATTTCCGGAACCAGGGCAACGCGGGTTTCTTTGGCAGCGGTTTCCTTGAGGACACCGACGACGACAGACATGCAAAACTCTCCCCAGCCTTTACTTAGCGCCAAACATTGAATTATGGCATAAGACTCGACTATCTTTAGTGTGTTATGAACGTGAGCGAGCAACACAAGCATCAATTGCTGGATTGGCGGGACGACCTTGCGGTGGTTGCACATACCCATCCCTTGTCCCAGCAAATACTGCGAACCGATGTTTCCGGTATGCCGTTGGAATGGGTCGACTACCGTGAAGCTGCGCGCCTGTATCACACCGAACAGGTCGCTTACACCTGCGGAACGCAGCTGTACCGCCTATACGGCGGCACCTGCGCCCGGACAGGTCTGCGAACCATCGTGGATGTCAATTCGATCATTGCGACGCTGGGTGTGACGGGTAATCCGGGCAACCTGCGCGGCGCCGGGTACACGCCGCCGCTCAACAATCAAACGCTGTTCCGTCGCGACGCGTATCTGTGCCTGTACTGCGGCGCGCGCTTTACATATAGCCTTCTGTCCCGCGACCATGTGACGCCATTCAGCCGCGGCGGCCAGGACACATGGAGCAACGTGGTCTCCGCTTGCCGTCGCTGCAACAATGCCAAAGCATCCCGCACGCCGGAGCAGGCGGGCATGCAGCTTCTTGCCGTGCCCTTCACGCCCACCTACGCCGAATACATTTTCCTGAAGGGCCGGCGCGTACTCGCGGACCAAATGGACTACCTGGTTGCGCATTTTCCGCGATCCAGCCCGCTGCACGAGCGCATGCAACGCTGGCCGATGTGAGCGCAATCGCGGGGATCCCCGTGCTGCGATCGGGCGTGGTGTACTACATCGACGCCAGCTACTTCATATTTCGCGCCTACCATTCAATGCCACCCGATATGGTGGACGCCGACGGCAATGCCACGCATGCCTTGTATGGATTCGCGCGCTTTCTTTCCGATCTTCTAGAGAAGGTGCGGCCGGAAAGGATCGGCGTCGCCTTCGATCTGAGCCTGCGCAGCGTGACATCGTTCCGCAACGCCATTTATCCGGCATACAAAGCCAATCGCGAAGCGCCGCCCGCCGATCTGGAGCGGCAATTCGCGCTCTGCCGCGAGTTCTGCCGCCATATGGGATTGGCGGAGTACGCGAGTGCTGAATACGAAGCCGACGATATCATTGGAACCTTGGCGGCGCGCTCGCGCGCCGCGGGTCTGCGCAATGTCTTGGTGACGCGCGACAAAGATCTGTCGCAGTTGATACGCGACGGCGACATATTTTGGGATTACAGCGGCAACACACGCTATCACTACCATGATATCGGTCCGCGCTTCGGCGTCGCGCCCGAACTCATCGCCGATTTCTTGGCGCTGACGGGGGATAGCGTCGACAACATACCCGGCGTGCCGGGCGTCGGCAAGAAGACCGCCGCGGAACTCTTCGGCGTGTTCGGTTCCCTCGATGAATTGTATGCAAATCTTCATCGAATTCCGTTCTTGAAACTGCGCGGCGCCGCCGCGGTCGCTGCTAAACTGCTGGCTCACAAGGATGCCGCCTACCTTGCCCGCCGCCTTACGGGTATCGTGTGCGACATGCCGATCGAGGCGACGCTCGACGACTTGAAGCCAAGGCCGCAGGATCGCGGCGGGCTCGACTCTTTTTTTGACACCCATGGATTCGGGAATATTTTGCGACAGCAGGTGCGCCGCATCGCCACCGCTGCATGAGACCGGGAGTGACCATGGCGCAGAAAGATATTCAATCGGTCCTGCAAGAAGACCGCGTATTTCCACCGTCCAAAGCGTTTGCGGAACAGGCCACGCTCAAGGCCGCCGAATTGCAGAGCATGTACGACAAGGCGGCGGCCGACTACGTGGGCTTTTGGGCGGATTTAGGCAACGCTGAAATCGATTGGAAACAGCCCTTTACCGTGCCGCTGGACGACTCGCGCGCGCCCAATTTCCGATGGTTTACCGACGGCCAACTGAACGTGTCGCACAATTGCCTGGACGTGCATTTGGCGCGCCGGGGCGAAAAGGTCGCCGTCATTTTCGAAGGCGAACCCGGCGACGTACGCAAGCTGACCTATGCGCAACTGCATCAAGACGTGTGTCAGTTCGCCAATGCGCTCAAGGCGCAAGGGATAGGCCGCGGCGATCGCGTGGTCATTTACATGCCATTGATCCCGGAAGTCATTGTCTCCATGCAAGCTTGCGCGCGCATCGGGGCCGTGCATTCGGTGGTATTCGGTGGGTTTTCCGCGAACGCCGTAAAGGATCGGATCGAAGACGCGGGCGCGAAGCTCATCATTACCGCGGATGCCGGGTGGCGCGGCGGCAACGCCGTCGAACTTAAAGCCGCGGTCGACAAGGCGCTGTCCGAAGGCTGCGAATCGGTGCAAAGAGTTATCGTCTATCGACGTACCGGCACGCCTTGCGAGATGCGCGCAGGCCGCGATGTGTGGTGGCACGACGCGATAGCGGGAAAGTCCGTGAGTTGCGATCCGGAATGGGTCGATGCAGAGCATCCGTTGTTCCTGTTGTATACCTCCGGGTCCACCGGCAAGCCCAAAGGGATTCAGCATTGCAGCGGCGGCTATTTGCTAAACGCCAAACTCACCACCAAGTGGGCCTTCGATCTCAAGGATGAGGATATCTACTGGTGTACGGCCGATGTCGGTTGGGTGACCGGGCACACCTACGTTGTTTATGGGCCGTTGGCGGCGGGTGCCACGGTATTTTTATACGAAGGTGCGCCGACGTATCCCGACGGCGGGCGCTTTTGGAAAATGTGCCAGACGCATGGCGTCAGCATCTTCTATACCGCGCCCACGGCGATTCGCGCGCTCATGAAGTTGGGCGATGCCGTGCCGGGCAAATACGATTTACGAAAACTGCGGGTGCTCGGCAGCGTCGGCGAGCCCATCAATCCCGAGGCATGGATGTGGTATCACCGCGTGATCGGGGCGGAGCGCTGTCCCATCGTCGATACCTGGTGGCAGACCGAGACCGGCGCCGCCATGATGGCGCCCATACCCGGAGTGACGGCGACCAAGCCCGGATCTTGCACCAAACCGCTGCCCGGAATCTTCGCGGACATCGTCGATGAGGACGGGCGCCCCGTAAAGACGCCGGATGCGGGTGGGTATCTCGTCATCAAGCGGCCGTGGCCTTCCATGCTGCGCACGATTTGGGGCGACAACGAACGCTACATCAAGACCTATTGGGAGAAATTCAAGAATCGCTACTACGTCGCCGGCGATTCAGCGCGCCGCGATAAAGACGGCTATTACTGGATTATGGGGCGCATCGATGACGTGCTCAACATCGCGGGTCATAGACTGGGCACGATGGAAATCGAGTCGGCGTTGGTCGCGCATCCGAAGGTGGCGGAGGCCGCGGTGGTCAGCAAACCGCACGACATCAAGGGCGAATCGGCGTTTGCCTATGTAGTGCTCAATGTGCCGAGGCCGCAAGAGGGCGCCGAGAAAGGTTTGATCGATGAACTTCGCGGTTGGGTCGGCGATCAGCTGAGCCCGATCGCCAAACCGGATGAAATTCGGCTGACCGACAATCTGCCAAAAACGCGCTCCGGCAAAATCATGCGCCGTTTGCTGCGGGCCGTGGCCCGCGGCGAGGAAATCACCCAGGATATGTCCACGCTCGAGAATCCGGCGATTATCGATCAGTTGCGCGGCATCGCTTCAGCGCCGTCCGCAAAGACCGCCGCTGCGAAAAAGGCGGCGAAACCAGCGTCAAAGCAAGCGGCTGAGAAAGTGGCTAAGAAAGCGACAAAGAAAACGGCTAAGAAGACCCCGCCAAAGGCAATCAAAAAAGCCGCGAGACGCCGCCCGGCTAAACAAGCCAAACGTGCCGCAAAGCCCTCAAAGGCAAAGCCCGCAAAGCGAAAAGCGGCCGTGCGCAAGCCTGCGCGGCGTAAAAACCGACGGTAAGCTCCGGCCGTTTACTTCGGCGTCTTCACCAACACATATGTGATGGCGTCATTGGGCGATACCGACGTCTTGTGCGGCACGCCCGCGGGAATGAATAGCACGTCACCCGGAGCCAACGAATAGTCGGTGCCGCCGGAGATGTCGCCGCCGAGCCATTCGGTGGGCATCGTTTCGCGATTACCCGTAACCTGACCGCCGACGGTGATTTTTGCATGACCACTCTTGACGACGTAGATGTCGTTGAACGCCATATGAACCTCTGTTTCACCGGTTTTATCCCGCCGAATGATATATACGATGGAACCAGGCCCATTTAGTAATTGGTTGGCCGCCATTCCTGCGACCGGACGGGCGGCGACCAGCGCGTCAAGCTGGGCAGCCGAGAAGAATTGAATCTTCGCAGCCGCAGTATCGGCAAACCCTAAGCGCGCGCAGGTTGCGCTGAGCAAAAATCCGGCCAATCCGATCGAGACTAAGGATACTGCCCGTTTCATCATCGCCCCCTATTTAGTTGCTGATTTGACCGTCCCTTCGGCAAGAATAGCCAGAATCGCGCGCCAAGGCCCGGTTTGCCTGATAATCGGCGCCATGAATCTGAACCAAGTGACTCTGCCGGCGACCAACGTGGAACGGTCTGCGGATTTCTATCGGCGCTTAGGGTTTACCCAAATCGTCAGCTCTCTGCCGCGCTACGCCAGGTTTGAATGCCAGAATGGCGCGACATTTTCGCTGCACGCGTTCGACACGGTGCTGCCGTCGCAAACCGTGGTCTATTTCGAATGCGATGATTTAGATGGCACCTATGAGCGGCTGTGCAAGCTCGGAATCGAATTCAACCAGGGGCCAAAGGACCAGATCTGGCTTTGGCGCGAGGCTTACCTGCAAGATCCGGACGGGAATATCATTTGCCTGTATCACGCCGGCAATACCCGCCGATTCCCGCCTTGGCGCCTATCCGACGATTCACCCAGACTTTGAGCGAAAAGAGGGACTATAAACCCTGGTTCGGCTAAAATACGCCGGCCGGAAGGGCGAACATTGACGCCTCGCCTGCCTCACGCAGCGACACGGCACTCCTCTTCAGCTTTGTTAGGCAATCGTGGCCGCCGCGGCGCCTTAATCTTTGGTGATCGGACAATATGCTTTCCACATCCAATGTCGCCGTTCAATTCGGCGCCAAGCCGCTCTTCGAGCAGGTAACGGTCAAGTTTTCCGACGGCAATCGTTATGGCTTGATCGGCGCGAACGGTTCGGGCAAATCGACGCTCATGAAGGTGCTGGGCGGCGATCTTGAGGCAAGCGCCGGCGATGTGATGCTGCAGGTGGGCATGCGTCTCGGCAAGTTGAATCAGAACCAATTCGGCTATGAAGATGAGCGCGTGCTCGACGTGGTCATGCGCGGCCACAGCGAACTGTGGGCCGCAATGCAGGAGCGAGATCGGATCTACGCCGATCCCAAGGCCACCGACGAGGATTACATGAAGGCGGCGGAGCTCGAGGGGGTGTTCGCGGAATACGGCGGTTACGACGCCGAAGCTCGAGCCGGCAGCATCCTCACGGACGCCGGTATTCATGAGTCGCGGCACAACGGTCCGATGCGCGAAGTCCCGCCGGGCCTGAAGCTGCGCGTGCTGCTCGCGCAGGCCTTGTTTTCCAATCCGGACGTGCTGTTGCTGGATGAGCCGACCAACAATCTGGACATCAATTCCATTCGATGGCTCGAGGGCGCGCTCAACAATTACAACGCCACGATGGTGATCATCAGCCACGATCGGCACTTCTTGAATCAAGTGTGCACGCACATTGCAGACTTGGACTTTCAGCAGTTGAAGATCTATCCCGGCAACTACGACGATTTCATGCTGGCCTCGGTGCAGGCGCGCGCTCGAGTCGAGGCGGCCAATGCCAAGGCGAAGGACCGCATATCGGACCTGCAGGAGTTCGTGCGGCGTTTTTCGGCCAATGCGTCCAAAGCCCGTCAGGCCACTTCCCGCAAACGGCAGCTGGAAAAAATCAAGATCGAGGAGATCAAGCCCTCATCGCGGCAAAATCCCTACATCCGCTTCGAGCAAGGCAAGAAACTGTATCGTTCGGCGGTGACGGTGGAGAAATTGAGCTTCGCCTATCCGGGATCCATCGAGAAGGTGTTCGACAACCTCAGCCTCAACGTCGAAGCAGGCGAGCGTATCGCCATCATTGGGCCCAATGGCGTCGGTAAAACGACGCTCATGCGCTGTCTCGCGGGAGAATTACGGCCCAACAGCGGCCGGATTGTCTGGGTCGAAAACGCGCAGCCCGGCTACATGCCGCAGGATCCGCAGGCTGAGTTCGAGGACAAAATCGACTTGTTTGGCTGGATGTCGCAATACACCGGCAAGGCGGACGACGACCAAATCGTCCGAGCCACCTTAGGGCGATTGTTGTTCTCCGGCGAAGAGACCAAAAAGTCCGTGAAAGTGCTGTCGGGCGGCGAGAAGGGCCGGATGATTTACGGCAAGCTGATCCTCACGAAGCCCAATGTGCTTCTGATGGACGAGCCTACCAATCACATGGACATGGAAACCATCGAGTCCCTGCAAATCGGATTGGAACATTACTTGGGCACGCTCATCTTCGTCTCGCACGATCGCGAATTCGTCGGCGGCCTCGCGACCCGCATCATCGAAATGCGCCCCGGCGGCAAAATTGTCGATTTCCGCGGCACCTACGATGAGTATTTGAAATCGCAGGGCGTGGAAATTTAGGAGGCTCCTAGCGTTCGACACGCTCTGCTGGCAGTATTCGGCCGATGAATCTGATCGCCGACCGGCTGCACAAGAAATTCGGCGCGATCACGGCTGTCGCGGACGTATCCTTCGCCGCCGAGCCGGGAAAGATCCTCGGGCTTCTGGGCCCCAACGGCGCCGGCAAGTCAACCACCATCAGCATGCTCGCCGGCCTCACCACGCCGGATTCGGGAAAAGTGCTAATCGATGCGGCCACATTGGGTACCGGCGCTGACCCGACCAAGCGCCAATTGGGGCTGGTCACGCAGGAGATTGCACTGCTCGAAGAATTGCCGGCTCGCATGAATCTGGAATTCTTCGGCGGCTTGTACGGCCTATCGGGGGCGGCGCTTGGCGCACGAATTGCGGCGGTATTGGAATTGACCAGTCTCTCGGATCGCGCCCGC
>Ga0302325_10014902_pt1 | contig 16537 bp, 17 predicted proteins | sample Palsa_T0_2_FD_201948 | JGI IMG/M metagenome (GOLD analysis project Ga0302325, IMG submission 201948) | Peat permafrost microbial communities from Stordalen Mire near Abisko, Sweden - Palsa_T0_2 | ecosystem: Environmental > Terrestrial > Soil > Palsa > Peat permafrost | place: Sweden: Abisko... | reverse complement strand
TTCGCCCGTGCCGCGGCCTCCCTCGTTTGATCCCGCTGTTCGCTTCCCTGCGCGCGAGTACCGCCTGTTAGCCGCATTCAAAACCTGGGGAGCCATCAGGTATTTCTACGCCTATCGCGACCAGATGGATGAGGACTGGGACAAAGTATTCGCCGATTCACTTCCCGGGATTCAGAATGCCAAGGACGCGCGTGAGTACCACTTGGCCATCGCCTCCCTCATCACCCATCTGAATGACTCACAAGCTAGCGTCGAAAGCGCGGAACTCTCCGACTACTACGGTGCAGCCGCTCCTCCGCTGCGGGTCCGGCTGATAGACGACAGGCCAATCGTGACGCACGTGCTGGACGATACGGCGCGCGAGGCCGGCGTGGCGGTTGGCGACCTGGTTTTGAAAGTGGATGGCGAGAGTATTAGAGAACGAATCAATCGCGAGGCGCTTTACGTTTCCGCCTCGACGCAGCAGTCGCTGAGCGCCAAGGTGATGAGCCGTATTTTGAATGGGCCCGAGGGCTCGACTGCGATTATTCTCGTGCGCGGCACGGGAGGTATCGAGACAGAGCTGAAGCTGAGGCGCAGCGCTGCCCTTGCCTCCGGCATGAGCCATACCTGGCGCGATGGACCCGTGATGAAAATGCTCCCCGGCAATATCGGCTACGCTGACCTCGATCGCCTCACAGCGGCGCAGGTAGACGAAATGTTCGTCATGTTCCACGCTGCCAAAGCCATCATCTTTGATTTGCGAGGTATACCCCAAGCGACTGGAGTGCCGATCGCGGCCCGTCTCGCGCGTTCCCCAGAAGCGCCGGCCGCAATGCTCAACGGCCCCTTGCTGTTCAGCCCGGACCTGCCGCGTAACGGCGTCGCCTCATCGAACGCCAGTTACTTTGAGATTCAACCGGTTTATTCAGGCCCGGTCTATTCAGGCGCTTCGCCCAGGTATGAGGGCAAGACCGTGATGCTGGTGGACGAGCGCACTGCGGCTGAAGCCGAACAGACCGCCCTACTGCTTGAAGCGGCCAATCATACCGTGGCGATCGGCAGCCCGAGCGCGGGCTCCGACGGCGACCCCACCAATTTCGTCTTACCGGGCGGCATAAAGGTCTCCTTCTCCGGCCACGACATCCGCCACGCCAACAGCGGCCAGCTCCAGCGCTTGGGTTTGCAGCCGGAAGTCCGCGTCACGCCGACCCTCCAGGGCGTTCGCCAGGGCCGCGACGAGGTGCTGGAGAAAGCATTGGCGTATCTGGCACAGTAACCTGTTAGAAGCAATGCATCGCCTTTTCCGGCTGGAGGCTGAGGGTGAGGCAGCAAGCAACGGCGGAGGTCGCATTTTGGAATTCCTGAGCGGTAGACCGGTGAGCCGCAGAGCGCTCGGGCTCGGCGTTTCCAGTCTTCTCGGCGCTGCCACCGTCGCGAAGCCGGAGAAACGCGACCCAAAGACTTCTAGCCTGTCCAAACGCGCTAACGACTTTCTGGCCGCCAAAGTGAAGGATCAGAAGTTCATGGGCGTGGCACTCCTCGCCATCGATGGGCGTGTGGTATTTGAAAAGGCCTACGGCTGCGGCGATCTCGAGTGGGACGCTCCCCACACCTCTCAATCGGTCTTCCGGCTGGGATCGCTTTCAAAACCCTTCACTGCCGCTGCCGTCGCCCTATTAGCCCAGAAAGGAGCTCTCAAGACCGAGGATCCAATCGCCAAGTATGTGCAGGATCTGCCCAAGAGCTGGAAAGGAGTGACGCTCCACCAGTTGCTGACGCATTCCTCGGGTGTGCCCAATTACACCAGCCAGCCCGGTTTCTGGCGCGAGGTTGTGATGCACCCCAGCACTCCTCAGGAACTGGTCAGCCTCGTCCGCAACCAGCCGCTCGATTTTGAGCCGGGACGCCATTGGGGATTCTCCAACACCAACTACATTCTGCTCGGCATGGTGATTGAGCAGGTGACGAAGCAGAAATATGCCGACTACCTGCGGCAGGCCGTGTTTGACCCTATGGACATGAAGAACAGCGGCTACGATGACGCCTCGGTGATCCTTAAGCGCCGCGCACGGGGCTATAGCATTTCTCCCCACGGATTGGTGAATGCCACGTACGTCGATATGTCGGTCCCCTATTCCGCCGGCGGCCTTTACTCTACTGCCCGTGACCTGCTGCGTTTTGATCAGGCACTGTACTCCGATCAGCTTCTGAACGCCAATTGGCGCGAGCGTGTGTTCTCCGCGCATGTCCTGACCACGGTAGACAACTCGAGCCACGGGTACGGCTGGTTCATTTCGCGCGACAAGGGCTGGCTCCAGCACACCCACGAGGGAGGGTTTCCGGGATTCTCGACCATGCTCGCCCGTTATCCGGAAGTCCATTCCAGCATCATTCTTCTGTCGAATCTATCCACCCCGGAAATCGCAAAGATCGCTTCCAGCCTCGCGGAGATTCTGTTGCCTCCCAAGAGCGTTTGAATCTAGGGGTCAGGGGCCAGGGGCCAGGGGTCAGGGAGTCTTACGCTTAGGCGGCGGGGTTGGGAGAGCTTTCAGCTGTCAGCTTTCAGCGTTCAGCCACGCCAGGGGTTAGTGATCAGTGGTCAGGGGTCAGGGCAGGAAGCCAGAAACCAGAAGTCAGGACACGGAGGGTGTGACCTACAACGGCCAGAGGTCAGTGGTGAGTGGACAGGGTCAGTTTGGCGCGCTAGGCGGCGGGTTTCACCTCCTCGATTGTGTTGCCGAACGCCGCTAGGTGGGCGTTCTCGGCGCCAAAGGTCATTTCTGGCCACGGCTTGAAAGCTCGACTACGAAACGAACTGTCCGAATCGGCCGGAAATGCGGAAGTGGTTGCAGCGGTTGGGGCTGCGGATGACATGGCGGGCGCGCAATCCGGCGTCACGATGTAATCGAGGGCGTCCCAGAGGACGGGTTCGTCCCATTTTTCGTGATTTTGGTTGCGTTGGCGACGGTCCTTTTGGACGGTGAGGAGGGTTTTGATGGCGGTGGTGTGGGCGCGCTGGTGCGCGGTTTCGTAGCGCAGGTACAGGGCCACGGAGTGATGGTCAGCCGTTATGAGCCCTTCAGTTTGCAGATCACGGGCGCGGCGCGCGAGCCAGAGAGTGTCGACGATTTCGCGGACGAGCTCGCGTTCTGCGTCGGTCATGGGAACGAATTGCTGATTGAACTGGAGGAGGAGCAGGGTGTGGGCGTCGGAATCCTCGCGCGGGAGGAAGGTCATGGATTTGCCTGCGAACATGCTGAGGCCATGCCTGAAGGCGTTGTGGGAGGAGCGGGCTTTTCCTTCGGCGCTACGCGGCCCAGTGCTTTGTCCGGGGGCGGGTGGGAGCGGGGCGGCCTGTTGACCATCCATCTCGCCCGCGCACAACGGCCGAGGCGCGGCCTGTGTGTCCATATCACTCGCGCACAACGGCCGAGGGGCGGCCTGTGCGCTGTTTTTGCTGCGACGCCATTTCTCTATGATCCTGTTGTCGTCCTCTTCCGTGGGCACGTACCAGGGACACTGCCCCGGTGGGAACGGAAATTCGACGTCGGCATCCTCGAGGCAATCGCGGTCGAGGTTGATGGCAGGGCTGCCGAAGATGTCGGAAGGGGTGATTGGGGAATTGTGGGCTGAGGCGGCTTTTTTGCGAGCGTCGCGACGAGCCTTGATCTTAATTCTGCGAGCGGACATAGAGGTGCGCTCCTTTCGATTTGGTTCTAAGCGCACCTCACGACGGAAGAGCGCTGGTGAGCCGCATGGGCCTCGAGGCTGGTGATCAGTGCTCAGAGACCAGTGGTCAGAGCGATTCGAAAGTAGCATGCGCGGGCTCGGAAGCGAACTTCCGGCGCCAGAAAATCGCCGTAAGGTATTCAGGCAGCAGGCAGATAGTATTTTTTGAAGTTTTGTGACTGACGCGGAGGTCTGCGGCTAATTAGCCGCGGGCTCCGGGCTGGGCCGCCGCTTCCGGTTGCGCGTTTGTGGGGACTTGGGCGAGTCTTACGGTTCAAAGCCAATCTGTGCCGCGCTGACCCGCACCTATTTTCTTGAGAGGGACAGTCCGTTTCGGCTCTTATCGCGGAGGCTTGTGGCGAACTACGAAAGGAGCAGGCTCCGGGCTGGGCCGCCGCTCGTCCGATGTTTGCAAGAGCTTTGGCGAATTTCGCGGTTCAAAGCCAATCTCGCGCGCCCTTGCGCCTTTGTGAGAATGCGGGGACGGGGGAATGCGCCGCGCTGGGTGGGCGATCTCGGTTCGCAAGATCGGCAGGCCGCGGCTCGATCCAGGCGGTGCGGGCGGCGTTCAGCCTCCCCCGGTCGTGGTAGGCTTTCGGATTAAATGTGCGCCTGTCCCCATTTCTCCCTCGCTAGACAGGCCTCTTTGGCCCCGATTCCAACAGTTCGGTGCTGCAAGGGCTCTATACGTGGGCGGTCCTTCAGAACTGCTTCGGGATGACACCGCCATGAGGACTCTGATTATCGGGGTAGCGCTTGTCTTGAGTTTGGTGTCTTCGCCGCTGACCGAAAGGCCTCGCCCAGTGATCGTCCGCGCCCTCCGCGTCCGCTTGGCCGACAACGGACTCCGGGACTACCAGGTTTTTCTCGTGACATTCGACGCCCTATTCCGGAACAGCACCTCGGGGGTGCTTAGCGTTTCGCCATCCCGCGTGCACCTTGGTTCGACGGAGCAGGAGCTATCGCCAGGCGAGTGGCGCTCGCTGGGAATGGAGCCGTTAGAGATTGAGTCCCCCCAATCTCATCGCGACCCCCCCCCCTGCCTGGCCGTCCGTCCTGGCGAGCAGATCGTGATACCGGGGGTCGCGGACACACTAGTGCTGCCTAGAGATAGGATCGCGCATAGCCTTGTAGTGCGGTTTCATTTCTGGTCTGAGTGCCGACAGGCGGATGAAACTGAGAGCACCGCCTTCATAACAGCGCCTACGACAGTGCTTTTGCCAAAGGGGGAACAGCCGGGAGGAAAGCAGGGAGGGATTTAGTGAGAACCCGCGAGGGACAGGCGCACATTTAATCTGGGGGATTTAGGGACGGACGGAGTTTAAGTCCGATACCCCTCGGAACCTTCCGGGCCAGCAAAACAGTATACGTACGACTCGCTCGGCCGAGTGACGCAAGTCCCGGGCGGGACAGTGAGCGGCGGCACGTTCACTTGACCAGTGCCCTACTGCATGGCCGTCCCCGGCAGCCCCTCTGGTAAACTCGTGCGTTCTTCTCGATAGATTTCGCTGGGGCATTTGGTATTGAGTTGAGATAAGCTGACGGACGTGAACCGAAAGGAACTCTCATGAGCAACGAAAGCGGACTCACCACGCGCCGCGAGCTGTTGACCAACACCACACGCATCGCCGGGGTCTCCGCGCTGGCCGGCATCGCGCTCCCGCATGTTCATGCGGCGGAGGACGGAAGTCAGGGGCCAGGGGCCAGGGGTCAGGGGTCAGAAGCGAGGAGTGAGATAAGCTGACGGACGTGAACAGAAAGGAACCCTCATGAGTAACGAAAGCGGACTCACCACGCGCCGTGAGCTGTTGACTAACACCACACGCATCGCCGGGGTCTCCGCGCTGGCCGGCATCGCGCTCCCGCATGTTCATGCGGCGGAGGACAACACGATTCAGGTGGCGCTGGTCGGCTGCGGCGGGCGTGGGACGGGCGCGGCGTTCAATGCGCTCTCAGTGACCAACGGCCCGACGAAACTGGTGGCCATGGCGGACGTGGTCCCCAAGAACCTGAATGACAACTACGACAAACTGGCGACGAGATTTGGGGCGCAGGTGGATGTCCCGCCCGAGCGGCGGTTTATCGGCTTCGAGGCGTACCGGCAGGCGATGGAGGCCTTGAAGCCTGGCGATGTAGTGATACTCGCGACGCCGCCCGCGTTTCGATGGGTGCAATTTCGCTATGCCATTGACCGCGGCATCAACACCTTCATGGAGAAGCCGGTGACCGTGGATGGGCCGACGACACGGCGGATGCTGCAACTGGCGGAGGAGGCGTCGCAAAAAAACCTGAAAGTGGGCGTGGGGCTGATGGTGCGCCACTGCCGGGCGCGCCAGGAGCTGTATGACCGGATTCGCTCGGGGCAGATCGGGGAGATCGTGGCGATGCGCGCTTATCGCATGGGGCAAGGCGGCGGCACCGCCCCTCCGAAACCGAACGACATGAGCGAGCTGGCTTATCAGATTAAGCTCTTCCACGCGTTCCTATGGGCGAGCGGAGGGGTGTTCAGCGACTATTACATTCATCAGATCGACGAATGCAGTTGGATGAAGGGCGCTTGGCCGGTGGAGGCAACCGCGGTGGGCGGCAGGCATTACCGCGGTAATTCACTGGATCAGAACTTTGACGTGTACTCGGTGCAGTATACATTTCCGGATGGCACCAAGCTCTTTTTTGACGGGCGCAACATGGCGGGCTGCCGCGACGAATTCGCCAGCTATGCGCATGGCTCGAAGGGCTCGGCAGTGATCTCGACGCTGGCGCACACGCCGGGCATGACGCGGATTTACAAGGGGCAGAAAATGCCGACCGTCACATCGCCCGCCGACCTGCCGCTGGCGGAGGACCCGAACCTCGTGTGGGCGTTTCCGCAGCCCGAGAAGAGTCCCTATCAATGGGAGTGGGACGACCTGACGGATGCGATCCGCGAAAACAAGCCTTACAACGAAGTGAAGCGAGGGGCAGAGGCAAGCCTGGTCGCCTCAATGGGCCGCATGGCGGCGCACACTGGGCAGAGGATCACGTTCGAGCAGATGCTCCAGTGCGATCACGAGTTTGCGCCTGGCGTCGATAAGCTCGTGCTGGATGGGCCAGCGCCGTTGCAGGTGGGCCTTGACGGAAGATACCCGGTACCGGAGCCTGGCATCACGAAAGAACGCGAATACTGAAGGCATCTTTGAGTCGCCGTATTGCGGCCCGTGGAGCTTTGTTGATCTCGCATGAGCAGTGCCTGTCCAGACGATGGGACAACCGAGTTTGGCGCGAACCGGCAAGATGAGCGCCGACGCCGGCGTCGTGAACACAACTGTTAAAGGACTGTCCCTAATCCCGGTGAAATCACGCCTAAAGCTATGCTATATATAGATACTAGATATTATCATCCATATGCCGCAGGTCCTTATCCACTTCGATGAAGCAACGTTGAAAGCTATTGACCGAGTCGCTCCCGCGGCTAAGCGGAAGCGAGCTGACTTTATCCGGCGGGCGGTCAAGGATGCGATCTTCCGGCAAGAGACGGATCGGATGCGGGCAGCATACCTGCTGCAGCCCGACGCCAGCGAGGGTTCAGATGCTTGGGAACTTCCCGAGGAATGGAAGGAATGAAGCAGTTTGAGATTTGGTGGGCGGATTTGCGAGAGCCGGCGGGTCGGCGGCCGGTGTTGTTGTTGAGCCGGAATGACGCCTACGGCTATCTTTCCAAGTTCGTCGCGGCTGAGATCACAACCACCGTCCGCCAGATTGCAGCTGAAGTCACTCTCGGCGAGGAGGAAGGCCTGCCCAAGGATTGTGTCGTGAACTGCGACAACCTCCGGATGGTTCCGCTGTTGTCGCTAAGGAAGCGCGCCGGACAACTCGAGCCTGAACGATGGATCGAAGTTAAACGGGCTGTGGGCGCCGCGTTGGGATGGCGGGAGTTGACGGATCTCGATTAGCCCCGATTGGTGGAGGGAGGATTTCTGACTTCGTACCATATGTCCTCCGCTCTGATGACAAGAAGGTGGATGGCGGAAACGGTGGACGATCACGTTGAGCTGTTGCGGGCGACCATCGGCATCGGGGAACCCGGTGATCCCCGAGTCCAAATCCTTCGAAGCGAGCTGGATCGCCTCGAAAGTTTGAAACTCAAACACAAGCTTCCAGACTTGCGCCGGGGTGACACGCAAATCGCGACGCTCGCGCGGGAAGTCGGCTTGGAGCGCGAGCACAAATCGCTTTTCAAAATCTTTTCCAAACTTGTCCACCCGACCGCATATCTCGTTAACTCGGGGAATGTCGTGGAGGGGAGCGGGCGCCGAATTACAAAAAGAATTACGAAGCCGAGGAAGCAGCGATGAAGGCCGCACAGCGCTTCGGCACAACGGTGTACAGGCGTGCCTATGTGTATGGTCCGCAAGGCCTTGTCGGCTGGTGCCACAACAGCGAATGGTATTGGGACTGATCCGCTCGCTTGGAAACAGTCAGCCAGGGGTCGCATGCCGCACGTCACCGGTCGTCAAAAGCCAGTCACAGCTTTGGCCGGGCAATTTGTACTGGCATCAAAGGCAGTGTGTGCAGCACTTTAGGGGGTTTTCGCGGCAGCGTTGCCCCAAGCGGCGAGAGGGGTAGCGCGGATACTTTTATCTGGGGAGACAGGACACAGATGAAAGACGACAGATGAAGACCGAAACGCTAATCCTTCGCGTACCTCGCCCAAATGGCAAGGACAGTGAAGATGGGTTGAGCACCAAGCTTTCTGCCTTGCTGGTCGGCCAGGATGACGCCATTGCCACGGTCGTTCCTTACCTCCGGATGCATCAGGCCCGTTTGTCGCCCGAAGGGAGACCGGTCGGGGTGTTTCTCCTGCTGGGACCAACCGGCACAGGGAAGACTCGGACCGTCGAAGCGCTGGCGGAAGTGCTGCATGGCAACGCCAAGAGCCTGCTCAAGGTGGATTGCGGCGAGTTCCAGATGGAACACGAGGTGGCCAAGCTGATCGGCGCGCCGCCGGGCTACCTGGGTCATCGCGAAACGCAGCCGATGCTGACACAGGCAAAGCTAACCGCGGTTGCGACGGAAGCCAACGATCTGTCGCTGGTTCTCTTCGACGAGATCGAAAAGGCCGCGCCTTCGCTCACACGCTTGCTGCTGGGCATCCTCGATAAAGGCCTCCTGCGCCTGGGCGACAACACGACCGTCAACTTCGAGAAATCCATCATCTTCCTTACTAGCAACCTGGGGGCAAAGGCTATCCAGCACGCGAGCCGGCCCGACTTTGGCTTTGAGGCGATGCTGCCCAACCCGCCAGCGGATCCGTCCAAACTGCAAAGCATCGGGATGGCGGCCGTGCGCCGCAAGTTCACGCCCGAGTTTGTCAACCGGATCGACTCGGTAATCACCTACCGGCAGCTTGACCGCCAGGCATATGAAATGATCCTCGATCACACGATGGCCGGATTCAGCCGCCTGTTATTCGAGCGGCTGGGTCTGCGCGCGTTCCGTATGCAGTGCACCCCGGGCGCGCGGACGTTGCTGCTCGAACGCGGCACCAGCCTCGAGTATGGCGCCAGAGAACTCAAGCGGACGGTTCAGCGCAACATGGTTCAGCCGGTGGCGGCATTGGTGGCGCAAGGCCGCGTCCCGCCGGGCAGCACGGTGGTGCTGGATGTGCGCAACGGAGACTTTACCTTGCTGCTGCGCCAGTAACGGCACGGCTGTCCTGGACAATTCTGGTCGAATCGGCCATGGATAGGGTGAGCGATACGTCCACAGGTTGCTCGTCCAATTCCATCTCCACCCGGCCGGCGCGAAGCTCGAGTGGCGAAAGATCGAGTTCCCGAATGACGGATCGGGTCTGATGGTTGGTGACGATCAGGCGGCCCGCGACGGTATCGAGCAGCAGGGGGCACTGATGATTCCAGTCGATCTGCAGGAGGGCGCGGCCGGGATTTGCGGCACTTTCCGTCCTGGCGGTTAAACCGAGGCCGCCGGAGCCGAGAAAAAGCGGGCCGGTGAAACGCGTTCCCTGCCGCTGCCATCCCCAGGCAATGAACAGAGCGCACAGAATCGTGAACAGGGTAAGCGCGGCGATGGTCCGGCGGCGCGGGCGATCCGATTTCCGTGGAGGCTGAGCCGCGCTTGGCGGGGAGACCGCGTCCTCGGCAGGTGCTGGGGTCGCGTCGCTAGCTTCCTCCACGAGCTCCCGCGCGGGCGGAACAGCCCTTTCGGGCTGGCGGTAAATCTGGTTGAGTTTCTCGAGTTCTGCCACGTCAAAAGGAAAGGTCAGCGGATCGACGCGGTTCTGAATGATTCCGTTAACCGAAACGAAAAACGTGGCCAGGTAGCGTCGGGATTGGCCGCGCTTGGATTCGCCGCCGTGGGATTCGCCGCGTGAAGCATCGGATTGGTCTCGGGCTACCAGCAGCGCGACATGAACCGAGTTCCTGAATTCGGCGGCAAGCAGGTCGCGGTCGGGGACCGTCAGCTCGAACGGTCCGGCCCGCAGATGGCTCCGAAAGTAGCCCACCGCCGACACGTCGCGGGTGGCCGCGCGCTTCCGAGTGGCGGTGAACCGGACGCGCTGCTCGTCGAGCGGGATATAGGGAAGTCCGTCAGTGGCGCGGCGGCCCACCAACTCGTACTCTTCGATACGCAGGGTGGGGACCCCGGTGGATCTTGGGAACGACCCGGCCAGGACGCCCCCAGCTTCCAGGCCGATGCGCTCGACGGCCAGAAGATCGGCGAGCATTCTGGGCACCAGGCTCAGCTTCAGCTCGACGATATACGGCGATCGCTTATCGCGCCAGCGGAGGTAGACGGGCTGCTCTTCGAGCGCGCCCTCCGCAGGCTCCGGATTCGTGTCCATTGCCTAAGTATTCACATTCGGAATTATGGATGTCACTACTAAGTGCAACGATACACTGCTATTAGCTTGGCCGCCACCCTATACCTGGTTTCCACTCCGATCGGCAATCTCGAGGACATCACTCTGCGGGCGATTCGCGTATTGAAAGAGGAAGTCTCTCTGATTGCGTGCGAAGATACGCGGCAAACCAGCAAGCTCCTCGAGCACTATGACATTCGCAAGCCGCTCGTGAGTTATCACGAGCACAACGAAGCCGGCCGCGCCGAAACGCTGGTCGCGAAGCTCCTGGGCGGCGTGTCGATTGCCCTCGTCAGCGATGCCGGCACGCCTCTGGTCTCCGATCCCGGCTTTCGCCTGGTGAAGGCGGCCATCGAGGCCGGCGTTAACGTAGTGCCGCTCGCCGGACCCTCGGCCGTGCTGGGGGCTCTGGTGGCATCGGGGCTTCCCTCTGAGACATTCCGATTTATCGGATTCCTTCCGCCGCGGCATAACGCGCGCCGCAAAACGCTCGAGTCTCTAATCGAGGAACACGCGACCGTGATCGCTTATGAGAGCCCGCATCGGATTCTCGAAGCTCTCGACGATATGCGCGAAATACTGGGAGAGCGTCCCATGGCGCTGGGGCGCGAGATGACTAAGATCCACGAGGAATTTCTGCGCGGGACGCCGCATTCCATACTCGAGACACTCCGTTCCCGGCCCGCGGTGAAAGGCGAGATCACTCTGGTGATCGGGCGCCCTGCCGCACGCGCGGCCGCGCCCAGCGTGGATCCAGTCGCCGAAGTCGGCCGGCTTCAGCGCGAGGAAGGAATGGAGCGAATGGCGGCGATCAAAGCCGTGGCAAAAAGGCTGAGTCTTCCCAAACGCGAGGTTTACCGGCTGCTGGAAAACGAGCCGGAGCGGCAAACCTAGCCCGCGACTCCAGCTGCTGGAGCCGGCTCCCATCGCTCCCTTACGGTCGCGGCTCGGCGAGCACTCACATCCCGTTCCATACGGTTCAACCGGAGGCCCGGCTGTCCTGTGACACCTCCGTTGGAGCCAGGCCAATACCCCGAGCCGAGACGCGACCGTGAGGGAGCGTTTTCAGGGCCGGAATGTGGCAAAGGAAGTCTCCGTTTCCCACACCTTGACCTGAGAGACCCGCGCGCTGTTCCCGGGCGGGTCCGGAATGCTCTTCTGAACCTCTTCGCAGATGAATTTTGCGATGTTCTCCGCGGTGGGATTCACAGTGTCGAACGGGGACAGCTCGTTCAGAAACTTGTGATCCAGGTATTCGACAACGCCGCGCAGCGCTTTCTTGAGATCGGCAAAATCGAACAATAGCCCGTTGAAGGCGAGTTCCTCTCCCTCCATGGCCACCTGCACTTTGTAGTTGTGGCCATGCAGGTTCTCGCATTTGCCGCGGTAATTCCGCAGTTGATGGGCGGCGGCAAAAGTGTGTTCTACGCAGACTTCAAACATGAAAGAACTTCTGAACTTCCTCGATTTGGGCGGTGAAACGGTAGGCGGGAAGACTGTCAAAAAACAGCTTCCCGTATTTCAGTCTCGTAATCCTATTATCCAGGAGCGCGAGGACGCCGCGGTCGGACTGGCTGCGAATCAAGCGCCCAAATCCCTGTTTGAGGGCCAGGGCAGCCTGGGGGACCTGGTAGTCGTAGAACGGATTGCCTCCGTTCTCGCGAATCGCGTCCACGCGCGCCGCCACCACCGGGTCAGTGGGAACGGCGAACGGCAGGCGGTCAATGATGACGCAGCTCAATTGCTCGCCTTGCACGTCGACCCCTTGCCAGAAACTGGAGGTAGCAAAGAGAACAGCGTTCGGCGTTTCACGAAAATCCTCGAGCAGCGCGCCCTTCGGGGCTGTTCCCTGAAGCAGCGTGGGAAAGGGAAGCCGCTCGGCCAGCATGCCATGCAGCAGGCGCATTTGCTGAAGGCTGGTGCAGAGCACGAACGCCCTCCCTCGAGAGGCTTCCAGAATGAGCTCGATCTCTTCGGCGGCCAGCGAGGCGAATGCCGGATCCCGCGGATCGGGCAGGTGCGGTGGAACATAGAGCAGCGACTGGCGCGAAAAGTCGAATTGGCTCTCGACGAGCGATGCGGGCGCGCCCTTCAGGCCGAGCCGCGATTGTGTGTAGTCAAAGGAACCGGCCACGGTGAGGGTGGCTGACGTGAGGATTACGGAATTCATCTGATTGTGCAAGCGCTCGGTCAGGATTTGGGACACGTCGATGGGGGTAGCTTGCAGGTAGACACCGCGGCCGCGGCGCTCCGTCCAGTAGACGAAGGAATGGTCGCGGCTTTCCATCCAGAATTCCAGCCCCTCGCGGATCAGGGACGCGCGCCGCACCAGAGGTAGTGTGTCGTCCAGGGCTTGCCCGGTGATCTCGAGGTGTCCGGCCACGAGCTTGAGCGAATTCAGCAGCTCCTGGTAGTGCGCCTCATAGCGTTCGAGAAAGCACTCCTGGTCGCGAAATGCCTGCCTGCCCTCGGCCGCGAATAGCGCAAAGAACGATTCGGAGCGGTCACCGAGCACCATCAGCGCGCGATCCAGCTCCGGCGTGGCAAAGAGCTTTTGCCGGGCCAGCGCCGCCGTGTCCTGCACCAAGGTGCGAATTTGCAGATTGCTCACGCTCATCCCGAAGTACTGGCCCGCGACGTCTTCAATTTCGTGCGCTTCGTCGAAGATCACGGCCGAATATTTGGGCAGAATGCCGCCGTATGCCTCGTCTCGCAGGGCCAGGTCAGCGAAGAACAGGTGGTGGTTCACGATCACGATGTCGCTTTCGAGCGCCCTGCGGTGCATCGCGGTGATGAAGCAGCGCTCAAACTGCTTGCATTTTTGCCCATTGCAGAGATCGCCGCGCGCGTCGATCTTGGCCCATACGCTGGCATTCTCGGAAAGTTCCACCAACTCGGCCCGGTCGCCGGTTTGGGTGGATTGCTCCCAGTCTCGAATCAGCCGGAAGCCGGAGACCTCATCAAACCCCTCGAGCACCGCCTCGCGCTCGGCGTCGTAAATCTTCTGGCGGCACGCGTAGTTCGCGCGGCCTTTCATATAGCAGGCATTCAAGCGATGGCCAAAGAGGGACTCCAGAAATGGGATGTCTTTGAAGAACAATTGCTCCTGCAGGTTCTTGGTGCCGGTGGAAATGATGACGCGTTCTCCGGTCAGGATCGCCGGAATCAGATATGCCAGCGTCTTGCCAGTGCCGGTGCCTGCTTCGACCAGCAGGTGATGCCGGTCGCGCAGGGCCTTCTCGACAGCCATCGCCATATCGAGTTGGCCGGGCCTGTATTCGAAATTGGGATGAGCCTGCGCGAGGAGGCCGCGGGGCGAAAAGAACTCGCGCATGAGCGAGGATTTTTGTGGTGTTACCGAAGGCAAAGCAGGGACCAGGGGACAGGGGTCAGGGATCAGGGATCAGGGGTCAGGGGTCAGGGATCAGGGATCAAACATCCGTTGCTCATTATCGCAGGCCCTTGTGCCTGACCAGGGGTCAGGGACCAGGGGTCAGGAGTTAGTGGTTAGAGTCCGCCGCTGATTGCCGTAAGCTTTTTCGCCTGGCCCCTGACCCCTGACCCCTGGCCCCTGCGCGCCCCCGGCGCGCTCTTCAAGATACCTGAATGTGGATTTTGGTGAAAGCTTGAGGAGCGGCGTTCCACGCCTCTAAGGCCTCGGCCGCTTCCTCAAAGGGAACCGTTTTCGATATCGCTGCTTCCACCGGAAAGCGGCCGGCCTCGAGCATCTCGATCACGGTGGGGAACTCGGTTGCAGAATTGCGCGCGCCCAAAATATCCAGTTCCTTGAGAATGAACAGCCGCGTTTCATACGCAACCGGCTCTTTGGCATAGCCGATGTAGACTACTCGGCCGGTGTAGGCCACCTGTTCTACCGCGAAGCGAAATGTGTCCGGCGTGCCAACTGCTTCCACAACCACATCAGGACCATGGCCAGCCGTCAGCTCTTTGAGCAGCGCTCCGGCATCCTGTGTCCGGGAGTTGATCGTGTGGGCCGCGCCAGTCAGGCGGGCCAAGGCTAGTTTCGCATCGTCGAGGTCAATGCCGATGACAGTAGCGCCTCTGGCGCTGGCCGCCGCAATCGCGCTGAGACCCACCGTTCCGCAGCCAACCACCGCCACCACATCCTGCGCTTCCACTCTGCCTCGCTGAATCGCGTGAAAACCAACCGCAAGCGGCTCGACAAGCGCCAGCTCCCGAAGCCCCAGGCGATCAGCCGGGTAAAGCTTCTGCCACGGCACGCTGAAGAGTGTCGACAGCGCCCCATCCTGCTGCACACCCAAAGTCTTGTTGTTGAGACAAGCGTTTGGACGCTGGCGCAGGCAGGACGCACATTTGCCGCAGTTGTTGTAAGGCAACACCGCTAAGTTGCGTCCGATACTGAACTTTGCAGGCACATCGCGGCCTGCTTCCAGAATGGTCGCGGCGATTTCATGACCGGGAATTCGAGGATAGGACACCAAGGGGTTCTTACCGCGAAACGTGCTGAGATCGGTGCCGCAGAATCCGATGACGCGGATTTTGAGCAGGACGTCGCCATTGCCCATCTTCGGTTCCGAAACCTCGCCCAGCCGCGCGGCGAGAGGCTCATCGATGTAGAGTGCTTGCATGCAGCAAGTGTACGATGCCGGGATCAGGCTCGAGGGGGCTTGCGCATTGCCCCGGAGCCGGTAATTTCGTAGTCTGGAAGCATGGAAGTACATTTCACGCCCGAGCAGGAAGCGCAGCTAGCGCAGATGGCCACCAGCGCCGGAACCAACACCGAGCATCTGGTGAAGGACGCAGCCTTACGCTTGCTTGCCGGAAGTGGCGGCATTTCAAAGGAAGCCCCGCAACCTAGCCGCGCCAATCCTTTGCCCGTTTGGCGTCTTGGCGGCATAATAGGTTCTCTCCAACGGCGCGACATCTATAACGATGTCCGTTGAACCGGGAATTGTCGACGCAAATGTTCTGGTCTATGCGCTTGACGCCGACGCGCCGCAGCATGTTGCTTGCCGCACCTTGCTTGAATCAGCCCAAGGCAAAGCGCCCGTAACGCTTTACGTCACTCCTCAAATACTCTGTGAGTTTTACGCCATTGTCACCAATGCGCGGCGTGTTCTAAAGCCGCGTTCCTCTGCCGATGCGCTGGCCGCGATTTCGGACATGCTCGGTTTCCTTCGCGTGTTGCCGGTTCCTGTCACAGCTATTGATGAAGTGATGGCACTGCTTCGCCGCTATCCTGTCACTGGAGGCGAAATATTCGATTTACAGATTATCGCCACGATGAAGCTCAACGGCATTTCGCGAATCTACACTTTCAACGCCGACGACTTTACGCCCTTCTCAGAAATCGAGCCTTTAACGCCCTAACTCACAGCTATACGACGGATCAGAACGACAACCCATCTTCCGAGCCGTTTCCCAGCAATTCGCCAGGTGGTCTGAGGCGCGGTGACCGGTAGAGTACAATCAGGAAAGGATCGCGCGAGAGATTTGGGCCACGCGTTGCCAGTCATTTTGCGCGAGCCGTTGGAAGACACGCTTCTGCGCCTGTCTGAGGAACCATCCGCGACCGTGCCGTGCGGTGCTTCGATTTGGCTCCAGCAGCTTAAAGGTTGCCACTCGAAGGCAATGACCAATTTCCAGGCAATTTCTTGAGTGAAACCCATCTATGTTCGACAACCTAAGTGACAAACTGCAGCGGGTCTTCAAAAACTTGCGCGGCGAAGGCCGGTTGACGGCCCAGAACATGGATGATGCGCTGCGCGAGATCCGCATGGCGCTGCTCGAAGCCGACGTCCACTTCCGGGTGGTCAAGCAGTTTATCGAGCAGGTGAAGGAAAAGGCGTTGGGCGAGGAAGTGCTCACGGCGCTCTCTCCCAGCCAGCAGGTGGTAAAGATCGTTCGCGACGAGTTGGTGAAGATGCTGGGCGGGCACCAATCCCGCCTCCGATTCGCGAACGAGCCTCCTACGGTGATCCTGAT
>Ga0302325_10014901_pt1 | contig 16538 bp, 14 predicted proteins | sample Palsa_T0_2_FD_201948 | JGI IMG/M metagenome (GOLD analysis project Ga0302325, IMG submission 201948) | Peat permafrost microbial communities from Stordalen Mire near Abisko, Sweden - Palsa_T0_2 | ecosystem: Environmental > Terrestrial > Soil > Palsa > Peat permafrost | place: Sweden: Abisko... | reverse complement strand
GAATTGTCAGCTGCTGACCAAGTTTGCTGGACGAGGACTTACGTTTGGTGGGATTGTCCATTCGCCGAGTTGGAGGGTTTCGGTAGGTGCTGAGCGAGTAAGACGGTATGAAACTCCTGATACGAGACGAAGTGTTTCCTCGATGACAGCGCTCTATATTCTGTCAATACCAATACCATAGATCACAGAAGATGTATTGGAACTTACTAGGTAAGGAAGTGCTTCCAGCTCCGCCTCCTTAACCGGCTTTGTAATATCCGGCATAGCGCCTTCCAACTCCTCCATCAAAACAATCAACCTTTTCTCATCTAGCAAAAGATACACAATCGCGCTCGCAAGCGCAGTAGCAGTCGTCACCGTCCCAGCAACGAGCAACAATTGTGCTTCCTGAGCGAATCTCTCAAGGGATTTATCTTGCTCCGGTAATGTTCTACTGTCAAGCAAATCATGAAAGATAGTCCTATGCTTCACATTCGAGTAATCACCTCTCGACTTTATCGTTTCGCCGATCTTGGCCGCGGTGTGCTGTTATACCATCAGTCTCATCTCCAACTCAAATCTGAGGTAGGAAGGAGTCGGAACGCACCCGTTTAAGAACCTGAAAAGTAGCCATCCCCTCACCAAAAATGCCCCCAACGATCCAATCAGGTAGTTTATTAAGCCAGATAGGCAAGCGGGGCCACTGCACCGTAACATGCATATTATCAGTCAACTTATCCGTCGTCTCCAGCACCATGGCATTAAACTCTTTCGCCTCGATGTAATTCTCACTGATCCCGAAACAGTACTCGGTGATCACATCACTGGTAAGCGCACTGAACGCAGGTCTGATGTGCAATATTTCGCCGGTAGATTGGTAGCGTCGGAATACGGAGATGAGCAGGGAGATCTTGTCTTGGATTAAGGGCTCGATTTTGCGCATTGAGGCGGAAGAGAAGAACGGTGCTACGGCTGAGCGGCGCAGACGATGGGACTCGTGATTGATGGTGCCGAACATGGAATCTTGTCCACCGAAAGCGTGAGACCAGGTTGGTGGTTTGTCGCGCTTTGAGGGTGCGCCTGTAAACAAGACATCATAGAAATCTGGATCATTGACATGCAGTTCGTGGGGGCTAATCCGGATGATTGGGCTATCTTCGAAAATCGTTAGAATACAGGGTTTTCAGGAGAGGGCGGGGTGGGAGTACTGTATTCTTCATGCAGCTGCTGGATCTTGTAAATGTATTGACCTTTAACTCCAAGCGCATCGTAGTAGAACATATACCCATACGTCAAACCAGCCAACTTCGGCCCAGGAAACTTTGCATAAGGACTGAAATAAAGACGATAAATGCCAACACCGACGATATACAGAAGATACAGTCCGGATAGAATTCCCGCCAGTCTGGAAAGCGAGAGGGACTCGAGGTCCAAGAGCTGAAGGAGTCCCATCTTCACAGCGACAGTACTGAAGCTAGAATCTGGAGAGAGATAGAAATGCAGAATTGAGAGTGAGGTTGAGGGTTAATATCGAAGGAAGAATAAATATGCCGTGGGTTACCCCCGCATACGGGACCGAGCGAGCAAATGGCAGATGACACCGGAGCTGCGCAGCGTGAAGGTTGCACAACACCATCCAACCAAGAACCTGACCTTTACCCGGCACCGATGCACGTCAGCCGTGTTACTGACGCGAAAGGAACCTTGCCCGAGTCACTCACCGCCTACCTGTCTTACACTTCTTGAAAGAGAAAGGTCGCATGCGTGGGAGTGATGACACGTGGGTTTGCGCTGATACTTAAGCTATCAGCTTTGCATGTGACAAATTGTTGGTCTCCTTATGTACAGTACCACCGAGAAGGGTACGTTCATTGGTCTGTGCTCGAAAAATCGCTCCCCCTTCATCAATAAACTGGGTATATCTTCACACTTATCACCCCTTCTCTCCAAACCTAAATCGAAATCTTAATACATGAAAATAGACAATTGACCTCCTTCCCCCAAAGTACCGAAAAATCAATATAATTCTTCTCCTCTTTTTCGCATCAAGAAACTCAATCGAACTCCTCGTAGCCGCCCATTGCGTACGGGTTCCATTCCTGCCCCGGGTAAGAAGTAGCGCTCATGCTCGGCGGCGCATTCTCATCAACCACAACCTCAACCTCCTGTCCATCCTCCCCAATCAGAATCTTCTCTTCCTGCGCTTTCCTCAATACCTCTCTTCGTATCGTGCTGCCCTGGCCTCTGCCCAATCCACTACCAATCACAGGCTGTTGCGGTGGCCCACCTCCTCTCACACCCAGAGCATCAATCGGACTCTGATTCTCCGCAGCATGCGAGGACGGCAAAACTTGCGAAGAAGCATTACTGGCCATTCGCTGCATATTCTCATTCCCCAGAGCGGGAGAAGAAGCACGTTCCGAGCTCGTCTGAGAGACAGGTGGGAAACCCTTTTTCGGTGGCATTCTCGGACTCGCAGAATACAAATCCTCACCACTGGGCTGTCTGACATGCAACTCTGTGCGCTTGATAGTATCTCCTCCGTCTTCCATAGCCACTCGTTGCACTGGCTCGGGACTAACTTCACGACTCGGACTGCCCATCGGGCTAGGCGGAGTAGGAGAACTGCGTAGATTCCTCATGTCCTGCTCTTCTTCCTTTGCGACGCTGCCGTTTCTACCAGGGACGTTGAGAGAGCCGCGGGCGGATTGAATACTCATTGGATTCTGCGGGTCTGATATGCCAGAGACCGCGGAAACGGCTGTTCGACGGGTATTGGATCGATCGAGATCGATGTCCACCGTACTCAGACTCTGCGTCAGAGAATGGCCTCGTTCATGCTGAAACCTCGTGTCTTGATTCTGCTGTGCGTGCCTTTGCGATGGCCATCTCGGTGGCGGGGGATCGGGTAGATTCTGCGCCGCTGGGTTGATCGGGGAGAAAACAGTATCGTCAGGCAAGGGATATCCGGCGGGAGATTCGGGATGCCGAAGAGTTGGTTGTTGTAGACGTTGGATAGCGTCGTGCTTTAGTGGTTGTCCGTGAATGGGAGGAGAAGGGAGGCTGGACGGATGTTTGGCGTTTGGTGCCGGGCGTTGGCCATGTTGGTCTTCATCGGGAAGAGAGAGTTGGTAGGGTCTTTGTTGGCCTTCGGGAGTTTGTGGTGGTGACCGTGCGAGTAGATCTTCGTGACTTAAACGGCGGGAGGCGGAGGCGGAGGCGTAGGTTTCGATATTGCTGAGGGTTGGCTTGGGCTGTTGTCTGCCGCCTTGGAGTGGTGGACTGCTTTGATATTGATTTCCAATGCCTTGATACTGCTGTCCGTTTGGTAGGGGGTAGCCTCCACCTTGAGATTGGTTGTAGGAGCCTTGTGCTGGAGGTTGTGCGTAACGGGGATCAACTTGTTGCTGATTGAACTCACGGGATTCATACTCTGTCGGACGGGGGGCTGGCATGGCTCCTTGACCACGAACAAGTGCATAGCAGCCTGGAATTGGGACCTGATCGTACTGGGGCTCTCGACTAACATGTCGACCACGATCCGGAGTTGGTATAGAGGGGTCTTGGAATGGTATTTCCCGGCTTGCCTGGCGAACTTGTCGAGGAGGACGAGCTGCTTGCGGCGGCGGTGGCTGTTGATATTGTTGTTCGGAATCTTGCTGCTGCTCCCTCTGTAAATCGGAATAGGTCTGCGCAGCTGGTACTTGGTGAGGAACCAAGTTCGATTGACTGCCGCCTCCTGATCGAGAACTATCACTTCCCACTCTATCTGATTGCTGTGGTCGACGACCCATGAGCCCACCCAATATCCCAGATGCAGATATCCCAGAAGTAGACGCTTTCCGGGTCTTTGAATTTTGTCGAGGACCTGGTGATGGACTACTACTATTGAATCTGGACATAATGGTTCGCGATTGACTCGGCGGCGCTAGATTCGGAGATGGGGTTTGCGACTGAGAAGGGGCTTGGAGGTTCATACCAGGTGAGAAGCCCGGCGACTCAAGTGGTTGCCGCTCAGCATGCGATACTTGTCTCGTAGTTTGGGGTCGCTGCTCTTGAAGTGAATCTCTGCCTGACCCGCTGGGCTTTCCAAACAACTTGCCACCCAGGCCAGAGAATCTCTGTTTCTTCTTGGAATCATCCACCGATCCTGGTCCACCAGAGTTTGATGTTCCGGTAGAGGCCCTGGTAAGCTTGTTAGGCGTTACCTTTGGCGGTTTTGGCTCGGCAGATTGACTGCCAAAGATCGATCGTTTCCTCTCCTGTTGCGAACCTGAAGATTGTTGCGAGGTCTGTGGCGGGGTTTGTTGCGGAGTAGCTAACAGACTCGTTCGTGAGGCCAGTTGAGAGCTTGGTGGATGAGCAATGACACTCTCCTGGCTGACTGGGGCACCAAGACCACTGGTTGAACTACGCTTGATGCCAAAGAATCCAGAGCGACGTCTCTTCTGTTCTACAGCTGCCTCAGAAGGGGCTTCTGATTCAGCATACTCGTTGGCACGAGATGGGGACTCGAAAGGTCGGGTAGGAGACGACAAGGGCACATCGCGAGGTATTGAACCACTTCGCTCTCTAGATGAACCTCGCGAAAGTCTTCCGCCGATCTCTCTGAAAAAGCCAGAGCCTCGCTTGGTGGGCGATTTATTGGGGACTTCAGGCGGTGGTCCGACTCCCGGAAGCTGATACTCATTCGTCTGCTGCCTCGGGAGGAATGCATCTACGCGATTAATGGGGGCTTGATAGTAATGAGCTGGCAGATCATCAGTCTCCCGAGCTTGGTTCGGCGACTGGTTCTCTGGCCTAAAGAGATCAGGATATCTCTGCGCTGCAGAAGGGGGCTGCTCGAATGGCTTCTGCTGTATTGGCGATGCAACATAAGGCGTCTTCTCACCGTAGTCTTCCATGCCCTTAGTGTAACTTTGACTTGACCCAGAGTACCCACGTCCCCGTTGAGCTTCCCATGAATTCTGACGCCGGTGGCTGGATTGATCCAGAGAACTGCGGGCTGGCGGTGGGCCTATATCTTGCTCTTTACTCCAAGTCGAAGGAGAAGCGGGGACGAACGGAGGGGCAGCACCTGCCTTAGACCGATTTGGCTTCCACTCCACGTGCGATGTTTCTTGGTTCTGAGGTCTGAAAGCCACATCGCCTACTCGGGGGGGTCCAAATCTAGGGGGTGGTGGTTGCTGCAGCTGCGGCTGTGGCTGATTTTGTTGAGGGATGGCGGTCATTGTGCGCTGGCTGTATTCAGAAGAGCCTGCCTGACTAAGAGCTGGCCTTTCAGATGGCGAACTGTACTCAGACGAGCCAGCTTGAATAAGTGGTGGTCTTGCTCCATCTGGCTGCTGTGAGATTGGGGTCTGTTGGTGCACAGTCGTGTCGATGGGCGGGACTCTTCGAGGCGAATCCGTGAAGGGAGCCTGTTGTGGTTGGGAAGGCTGAGCTTGGCTATCTATAGTTGGTTTCGCCGCGGGAGCATTTAGAGTAGGCGACTGTGGTGGCAAGCTAGCTGGAGATTCTGAAGGCTTCGGGGGTGAGGGTTCAGCTATCTTCGCATCATGAAGTGCAAGAGCTGCAACTACAGTGGTTGCTCCAGTAGCTGCAGCAATCTCACCTCCATGGTGCTCAGGACCCTTCTGCTGGGGATGGGACATGGGTTCATCATCGTCGTCTTCAATCGGGAATCGTTGTTTCGGTTGTCGCTGTTTAGAACTGAGTGAAAGGCCAAATGTTGATGTACGGCGGATAGGTGGAAGGAAACCACTGCTCGCCTGCTCCTGTGACTGCGGCTGTGGCTGCAGTTGCGGTTGCGATTGTGGGGCAATTTGCGTTGGAGGTTCAATAAATGATGTGACTGGCGCAGCAGGAGGGTTTGTCGACTTCGCAGATGAGAGAAGGGACGAAGGAGCTTGTTTTGCAGGCGGCAAAGTTAAAGCTGAGACACTAGCAGGTGGAGGGCTGGTGGACAAAGTTGCCGATCGTGCTGAAGGAGGTGGCGATGGAAGCACATAAGAACTCCCTCTAGGCCGGTTCAAAATACTCGTCACTGGCGCCTCTACGCTTCTGTTTGACTCTGGCTCCCTTTCCGGTGTCACCCCTGACTCTCCGTACGCCTGATCTTCTTCTACAACCACATCCTTCTTGGGCACCATAACCCAGTCGTTGGCGATATCTGCTTGCTCCTCACGGGCATCATAGAAATGGGCATCGCTACTATTCGACCGATCACTCTTCGAAATGCTATCGCGAGGCACATTCAATGACGCTTGCTGGGGTGCGGACTCGGAGGAGATCTGGCGCGGTGGCTTTGGTAGCTCTTCGTAATGAAATCCTTCTTCTTCTGCGATGGGGGTGGCATTGAAGGGGTCCCAACTTGGTTGATACTTACCGATAGGAGCAGGTACGCCAAGTGCATCTCTGCTCTCGCCTGCGGCATAACCATCCTCTTCGGATTCCGGCTGTGATGGTACCGGTGCATCAAGATAACGGTGGCTTAAATCATCAGCAGGAAGCGCACCACTCATTGATCCAAACGAGTGATCAGTAGGGAGTGGTGGGAGTTGTGGTACAGTTGAGGGATGGTCCAGAGTCACATCAGGCTGAACTCGTCCGCGCTCAGGAGTGAGAACAGGCGTGTTGTCTTTTGAGAGGCGAGTGGAGGAGTCAGGCCGGCCTGAGGAGCGGGCAAGACCAAGAGGAAGACCCCACGATGATCGCCTCTCCTTCTCCAACTTCTCCCCTTTCTCCGGTTTGGGTTTGAGAGGTGGGCTTTCCTGTGAGGGGGAGCAAAACTTAGTAATTTGTTCAATCAAGCGCAGATCATGATGGCAAGGAAGGAGATAACATGTAGAGAATCCTGAAATTTCCCCTAGTCGTACACAGCCTGCTAAGCAGGATGACAGCTGGCAAAGAAGAAAACCCATCGCGCTGATTAGTCTTGGAAGTGCAGAAAATTCCAGAATGCAAAAACGCCTGTCGCCATATGCGGTCCGGTTCTGAAGGAGATTCAATCTACCTTGTCTCCGCCACCGGCTCCACGAAGTTTGTTCTTGCCCTTTGCAAGCAAACCCTTCCCGGCTTTCCCAGCCTTACCGCCAAATATTCCAGCAGAATGAAGAAACTCTTTTCCTTTGGCCTGAACCTGCTGGGTGGTCAGTTTGTTGCCTGCAGGAGAGAACCCTTGTTGAGATCCGGTCTGAAAGCTCGGAGCTCCTGGAGCCGGGCCCGGTCTTGTCGGAGTCGAAGGAGTTGTTGGGGAGGCATTCAGATAATGTTGATAATATGGTTCTTGAAGTGGTTGTGCCCCACCACCAGGTGCCTTTGAAAATTTGGATCTTGCAGATCCAACCGGGGCAACTACTCTTGATCCTGTGAAGGCTCCGGAGGCACTCGCATGCTCCGGATACTGAGCCTGTAGGCTCGTCATCCATTCGATAAGCCCCGAGTCCATATTTGCCCAGCGATGTCTAGTTTCCTCGAATGTTCTAATTCGCTGCTGAGGAGATTGCATATTTACGATTTCCTTGAATGCATAGAGCTTGCTGCCACTGGGCGACAGTGGCGCCTTTGCCGGCGAGCTTCCGGCCGATACGCTGCTTGGAGCGTGCGTGAACTCCGTTGTAAATGGTGACAGGTATGGAGCTGGAGAATTCGCTGGGTGCTCATCCTCAGGTGGAGTAGGAGAGACTGGATAAGACGACACTCGAGGATCCTTCTCTTCAGCCAAAGATAATCGACGTTCCTGCGTTGGTGGTGACTTTGGGCCTTGCTCTGTAACAGCAGCAGCGCCCATAGCAGCAGCCCCGCCAGCTACCAGTGCAGCATCTCTGCCAAAATGATGGTCGGACAAGGTTTTTTGTTCAACCCTATTCTCTCCACCTTCAAAACCTGGCCCGGTGCCCACAGGAGAAGATTGACGAGGGTCAGAATCCGCAGACGCGACAATGGCCGGTACCGTGTTGGTTGTTTCCCTAGGATGGTTATTGGCTGCACTGGTCACACCCATAGGCGTGGACTCCACTTGTGGAATGGAGACATCTTCTGAGCCTTCTTCCCAAGAGAAGCGTTGGGGAAGAGAAGGTCGGGGATAGTCCTCAGCAGCCTCTGGGCGACGAGGGCTGAGAGGAGCAATCACAGGCGAATTGACTTCAGGTTGCACTGAATGTTCAGTCGCCACTGATGAAACAGTTTCGGAGTGGTGCAGCTCTTCCTGGTTTGATTCACGGCGAGCAATGGCGGGGACAGGCTCCTCGTCTTCACCAGTAGACGCCCAATAGTTGTCATATTCCGAGGGGAGATATGTACTTTCATGACCGGGCTTGCTCGATGGACCGTCATCCAATCCACCTACCATCATGCTTCCACGGTGCTGGTCAGCAGTTGTTGGGCGGCTGAGACTTTTTACGATCTCTTTTCGAAGCTTGTCAGTTTCCTCATCATATGACCTGGTGTCCGAGCTCAAAGTTGGCACCATGGGTGGTCTCTGCGGGAGTTCTAGCGATTGGGCCTCATCTAAAGTCCTCTGCTTGAGTGGCACAGTAGGCTTCGGGAAGTAGTCCGAGTCGTTATCCAAAGACTCTTGCTTGGGAGTATCCTTTGGTAAAGGAGGTGGTGCTACGCTTGACTCATCGGAGTTATCTCTATGGACCGCATCTGGGCGGAGTTGAGTCTCTGGAGGAGCTTGCTCAAGTTTCGGGGGAAGTCTTGGATCTGCATTTGTCATTGAATACAGGTTTCCGACGGGATCAGGAGTGGGAAGGTCCTTATTGCTATGAAGGACTCGTGGACTTTGTGATGTCGGCGTTTCACTGGGGCTAGACTTGTCATGTTTGCCCAAAGCCGCTCCAGCTATACTGCCAAGTGCCCCGGCGACGGCAGCACTCGACGCAGATTTTGGCAAAGGATTTCTAGTGGTAGTTGGAGTGATATCGTAGTCATCACTTTGTCGACGCTCTTCAATAGGTGTGGCTTCAATGACAGGGGTCTGCTTTCGTAAGATAGGTGTTTGCTTCCGTTCAATTGGAGCTTGGGATGTAACGTCACTGGTCGCTGATGTTGCATACGAGGTCCATCCACCGGGGAGCACAGGACGGAAACTTTGCTCTCGTTCAACTGTAGGGCGTGGAGGTTGAAGTGGCTCCTCATCTGGTGAAGTCTCAGACACTACAGCATGCTGACCACTCGTGATGATATTCGTTTTTGCCAGATCTGGATGTCGAGCGGGGCTATTCTCACGACTGGGTGTACTAATCTCACCACGGTATCTAGGTCGGAAGCCCGATGGAGGACCTTCTGATTCCTGTTGACTCGGTGGTTCCTCTAGCGAGTCTGGTTCGTTTACGACCTCCAGTATTGAAGGATTGGAGGGGTCTCGGTTTCTGTTTTGAACAGCAGCACTGGGGACTCGGCTCATGATTGGACTGATGCCATCGGTACCAGTACTCTCGCTGACACTCCGGCTGGGCCCGCTAGCTGGTTGCGAGGCAGGTGTGTTGGGAACTGACGAATCCTCGGTTCTGTCAAAAGCCTGGTTAACCACTGATCGAAACCCGAAAGTTGGTTGTGTGTGGAGCGTGAAGTCTTCCGTATTAGCTGAAGTGGGAGGCCCACTAGGCGTGATTTCTTTATCCTTGCTAGGGAAAGAGTATGAGTCTTCCGGTTTCGATGGTGAGAACAAATCCATACCAAAGCCCGAAATTCGATTTAAATCTGGCAACTTTGGGCTGGTCGAGAATCGGCGTACCTCTTCAACGTCGAGATGATGTTGCTCTAAGGAGGTTCGGTCTTCCTCATGAGATTCTGCAAGCGGTTGGGTATTTTGCTCGTTCACATTAAAACCCTCGAAATCGTGTTCACTCTTCCTCTCCTTGACCGGTTCTAGTACTGGCCTCTGCCGTCCAGAATCGGAACCATCATCAGTTTCTAAGCTTGTTCTGCTCCGTCGTTGGCCCAGACTATCAGTGCTCGAATCTCTAAGATTGGATTTTGCAGGAGATTCCGATCTCTCGCTCGCTTTCGCACCCACAATTGAATCCATGCTTGGTCTTCCAGATTCCATGGATTGGCGTTCCTTCTGGCGTTCTTCCTCCATTCGCCGATAGATATCTACCGGGCGGATGATAGGGAGAGCTTTACTAGCTGGAGCGCCAGGTGATCGAGCTGCAGCACCAGGGGAAGAAGAACGAGGAGCAGCAGACCAAGGCTTGGAAGCCGTTTGTGCCTGTGATGGGCCAGAAGTATCCGCCAAGTCAGGTCCTGCAGCTTGACTTATGCTGCTCTTTCGCGGAGGAAAGTTTGTTGACGGCGAGTCGGTGGCACTCTGAGGAGCAGGGGATCGAGTTGTTAGGGGCTGTGGGACAGCAGAGGGAGAGAAGTCTCGCCGAGTGTGATAATCGCTCGTCGGGGTTCGTGCATCTGAAGTAGGTGATACGAAAGAGCTTTCCCCAGAATCCACTTTCCCAACGTTCAATATATCTGGATGCGGCGATCCAGAGACCGGAGACACAACTTGACTCGATTTTCGGAGCGCTGCTGGAGGAGGCTGCGAGGCCGACTGGGTGGAGATTTGCAAAGGCGGACCACTGAAGTTTCGTGCAGCTGGTGAAGGTGGGACTCCAGTCATCTGCGAGAATTGAGTCGCTGGGGGATTCGATGGTGATTCAGTGGTTGGGGGCGAGGGTTGACGCATCGTAGCAGACGAAAAGTTGCGTTTCTCATCCTCCGGATCAAAGGAGTGTGATCGGTTGTGAGAAGGCTGGTTTGCTCCTGGCAGTGGCGGTAGCTCACCATATTTCTTGTTATCAAAACTCGGAGAGTCTGCCTTCGCAGGACCCTGCAATGCCTGGCCTTGCTGTCGCAGTCCCGTCGGCTTTGCTACTGGCGGGGGCGTGGGATCATAATCGTAATCATAGTCGTCTTCATCTCCATAATCGTCACCTCCATAGTTCACAGGTTTGGCCTCAGCCCATTTCTTGGTCTTTTGTCGATTGACGTTCGTGGAGTATGAGATGCCGCCAGCAGAATGAGGGCTCCTGGAGGACTGTTAGCAAGATACCAGCACTGCGGTGGCATCTCTACTCACATTGTGGAATCCGCGTCGAAGCCGCCTGGAATTGAGCGCGCCATCGTGGGCAATCTTCGCAGGCTCGAGGCTCACGAGGCATCTATTGATATGACTTTGAATGCATTTGAAGTGCGATGGTGGGGGGCGAAGGGGGCGAAAGCAGGATTGCGCGTGTCGATGATCCTCGATGGGGGCTGGACAGCTACTCAGCTATGTCAGATCACGGCAATCGAAGGTTCAGCTTCCGCTGACGACTGCATGCGCAATGCTGCAGAGAGGGAAAGCGGGCAGAGTAGCAGTGAGGATGAGGAGGTCGCAGAGGTTCCGAAGACGAAGATGGATGTAATATTAGGTGTAGGTGGTCAATCCAACGACGAGTCGCGGGTGGTGTGGATCCTTGTTGGCTCCGTTCGTCTGGATGATGATTGATGAGGCTTCTCTTGAATTTCCACCCGTCGCTTGGCAATATCCTGGTCAGATTGGGTCTGCTGAAGGAACTGGGGCGCTCAGCCACACTGCTATTCTACCTACCCAGGCCCAGGTAAATCTATTCTACTATCCCCCCCCATTAACAAACGTTAAATCCTCACGATTTATGGGGCTGGGCGCCAAACAACGACTGTGAGTGGCAGGAGAGCCTGTCAGCCACCTTTGCACAGGCCAAAATCTGGTCTGTTGTAAAGTCCAGGGTGGCTATAGAAGGTTCCAGAGAGGTGCTGCTCCCCTGTCGATTGCTAAAACTAAAGGTTTTCACTGGGTAAACACCCTGGAAAGTGATCCACACAGTTGCCTTTTTTGATGAGATTTAACGTTTGTTAATGGGGGGGATAGTATGGTAACGGTATGGCGCAGTCACGTGAGAGCTGTGCCGCGGCGTTGGTGCCTCAGTCCTCCAAAATTTCTCTCCTAATTGTACCAACGGCAACGGAAACACTGACGAGTTCAACCCGACGAAACACCAGCTGTCCTGTCACAGCCAGCCCACCACGACCACGCCTCACTTCTCACTTCTCAGTTCTCTTACGCTTTCCACTACACTTCACTTCACTTCGATACATCGCGATCCCTTTACAAATAATAATTAGAGCCCGTCTCATTCACTCCTTGGCCCGTTTCTTTGTCTCCCAACTCTACACAATCACAAGGAAGGTTGTAATAATTCAGCGCGATCCGAGACTCCGGAAAGGCACAGTTGAAAACGAGAAGAGCCACGAACATTGGGACAGCAACCATCGACCTCTTATGCGCTGACCTCACTATCGCCCTACCCTCTCAACATGGCCGTCTCTGCTATCCAGGATCGGACGAACGAGTTCAGGTCGGTCCTGACCCAAGTACAAAAGCAACAGGCAAAGTCCAAAGTGGGCGCACAACGACAATCTCTCCTCACAGACTCACAGAAGGCGGCAGCAAATGGCAGTGCAACTGGAGATGGAAAGCCAAGGAGGTCGGAGTTTGCGAGAAGAGCAGCAGAGATAGGCCGCGGCATATCAGTCACGATGGGCAAATTAGAGAAACTGGCACAACGTACGGCTCTCTGAAACTACGGTTAGATGTATCGAATGCTGACAATGTACAGTCGCCAAGAGGAAAACGCTATTCGATGACAGGCCGGTCGAAATCAACGAGTTGACCTCGATCATCAAGCAAGATCTCTCCTCCCTGAACCAACAAATATCTTCTCTCCAAAGCCTCTCCCGAGCCCAACATCCAAAAGCCGATCAAGAAGGGGAACATAATAAAAACGTTGTCTTCCTTCTCCAAGGAAAGCTTACAGACGTATCCGCAAATTTCAAAGATGTCCTAGAAGTTCGAACGAAGAATATCCAAGCCTCACGGGCAAGAACAGAGAACTTCGTATCCTCCGTATCAGCCCACGTTGCCCCATCAATATCCCAGTCCGCATCTCCCTTGTACAGCACACCAAATAGAGGATCACCTGGCCCGGGCCAAGACTTATTATCTCTAAATCCTGTGGGGGATCAGCAGCTCTTAATGATGGAAGAAGCACAACCACAGAATGCATACATCCAACAGAGAGGCGAAGCAATCGAGGCCATAGAACGAACAATCAACGAGCTAGGCGGAATCTTCGGTCAATTAGCATCCATGGTGTCAGAACAGAGCGAGATGATTCAACGGATCGACGCGAACACGGAGGATGTAGTAGACAACGTGCAAGGCGCCCAGAGAGAGCTGCTGAAGTACTGGTCCAGAGTATCTGGCAATCGCTGGTTGGTTGCTAAGATGTTCGGCGTGCTCATGATTTTCTTTCTGTGAGTACCCCTCTTTTATTCTCCGGATTATTGCTAACTGGTGTAGGCTCTGGGTCCTGATATCCGGATAGACCTGCATGCTGCATTAGCAGCGCTCTGTTCCCTGTACAAGTATTGTAGAAAGCGCTTGAATATACCTTTTAATGCTGGGCATTTCGTCCATGCTCTCCCTGAATCCGAGTGTCTTATGCGCACCAATCATTCATCTCCATTCTGACAATCCTCCGAGCGACAAGTATCCACTCTATCCCCGCGTTTCATTTTCTCCGCCTTGTACCTTGCTTCCCACGGCTACGAAGCCACAGCTTCAAAAGCTCTACTGTAAAGCTTACTTGCAAATGCCCCTAGAGTCTTTTCGGTAGATGTCTAAGACAATTGCTCATATATTTATCCGCTCCAATACTCCTGTGCAAACGTCTTACAAGTCCATTTCTACCACCTATGTCTCTGAGAGCATAGACTAATTGATCCCTGCAACACGTACGAAGGAGCTTCCCCGAACAACCGCAGACACCCCGCAACAAAGTTGGACATCGCTCTGAGGCCGGCACTAAGAAGATGCGGTGACCCATTTTGTGGGTGTAAAACATTCCCTTTTCTTGTACCTCGATCACGGATAAAGTTCACTCTCCCAAAACCGCCGAGCACTTTCCTATCACGTCTATCAGCAGAGTTTCTTCATCCTCTTGACTTCTACATCTCGGCCCAAGATGCACGATCTACCACCAGGGTGGGTACATTCTTGTTCTATACTCCATCGTCATCATCTGATGAAGCTTCTACTATGCCGTCCTTGTTCTTGGGCACAAGAATGCCTGGGCATAAGTACATCATGTTTTCCCCCTCCTAAAGCTGTCAAGCTAGTCGGTTCAACAACGTCTTGAATCTTCATTCTTTTCCTTCATCTCCCAATCATGTTGCTTTCTCAAGCCCTCGGACTTGTTTCTCTCTTCTTCTCTCTCATACAAGCAGCAACACTCACCGTCTCAACCACTGGCGGAAATGCATCCTCTCCTCTGCTCTACGGTCTCATGTTCGAGGTACCACTTCATCTGTTCCTACCACCCACATAAATAAACAGCTCATTAACCCTCTCCAGGACATCAACAACTCGGGCGATGGCGGGATACATGGCCAGCTCCTCCAAAACAACGGTTTCCAAGGAATCTCACCCACACTCGCCCCGTACGCCGCAGTCGGCAACACAACACTCACCCTGGACACTGCCGTCCCTCTCACCTCGGCCATCACCAAAACCCTAAAAGTCACCGTCCCCTCAGGAACCACCGGCTCCGTGGGTTTCTCTAACTCCGGCTACAGCGGCGTTCCCGTAAACGCCGATACATACCAATCCTACTTCTGGATCAAAGGCGGCTACAACGGCACTATCACCATTTCTCTCGTCGGCTCCAGCAGTGGAATTGTTTATGGCTCTTCCGATATCATTGTTACTAGCACCATAGCCAAATTTACATATGTGACGACGAAGTTTGCGAGTTTGCAGAGCCCGGATGGAGATAATGTTTGGCAGCTTACTTTTGATGGGAGTCAAGTGGCGGGTGGCAGTTTGTGGTTCGGACTAGTTCAATTGTTTCCTGTTACCTATCATGAGAGATTCAACGGGATTAGGGCGGATGTTGGGAATTTCCTGGAGGCGATGGGACCGAGTTTTTTGAGGTTTCCAGGGGGCAATAATTTGTGAGTTGGGATCGATTGAAGAGGAATGCGTGCTAACTTTGCGCAGAGAGGGGGCGTCTCCTGGAGATAGGTGGAAGTGGAATGAAACTATTGGTCCTGTTGAGAATAGACCTGGCCGGCAAGGTAAAAATGCCTTCTCCTTTTTCACATCAGTACTAATGTCGTTATCTTCCAGGGGATTGGGGCTACGCGAATACAGATGCTCTAGGTGAGATCACCCTATCCTATCCCTCATTCGCAACTAACACACCTAGGCCTAATGGAATACCTCCAATGGTGCGAAGACATGTCCCTGACCCCTATCCTCGCAATCTGGTCGGGCCTTACCCTCGGCGGCGGTATTATCTCCAGCGCTGCCCTTACCCCCTATGTTGACGACGCATTAAACGAACTCGAATTCCTCCTTGGCCCCACAACTTCCACCTGGGGCGCCCTCCGCGCCTCCTACGGCCACCCAACACCTTACAGCATCTCTCACCTAGAAATCGGAAACGAAGATAACCTCTCCGGCGGCTGCGGTACATACGCCTCCCGCTTCACCGCATTCTACAACGCCATTCACGCCGCCTACCCATCAATAACTCTCATCACATCGACGACCGCATCTTCCTGCCTCCCTTCCCCTTTACCAAGCGGAGTATGGACAGATATCCACCACTACGAGAAACCCGCACAATTCATTTCCCTATTCGATGAATTCGACAACTACCCGCGGACGCCCGGATACGGGATCTTCGTCGGCGAATACGCAAACACAGCAACCGATTCCGGGGCAACAACTTACTGGTCCACCGTCCAAGGCGCAGTAAGCGAAGCCGTATACATGATCGGTCTAGAGCGTAACTCTGACCTCGTGAAAATGGCCTCTTACGCTCCCTTGCTCGAGCACTTCAACATGGCCGAATGGTCTCCCGACCTCGTCGGTCTCGATTCTCGTCCCGGCTCTCTCACCGGCTCCGTGTCTTACTACGTCCAGAAACTGTTCTCCAAAGCGAGAGGCAGCACGATTCTTCCTGTCGCAGCGGATACGGATCTCAACCCGCTGTTCTGGGTTGCGAGTACGACGGATACCGGGACGTATTATGTTAAGATTGCGAATTATGGGACGGGGGGTCAGAATGTGACGGTTAGGATTCCGGAGGCGGAGGGAGCGAGTGAGAGGGCGGCATTGCAGACGTTGACGGGTGCGTCGACGCAGAGTAATTATCCGCTGGATGTTACGGTGCTTCCGGTTGAGGGGTCCGTGAATGGGAGTGTGGCTTCGGGGTGGAAGTTTGAGGTCCCAGGTTATGGGATTGCGGTTCTGACGGTTACGAGTTAGTCGGGTGAGTAAATTGGGGTGAGGATGGTAGATGATTGAGGTGTCTTGCTTGGAAGGTTCGCGGAAATTTCGCACTGGTGACGAGTTCTTAAAATTGCTGTGCTTTCAGTGAAGGCAGTTAACCAGTTGCAAAATCCAAAAAAGAACTTGAATTTAAGATTAGTTTCTCCGCTTGCACATTTCAGTTGTAAATTATCCCTTT
>Ga0302325_10014900_pt1 | contig 16538 bp, 12 predicted proteins | sample Palsa_T0_2_FD_201948 | JGI IMG/M metagenome (GOLD analysis project Ga0302325, IMG submission 201948) | Peat permafrost microbial communities from Stordalen Mire near Abisko, Sweden - Palsa_T0_2 | ecosystem: Environmental > Terrestrial > Soil > Palsa > Peat permafrost | place: Sweden: Abisko... | reverse complement strand
GAACCTGGGAGCCGAGACCGCGCAGCGACTCGGGCGACTCCGCGGCGACAACGGCCGAAACGAACTTCAGCTCGGCGCGGATGACGGCCTTGGCGGCGAGCTCGTCGGCGAGGCCGGCGGCGGCTTTTTGCTGAAATCCCTTGAGCTGTCGCTCGATTTCCCGCTGGTGCGCGATCAGCGTCTCGAGTTTCCGGGCGACGTCAACGGGGCCGGCCGAGAGATGGGCGCCGACCGCGGCGAGCGCGGCCTCGCGCAGGCCGACGAAATCGAGGGCGGCCTGGCCGGCGACGGCCTCGATGCGGCGCGTGCCCGCGGCGATGGCGCCTTCGGAAACGATTTTCACCAGCGCAATCTCCGCGACGCTGCCCACGTGGGTGCCCCCGCAGAGTTCGCGGCTGTAGCCGCCGATGTCCACGACGCGCACGATCCGGCCGTATTTGTCGCCGAAGAAGGCGAGGGTGCCCTCGGGTTTCCGGTCGAATTCCGTCTCGTAGGTCTCGACCTTCGCGTTGTCGATGACCTTTTCATTCACCAGGCGCTCGACTTCGAGGAGCTGGGCATGGGTGACGGCCTCAAAATGGGAAAAATCGAAGCGGAGGCGGTCGGGAGTCTTGTGCGTCCCGGCCTGCCGGACGTGCGTGCCGAGCACCTTGCGGAGAGCCCAGTGGAGCAGGTGGGTCGCGGAATGGTGCCGTGAAATCGCCCGGCGGCGGACGACATCGACGGAAAGCTCAGCCCTGGATCCGACCGGGACAGCCGGCGAGCCATCGGCCACCTTGTGGAGGTGGCGGCCGGCCTTGTCCCTTACCGTATCCAGGATCGGAACGAGCCGGCCATCGATCAGGGCATGGCCGCTATCGCCGGCCTGGCCGCCCATTTCCGCGTAGAAAGGAGTCTGGTCGAACACCAGAAAGACATCCTTGCCCGATTCCACGAGGTCGACGAGCTGCCCGTGGGAATGCGTCGCAGTGTAACCGAGAAATTTCGTCGGCTTGAGATCGGCGGCGGCTCCGCCCTCGGTGGCGGCGACGATCACCTCCTTTTTCAGCGCGGCGCGGCCGCGCTGGCGCTGCTGCTCCATCAGGTGCTCAAACTCCTTCGTGTCGACCGCGAGCCCGCGCTCCGCCGCGAGCAACTGGGTCATGTCGAGGGGAAAGCCGTAAGTGTCATAAAGCCCAAAGGCGTCGGCGCCCAGGATCAGGGTTTGGGTCGCGGCGGCGGCGCGCTCAAAAATCTGCAGTCCGCGGTCGAGCGTCCGGCCGAAAGACTCCTCTTCGCCGCGGATCACGCGGTGAATGATATCCTGCCTTTGGCCGAGCTCGGGGAACACCGCGCCGAGCGACTCGACCACCGGATCGACGAGCTGCTCGAAGAAACCGGCCGAAAGGCCGAGCTTTTTCCCGTAGAGGATGCCGCGCCGCAGGATCCGCCGGATGACGTAGTTGCGCCCCTCATTTCCCGGCAAGATCCCGTCCGCGACCGCGCAGGAAACACAGCGGGCGTGATCGGCCAGGACGCGGAAGGCCACGTCGGTATTTTCCTGGTCGGTCAGTCCTTCCCGCTTGAGGGGGACCGTTGCCTGGTACTGCCGCCCGGAAAGCGCGGTGATTTTCGCAAAGAGCGGGGCGAAGACGTCGGCGGCGTAATTCGAGGGGTCCTTGGTGAAATCCTTGAATCCTCCCGTAGTGGCATAAATCCCGGCGACGCGTTCGAAGCCCATCCCGGTGTCCACGTGTTTCGCCGCCAGCGGCGCGAAGGACCCGTCGGCGTTGGCATTGAATTGGATGAAGACGATATTCCAGATCTCGATGCAGCGCGGGTTGCCGCCATTGACGAGCTTGCGGCCAGCGGCCTCGTCATCGTCCGCCAGGAGGTTGAAGTGAATCTCCGAGCAGGGCCCGCAGGGGCCGGTGTCGCCCATCATCCAGAAATTGTCCTTTTTGTTGCCATGCACGATGTGGACCTTGGGATCGAGGCCCGCGCGGGTGAAGATCCCGGCCCAAATATCGAAGGCCTCCTGGTCGAACTCCGACGGCTCGCCCGGGCCCGGCTTGTAAACCGTGGCAAAAAGCCGCTTGGCGGGCATGCCCCAGGTCTTCGTGAGCAGCTCCCAGCCCCATTCGAGGGACTCCTTCTTGAAATAATCGCCGAAGGACCAGTTGCCGAGCATCTCGAACATCGTGTGGTGGTAGGTGTCGAAGCCCACGTCCTCCAGGTCGTTGTGCTTCCCGCCGGCGCGGATGCATTTCTGCGTGTCGGTGGCGCGAGTGTCCTTCCCCGGCCGGGCTCCGGCCCATTTCGAGACGTCCGGGCGCCGGTTGCCCAGGAAGATCGGCACGAACTGGTTCATCCCGGCATTGGTGAACAGCAGCCCGGGCGAATCGGGCAAAAGGGACCCCGACGGGACCACCGTGTGCCCGCGGGCGGCGAAAAAATCGAGGAAGGATTGGCGGATCTCGGCGGAAGTCATGAACGGAAGGAGAGGCGGGTCAGAGGTTGGCGATGATCGCGTCGGTCATGGCCGTGGTGCCGACGGATTTGCCGCCGAAGGCGATGTCACCGGTCCGTGTCCCGCCGGTCACGGCTTTTTTCACGGCCGCCTCGATCCGCGCGGCGGTCTTTTCCAAGCCGAAGCTGTAGCGCAGCATGAGCGCGACGGAAAGGATCTGGGCGCACGGGTTGGCGATGCCCTTGCCGGCGATGTCGGGCGCGGTGCCTCCGGCGGGTTCATAGAGCCCAAAGGGCAGCCCGAGGGAATTTTTGCCCGCGCCCAGCGAGGCGGACGACAGCATGCCCAGGGAGCCGCAGATCACCGCCATCTCGTCGGAAAGGATGTCCCCGAACATGTTCTCGGTCACGAACACGTCGAACTGATTGGGGTCGCGGGCGAGCTGCATCGCGGCGTTGTCGGCGTACATGTGGCTGAGCGCGATGTCGGGGGCGTGCTTTGCCACGTATTCGGTGACGGTCTTGCGCCAGAGGACGGAGGTTTCCAGGACGTTGGCCTTGTCCACGGAGCAAAGCTTCCTCTTTCGCGCGCGGGCGGCCGTGATGGCCGTCGCGGTGATGCGCTCGATTTCGCTCTTGCGGTAGACCATCGTGTCCACCGCCTGGATATCGCCATCGGGCAGGGTGGTGGTCTCCTTCGGTTTGCCGAAATAGACCCCGCCGGTGAGCTCGCGGATGCAGACGATATCGATGCCATGGGGGATGCGCGCGGTCTTGAGCGGGGAGGCGTCGGTGAGTTCGCGGTAGAGCAGCCCGGGGCGGATATTGGCGAAAAGCGTGAAATGCTTCCGCAGCGGGAGAAGCGCGGCGCGCTCGGGTTGCTCCTTGGGCGGGAGTTTCTCCCATTTCGGGCCTCCGACGGAGCCGAAAAGGATCGCATCGCTCTGCTCGCAGATGCGCAAAGTATAGTCAGGCAGCGCCTTCCCATGGCCATCGATGCCGGCTCCGCCGACGTCGGCCGGCGTCGCCGCCAGCGTCAGATTCTCCTGCCCAGCGACGTGGGCGAGGACCCGCAGGGCCTCCGCCATGACTTCGGGCCCGATATAGTCGCCAGCGAGGACGGCAAACTGGAGTGTTGGCATGAGAAAGGGGAAAACTGGACTGAACCGCTTGCGGTTCAACGCTCTTTTTCGGTCTCCGCCGTCGCGACAGCGACGAGAGACCGCCGCGCCGAAGCACCGCGTTCAGCGGTCGAAGGCGGGCCGAGTGAAACCCGCGGCTATGAGCTCGGCAAGGCCCGCCTTGTGCTATTCAATTAAATATCATGAACCTCCATATCCTCCCCGCAGGCCCCATCAGGACCAACGCTTATCTCCTCACCGAACCCGGGCGCGGTGAGGCGGTGCTGATCGATGCGCCGGAAGGAGTCTGGGCGGACGTCGGCCGGATCCTGCGCGAGGAGAAATGCCAGCTCGGCGAATTGTGGCTCACCCACGGCCATTGGGATCATATGCAGGGAGGCGCCGAAGTGGTCCGGGCCACCGGGGCAAAAGTCCGGGCCCATCGGGCGGACCAGCCGCTGATCGAAACTCCGGAGGTAATGAAGGCGTTCTTGATCCCCGGCTTGCGCCTCGAGCCCGTGAAGGTCGACCATTGGCTTGAACCCGGCGAGCGGCTGGCCGCTTTGGGCGCGGTGGCCGAGGTGCGGCATGTGCCGGGGCATTGTCCGGGCAATGTGCTGTTCTATTTTGCGGAGGCGCGGATCGTCTTTGTCGGCGACGCCCTCTTCAACGGCAGCATCGGCCGCACCGATCTTCCGCGCGGCGATTTTGCCCAATTGGAGAAGTCCATCCGGGAGCAAATTTATACGCTGCCGGACGCGACGGTGGTCTATCCGGGACATGGGCCCGAGACGACCGTGGGGGAGGAGAAGGCCAATAACCCCTTTGTTTCTGAAAAATGAGGATTCACCGCGGAGGCGCGGAGGACGCGGAGGAAGAGCGATCCCTGATAAAACTTGGCTAAAGGCCAAAGCCCGGTATCCACTTTGTTTTGGAACTCCGCGTTCTCCGCGCCTCCGCGGTGAATTCATATGATCAATCCCAAAACTGACGAATACTTCATGCGCTGCGCGCTCGACCTGGCGCTGCATGGCTGGGGGCGCACGCAGCCCAATCCGATGGTTGGGGCGGTGATCGTCGAGGACGGAAAAGTCGTGGCGGAGGGTTTTCACGCCCAGGACGGCGGACCCCACGCCGAGCGCGTGGCGCTGGCCGGGTTGGGCCGGGCGCCGAAACGGGACGCGTCGCTGTACGTGACGCTGGAGCCCTGTTCGACGCCGGGGCGGACGGGGGCCTGCACCGAGGCGATCCTGGGGGCCGGATTCAAGCGCGTGGTCGTCGGCGCAATCGATCCCACCCCCGAACATTCCGGCCGCGGCCTGGAGATCCTGCGCCAGGCCGGCGTCACCGTGGTGACGGGGGTGCTCGAGGGTGAATGCACCGACCTCAACCTGCTCTTCAATCATTGGGTCACCCATCGCTCCGCGCTCATCGCGGGAAAAATGGCGATGACCATCGACGGGCGGATCGCCTGCCGCACGGGCGATTCGCAATGGATCACCGGCGAGATCGCGCGCGCCGACGTGCATCGCTGGCGGCGCCTATTCCCCGCGATCGCAGTGGGGGCCGGCACGGTGATGAAGGATAATCCCCGCCTTACGGCCCGATTGACGACCGAGCCCGAATGGTGCCCGGTCCGCTTCATCTTCGACGGCCTGCTGCGCACCGTGGTGGATCGCGCCCTGCCCGGGGTTTACACCGACGAATTCCGCGACCGCACCATCGTGGTGACGACCCCGCACGGCGGGGCCGGCTACGTGCGCAAGCTGCGGGAATTGGGCGTCCAGGTCTGGATCTTCCCCTCGCCGACCCAGCGGGTCCCCCTGGCGGACTTCCGGGCGCGGTGCGCCGAGGCGCAGATCGGCGGGGTTCTTTTTGAGGGCGGTGCGGAGCTTCTGAGCAATCTCATGCACCAGCGCCAGCTCGACTACCTTTTCAGCTATTGCGCTCCCCTGCTGCTGGCCGACGAAAAGGCCAGGCCATTGCTGAGCGGTTTGCGCACCGAGCGCCTGGCGCAGGCCCTGCGCCTGGCGGACGTGCGCCGTGAAGTCCTGGGCGAGGACACGCTCACCCGGGGACGCCTGGTCTATCCCGAAAAGCTGCAAATCGACGAGGCGACCTTCAGCCTGGGATGAAGCCGTTCTACATTACCACAGCCATCGACTACACGAACGGCTCGCCGCATCTGGGTCATGCCTACGAGAAGATCCTCGCGGATGTCATCGCCCGGTTTCGACGGCTCAGGGGCGAAAGCGTGTATTTTCTCACCGGCGTCGACGAGCACGGCCAGAAGGTGCAACGGAGCGCGGAGGAGCGCGGGATCGCGCCCCAACAGTACGTGGACGAGGTCAGCGCCGAATTCCGGGCGCTCCTCCCGCTGCTCGACATTTCGAACGATGATTTCATCCGCACCACGGAGGAACGCCACAAACGGGTCGTCCGCCGGCTGCTCCAGCAGCTTTTCGACCAGGGTGAAATCTACCAGGCGGAATACCGGGGCTTCTATTCCGCCCGGCAGGAGCAGTTTCTCCAGGAGAAGGATCGCCTGCCCAACGGATCGTGGCCGGAGATCTTCGGCGAGGTGGCGGAGATCACCGAGAATAACTATTTTTTCAAGCTGCAGAAGCATCAGGCGTGGCTGGTCGATTTCCTCACCAAGAACGACGATTTCATTTTCCCCCGGTACCGGCAGAAGCAGGTGCTCGAATTCCTCAAGGAACCCCTGAACGACCTTTGCATCTCGCGGCCGCGCGAGCGCCTGGAGTGGGGCATTCCGCTTCCCTTCGACGACAGGTACGTCACCTACGTCTGGTTCGACGCCTTGGTGAATTATTATTCGGCCGCGGCGGACTCCGGACGCTGGCCCGCGGACTGCCATGTCATCGGGAAGGACATCCTGGTGCCTCCGCATGCGGTTTACTGGCCGATCATGCTGCACGCGCTCGGTCTGCCGCTGCCCAAGTTGCTGCTGGTCCACGGCTGGTGGTCGATCAACGGGGTCAAGATGTCGAAAAGCACGGGCAACTTCATCGTTCCCTCGGATTACACCGGCGAATTCGGCGTCGATGCGCTGCGCTATTTCCTGATTCGGGAAATGAACGTGGGGCAGGACAGCGATTTCACCCGGGCTCAGTTCCTGGTTCGCTACAACAGCGAACTCGCCAACAATTTCGGCAACCTGGTCAACCGGACGTTGAACATGACCAATCGTTTTGCTGCCGGCGTCGTGCCGCCCGGGGAGGCGGGCGGGGAGGCCGAGGCGGAGTTGCGCGCCCTCTGGGACAAGACCCGCGGCGAATTCATTCCGCTCTGCGAGGGTTTTCAGTTCCACACTGCCCTCGACAGAATATTCGCCTTCGTCACCGCGACCAATGGCTACATTGAAAAGCGCGCCCCGTGGAAGCTCGGGAAGTCTGAGGATCCCGCCGACCGGGCCCGGCTTCGCACCGCCCTGGCGACGATGGCCGAGGCCCTGCGCCTCGCCGCGACGGCGCTGGAACCGGTGATGCCGCGCACCTCCGTGAAAATTCACGAGGTCCTGGGTCTTAAAGCCGGCGCGGCATCCTGGCTGGACGATCTCGCCTGGGGCGGGCGCCTCACCGGTTCGAAAGTGGCCGAGTCGCTCGTGCTTTTTCCGCGGCCGGCCCGGCCATGACGATTCTGCCCCGGGATCCCGCGGCGAACCGGACGCCGGACGCCCTGCGCGCTTTTCTCCGTGAGTGCCAGTCAGCGGCGGTGCGGGCGGGCCGGCCGCAGCTCGTCAGCATTTCCCTCGCGGTGGACGCACTCGATCCCCTGGCCGTGCTGGAATCGATCTTCGAGCCGGGACAACGGCATTTTTACGCGGAACGCCCGGAGGAGCGGATGGCGGTGGCCGGCGCCGAGGCGGTGTTCGCCTTCGCCGCCAATGGCCCCGGACGTTTCGCGGCCTGCCAGCGATTCATCGATGAGACCCTCGGGAACACCCTCGCGGTGGGCGATCTCAGCCTGCCGTTTTCCGGACCGCACTTTTTCACGGCTTTCGCGTTTTTTGACTCGGTCGGGCCCGATGAGGCCTTCGAGGCGGCGACCGTGTTCGTCCCGCGCTGGCAGGTGGGACGCCAGGGCGGCCGGACCGTGGCGGTGGCGAACGTCGTCGTGGATGCCGCGTCGCCCGTCGACGCGCTGGCCGAAAAGGTCTGGCGCGCGCATGCCAAGTTCAGCGCCTTCGATTATTCCGCGCCGGATTTTGCCGGGTTGCCGCCGGTCCGCCCGGTTTCGATCGCCGAGGCGGGCGGCGAAAAAACCTACCCGGAGGCGGTGCGGGCGGCACTTGGACAGATTGCGAAGGGCGGTCTCGAAAAGATCGTCCTGGCCCGCGCCAAGGATCTGACCGCGCAGGAGCCCTTCCATCCCTTGAGCGTGTTGAACGGTTTGCGCCAGCGGTTTCCCGACTGCTGCTCGTTTTCGCTGGCCAATGGCCGCGGGCAAAGCTTTATCGGCGCCAGTCCCGAACGGCTGTTGCGGGTGCGCGCGGGCGGGCTGCTCACGGATGCGCAAGCCGGCTCCGTCCGGCGAGGCGCGACGGCGAGCGAGGATGCGGCCCTGGCCGCCGGGCTGCTGCGGGACGAAAAGGAGCTGCGGGAACATCGCCTGGTGACCGCGTCGATCGCCGGATCCATGGGCTCCATCGGCATCCAGCTGGAATATCCCGACCGGCCTGCGGTGCGGCGGCTCGCCAACGTCCAGCATTTGCATACGCCGATGCGGGCGGATCTGCCGCCGGATCGGCGCCTGCTGGATGTCCTGGCGCGATTGCATCCCACGGCGGCCGTGGGCGGCGTACCCCGGGAGGCAGCCCTGGCGGGCATCCGTGAAGGGGAGGGCTTTGCCCGCGGACTCTATGCCGGCGCGGTTGGCTGGATCGATGCGAAGGGGGACGGGGAGTTTTTCGTCGCCCTCCGTTCGGCGCTCATCGATGGCGCCCGCGCCCGGCTCTATGCCGGGGGCGGAATCGTGGCGGGCTCCCAACCCGAAAAGGAATTCGCGGAAACCGAGTTGAAATTTCGAGCCATGCAGGAGGCACTATTAGGCTAGGTCGTTTCCGCTTTCCGCTTTCCGCTTTTCGCTTTTGTATTCCCCTCCGTGGCCCCCGCTTCCCTCGATTTTCGCAACGTCAATTCCCTTTGGAGCAGCATCATCGTGGAGGCGCTCCTGCGGGTGGGTTTGCGCCAGGCGGTCATCTCGCCGGGATCCCGGTCGGCGCCGTTGACGATTGCGCTGGCGCGGCATCCCGGGATTGAAACCGTTCCGGTGCTCGATGAGCGCTCGGCGGCGTTTTTTGCCCTGGGACTCGCGCGCCGGAGCGGACAACCCGTCCTGCTCGTATGCACCAGCGGGACGGCCGGAGCCAATTACTATCCGGCGATCATCGAAGCGGCCGAGAGCGGCGTTCCGCTGCTCGTGATCACGGCCGATCGGCCGCCGGAGATGCGGGCCTGCGCCTCGGGCCAGACGATCGACCAGCAGAAAATCTTCGGCCGATACCCGAATTTTTATCACGAGCTGGCGGTGCCCGAGGCCGCCGAGCCCCTCTTCCGCTATCTCCGCCAGACGGTCGCGCACGCCTTTGCCCGCGCTTCATATCCCTTTGCCGGCCCCGTGCACCTGAACGCCCCCTTTCGCGACCCGCTGGCGCCAATCGCCGACGGCAGCACCGAAAAATGGGCGAAGACCGTGGATTGGACGGCCTTTTTTGATTTTCTCGCACCCCCGGATGCGGTCGAGAGCGCGACGAAAATACCCGCCCTGGGGACGGACGTCCACGGCATCATTGTGGCGGGCGTGGCGCAACCGGCCGATCCGGCAGCCTATGCCGCGGCGGTCGGCGCCATCGCGCGGAAGCTGGGCTGGCCGGTCCTGGCCGACGGACTTTCGCCGGCGCGGCATCACGCGGCCCTGATTCCCCACCTGGTCACCACGTACGACGCCCTCCTGCGCAACAAGGAGCTGGCGGCGAGCCTGCGGCCCGAAAGGGTTCTCTGCCTCGGCGGGTGGCCGACCAGCAAGTTGTTGCGCGACTGGCTCCAGGCCAGCGGGGCGCCGACCTGGCTGGCGAGCGACCGGCCCGACAATCGGGACGCGCTGCACGGACGCACCCGAGTTTTGCCGATTTCGCTTGGGGCGCTGGCGGCCGGCTTGCCGGGCGATAAGGAACCGAGCGGCTATGAGCGGGTATGGTCGGATCATGAACAACGCGCCCGCGCAATTCTCGATGAACGGTTGGGCGCCGAAAACTCCCTGTTCGAACCCAAGGCGGCATGGCTGCTGGCCCGGCACCTGCCCGAGGGGACCGCTCTCTTTGTCGCGAATAGCATGCCGGTGCGCGACATCGAATATGTCTGGGCCGCCGGGAATCGCCGCCTTCGACCCTTCTGCAATCGCGGGGGCAATGGCATCGACGGCACGCTTTCGACGGCGCTGGGCGTGGCGCATGGCGGCCAGCCGGCGGTTCTCCTCACCGGGGATCTCGCGCTGCTGCACGACACCAACGGTTTTCTCCTCCGCCCAAAATTCCGTGGCAGCCTGACGATCGTGCTGATCAACAATCGGGGAGGGGGGATTTTCGAACACCTGCCCGTCGCCCAGTTTCAGCCTCCCTTCGAGGAGTTTTTCGCAACCCCGCAGGAGGCCGACTTCGCCGGGCTGGCGGCCGCCTACGGCGCCGGGCATATTTTGGTGGGCGACTGGGCGCATTTCACCACGCTGATCTCGACGCTGCCCGCTTCCGGTGTGCGCATCCTCGAGGTGCGCACCGATCGCAAGCGGGACGCCGCCGGCCGCAAGCAGCTTTTCGCCGCCGCAGCCCCATGATTGTCCTCGATAAACTCACCAAGCGCTTTGGGCCGCAAACGGCGGTGGACGCCCTGTCATTTGAAATCCCGGCCGGGCAGATCGTGGGCTTTCTGGGGCCAAACGGAGCCGGCAAATCGACCACCCTCAAAATGCTGACGGGCATGATCGAGCCCACCAGCGGCTCGGCCCAAATCGGCGGCTTCGATTTGCAAAGCGAGACGATCGAGGTGAAGCGGCGCGTCGGATTCGTGCCGGAGTCGGGCGCGGTCTTTGAGTCCCTTTCCGGACTGGAATATCTAGAAATGGTCGCCGCCCTTTACGGCATTCCGGCCAAGGCGGCGCTGGCCCGCATCGAGCAGTTTATCGCCTTTTTCGACCTGGGCTTCGATACCCTGACCGACAAGCTGCTGGGCGCCTATTCGAAGGGCATGCGGCGCAAAGTCGTCATCACCGCGGCGCTGCTGCACAATCCGCCGGTGGTTTTTTTCGACGAGCCGCTCGACGGGCTCGACGCCAACGCCGCCGTGGGCTTCAAAGCGCTGATCCAGACGCTGGCGCGGGAGGGTAAAACCATCGTCTACAGTTCCCACATCCTGGACGTGGTGGAGCGGGTGTGCCACCGGGTCATCATCATCGACAAGGGAAAACTGCTGTTGGATGGGAAGCCGGACGAACTCGTTGCCGCCCATCAGGCCGGATCACTGGAGCGGCTCTTCACCCAGCTTACCGGCGGCGCCGAACTCGAGCGCCGGGCGGAGGATTTTGCCAAGACGTTCCGGCCGTGAACGAAGTCCCCGCACTGTCACCGGCCAGGACCTTGCGGCAGTTGTTTCTCACGCTGTTCCTGCGGGGCCGCGGCGCGCGGGGGCTGCGGCGGGATCGCGCACCCAAGTCGATCGCCCGGAAACTTTGGCTGACGCTCGGCTTGTACGGGCTGACCGGATTTTTGGCCCTGTTTTTCGTGCGGCAGCCGGTCTTCGCGCTGGCCGTTTATCTTCACGCCATGACCTTCATGTTCCTGGGCATGTTCGTCGCGTCCTCGGCGGGCGAAGTCCTCTTCAACAAGGAGGAAGGGGACATCCTCCTGCACCGGCCGGTCGAACCGCGGACGCTCCTGTGGGCCAAGGTGCGGGTCCTGGTCGAAGTCTCCCTCTGGCTGGCCGGCATCTTCAACCTGGCCGGCTTTTTTGTCGGCGTGGCCGCGCCGGACGGAGGCTGGCGGTTCCCGCTCGCCCATGCGATTTCCACCGCCTTGGAGGCGTTGTTCTGCACCGGCTCGGTGGTGCTGGTCTATCAGCTTTGCCTGGGCTGGTTCGGCCGGGAACGCCTCGAAGGGCTCATGACCACGGCGCAGGTTTTTGTCTCGGTCGCGGTGGTCTTGAGCGCCCAGATCCTGCCCCGGCTGCTGATTCACTCCCGTTCGTTCACCGGCTTGGCGATCGGTTCCTGGTGGATCGTATTCCTGGCGCCCGCCTGGTTTGCCGGGTTCGACGATGCGCTGGCGGGCAGCGCGGCGATGAGTTCATGGCTGCTCGCGCTGGTGGCGGCGGGGGCCACGGCGGCGGTGCTGTGGACCGCCTTCGGGAAGCTCGCCCGGACTTACGAAGCGGGGCTGCGCTCGCTCAACGAGAACGTGTCCCCGCGGGGTCGAAACCAGGGCAGGCGACGCTGGCTGGACCGGCTCGTCAACCAGTCGCCGCTTCGCTGGTGGTTTCGCGATCCGGTGACCCGCGCCTCGTTCGTGCTGACCAGCGCATATCTTTTCCGCGACCGGGACGTTAAGCTGCGCATTTATCCGGGAATTGCCCCGATGCTTGTCATGCCCTTCATCGTGATGTTCCAGGGGCATGGCCGCGGCGGCTTTCGGCACGGCAGTTTCGGCGTGGCTTTCGCCAGCAGTTACCTCGGGTTGATTCCGCTGCTGACCCTCAATTTGCTGCAATATTCACAGCAATGGCAGGCTTCGGATGTTTTTCGCGCGGCTCCGATGCCGGGGCCCGCGCGGCTCTGCCGCGGGGCGCGGCGGGCGGTCCTGTGCTTTCTTACGCTTCCCGTCCTGGTGATATTCGGCGCGACGATCTGGCTGTTCCAAGGAGGCACCCCGGATTGGGTTTTGCTGCTGCCCGGCATTGTCGCCCTGCCGATCTACGCCTTGATCCCCAACCTGGGAGGCCGGTCGGTTCCCCTCTCGCTGCCCACCGAGGAGGGCAAGTCCACGGGGCGCGGCCTGATGATGATTCCCGTCTTGCTGGTTTCAGCCGCCATTTCCGGCGTCGCCGCCCTGGCCCGGCGGGGCGGCTGGTTCTGGCCGTTCGTGCTGGTCGAGGCCGTCGCGGCCCTGGTCGCATATCTGGCGATGAGCCGCTCCATCGCCGCCGTTCCCTGGCCTTCGATGGAGTAAAGGGGAAGCTGGTCCTCGGTGGGTTAGCACTACACCCCATTTCGGGTCAAGGGTTTCACCTGTAGGCTCGGGGTCGAAACCATGAATTCACCCACGACGCTCACGGGCTCCCATCTGCGCACCTACCAGACGATCTTCCAGCATCCGATTTCCCACAATCTCGGATGGCATGACGTTCACTCGCTGTTTCGCCATCTCGGCAATGTTGATGAGGAGCCCAACGGCAACCTGAAGGTGACCCGCAATGGACAAATCCTCGTGTTGCACCCGCCGCGCACGAAAGATGTCGACGAGACGGACGAACTGATGGCGCTGCGCCACTTTCTCAAGCGCTCGGAGCCGGGGTTCCCCGGAACAAACGGGGGCGAGGACCATTGGCTGCTCGTGATCGATCACGACGAGGCCCGGGTCTTTCGCACCGAAATGCATGGCGCGATCCCCCAAAAGGTGGTTCCGCACGAGGCAAACCGGTATTTTCGCCGCGCCCACAAGTCGGGTGACTTTCCGAAAGGGGAGGAGAATCCGGAGCAGAACGGCTACTTTGAACCGGTCGCCAAGGCGCTGGAAACCCACGGAAAGATCCTTGTCTTTGGCTCCGGCACCGGGAGAAGCAACGAGATGGACCAGTTTATCGGATGGGCGAAGTTCCACCACCCGGAACTGGCCGCCCGGGTCATCGGCTCCGTGGTCGTGGACGAGCACCACTCCACCGAGCCCCAGCTTCTCGCGAAGGCCCGGGACTTTTACGCGACTGTCCCGGTTTCCTGATCATGCAATGTCAACCGGCGGATGACATTTCCAACGCCGCGTCCTAGAGCTGCAGCGGCAGGCCGATCTCGATGATCTGGGAGGGGGTGATCTGGTAATAGTCCTTGGCGGGGCGGGCGTTGCGGCTGAGGAAGGCGTAGAGACTTTTTTCCCACTCCCACATGCCGCTATTGCCTCCAGTCATGACCATCTCCCGGTTGAAGAAATAGGTCGCGGACTGGGGGTTGATGGCCAGGCCGGCCGCCTTGATCAGCCGCATCAGCTCGCCCACGTCGGGGGATTGCATGTAGCCGTAGTGGCCGATGCCCCGCCAGATGCCCTCTCCGATGTCGCGCAATTTCAGGCGCTCGGAGTCGGGCACCGTGGGAACGTCCTCCGTGACGATGCTCACCAGGACGATGGTCTTATGCAGGCAGCGATTGGCCTTCACGTGGTGGAGCAGCGCGATCGGCGTGCCCTGGGCTGACCCGACCATGAACACCGCGGCGCCCGGAACGCGGGTCACGTACTGGCTGCGGGCGATCGAGGTGAGCTCCGCCTCGGTCACATTGCCGCCGTAAACGCGCTGGTAGATCGCGTCCCGGCCGGTTTTCCAGGTGTGCATGACGGCCAGCAGCGCCGCCGCGATGGCCAGGGGGAACCACCCGCCATCGGTCAGCTTGCGGGCATTGGAAAGGAAGAAGGCAAGGTCGATGGTCAAAAACACGCCGCAGATCGGGCCGACCCGCCAAAGCGGCCAATGCCAGTTCCGGTGCGCGACGATGAAATAGGCGACGGTCGTGATCGCCATCGTCCCGGTGACGGCGATCCCGTAGGCCGACGCCAGCCGGCTGCTCGAGCCGAAGAGCGCCACGGTGAAGATGGAGCCGATGGCGAGCAGCATGTTGACGAACGGAACGTAGATCTGGCCGAACTGCTCCGCGTTGGTGTAGACGATCTTCAGGCGCGGAAAATAACCGAGCTGGATGGCCTGGCGGGTCAGCGAATAGGCGCCCGAGATCAGCGCCTGGCTCGCGATGACGGCGGCAACGATGGAAATGCCGGTGAGGGCGGCGCGGGCCAGGCCCGGCGGAGCCATGGCGAAGAATGGATTTTCCGTCGATCCCGGATGCGCCAGGATATAGGCGCCCTGGCCAAAATAATTGAGCACCAGCCCGGGGAAGGCCATGCCATACCAGGCGATGGCAATGTAGCTGCGGCCGAAATGGCCCATGTCGGCATAAAGCGCCTCGGCCCCGGTGATGGCGAGCACGATGGATCCGAGCAGCGTGGCCACCTGCATGGGCGGGTGGTGGAGCAGCGCCAGGCCGTACGCCGGGTTGAGCGCCCGCAGCGCGCCGGGAACCTTGCCCAGGTGCCAGGCGCCCAGCACGCCGAGCGAGACGAACCAGACGAGCATCACCGGGCCAAAAACGCCCCCGATGCGTTTGGTGCCCTTGTGTTGAAACCAAAAAAGCGCCGCCAGGATGACACAGGCCATCACCGGGACATAGGGCGTGAACCTGGGGCTGATGGCATTGAAACCCTCCGCCGCTCCGAGCACGGAAATCGCGGGCGTAATGATGCCGTCACCGTAAAGCAGCGCCGCGCCGATCAGGATCATCACGACGACGGGACCGAGGCCGCGCCGCGCCGTCGCCCCGCCGTGGCTGCTTTTGCCGCCCGAATGAATGAGCGCCAGCAGGGCGAAGATGCCGCCCTCGCCCTGATTGTCGGCCGTCATCACGTACCAGAGGTATTTCACGCTGACGACGAGCACGAGGGACCAGAAGATCAGCGAGAGCACGCCCAGCACGCCTTCCGTCTCGCCGCCAGCGGGAAGGTGCGCGACGCACTCCCGCATGGTGTAAAGCGGGCTCGTGCCGATATCGCCAAAAACGACCCCGAGGGCTCCCATGCACAGGGCCGCCTTGGCCGCGGAACTTAATTTTGGCACGTGGCGGTGACTCATGGGGCATGCCATCTTCGGCGAAGTGGGGCGCCCAATCCAAGCAGTAATATAAAATTATTGTTAAGGCCAGGGCTGCCGGGGCCGGCCTCGACAATAGCGCCCAAATATCCAGACTGGTCGCCATGAAACCCGGTTGGCGCAGAGCAAAGACCTTCTCCGACATTCTTTACCACAAGACTGACGGCGTCGCGAAGGTCACCATCAATCGCCCGGAAAAGCGCAATGCGTTTCGCCCGGAAACGGTCGCCCAGATGATCGAGGCCTTTTCGGACGCCCGCGAGGATCCCTCCATCGGCGTGGTCCTATTAACCGGCGCCGGTCCCCATACCGATGGCAAATATGCTTTCTGCTCGGGCGGCGACCAGAGCGTGCGCGGCCCCGCCGGTTACGTCGGGGACGACGGCGTGCCGCGGCTCAACGTCCTCGACCTCCAGAAACTGATCCGTTCGATGCCCAAGGTCGTGATCGCGCTGGTGGCGGGGTATGCCATCGGGGGCGGCCATGTGCTGCATGTGGTGTGCGACCTGACGATCGCGGCCGACAACGCCGTCTTCGGTCAGGTGGGACCGCGGATGGGCAGCTTTGACGGCGGCTTCGGCGCGAGCTACCTGGCGCGCCTCGTCGGGCAAAAAAAAGCGCGCGAGATATGGTTTCTCTGCAGGAAATACGATGCGCGCCAGGCGCTGGAGATGGGCCTGGTCAACGCGGTCGTGCCCGTGGCCGGCCTGGAAGCCGAAGGGCTGAAGTGGGCGGATGAAATCCTGGGCCAGAGCCCGCTCGCCATCCGCTGCCTGAAAAGCGCATTTAATGCCGACGTGGACGGCCAGGCGGGACTGCAGGAACTTGCGGGCAATGCCACGCTGCTCTATTATATGAGCGCGGAGGCGAAGGAATTTCACCAGGCCCAGCGCGAGAAGCGCAAGCCCGACGCCCGGAAATTTCCGTGGCTGCCGTAGGTGGGGCGGCGCGTCCCTGCGACGCCAGTTTGGGCAGAGTCGAAGCAGGCGTCGCGGGG
>Ga0302325_10014899_pt1 | contig 16538 bp, 13 predicted proteins | sample Palsa_T0_2_FD_201948 | JGI IMG/M metagenome (GOLD analysis project Ga0302325, IMG submission 201948) | Peat permafrost microbial communities from Stordalen Mire near Abisko, Sweden - Palsa_T0_2 | ecosystem: Environmental > Terrestrial > Soil > Palsa > Peat permafrost | place: Sweden: Abisko... | reverse complement strand
CGTGGCGCGGCAGCCACAGGGTGCCGCGCAGCATGCTCCGCCAGACGAGATGGAAGAACCGGCTTGAGGTTGCCAGCTCGTCCTCAAGGAACACCCCGGCCAGGAACGGCCGGAAGAGCCGCTCGATCAGCTCGCCGGAGATCCCGGCCCGGGCCAGCGCGTCCAGCGTGGCCTCGTCCCTGCCGCGGCGGATCAGCCGGGCAGGCAGCAGCATGTCGCGCGCGGTGAGGATGCCGAGCGCGGCCAGGTCGCGCGAGCTGGCGAGGCGCCCCGGCAGCAGGTCGGCGGCCCGGCCGGGCCGCCGGGTGGGGTCGGTGAAGCGCAGCCGTCCCTGCCCGGTGTGCAGCAGCATGCCGGGGGTGAACGGGCGCAGCCGGAGCGCCCGGAGGTCGATCCGCCGCTGCATCTGCGGGTAGGACGTGTTGACGACCTGGAACCCGCGGTCCAGCAGGAAGCCGTCTTGCCGGTCGGTCCGCATCCGGCCGCCGGGGGCGTCAGCCGCCTCGACGACCGCAACCGCCAGGCCGGCCGCGGCAAGGTCAGCGGCGCAGGCCAGCCCTGCCAGCCCCGCGCCGATGACGATGGCCTGCGGCCGGCCGCTTGCTGGCGCCCGGCGTTCGCCGTTCCCCGGAGTCATAGTGCTGATCATGTCCCCATCGGCCGGCCGGCCAATCGCCGGCTATGGCCGGCGGTAGCCGATGAATATCTCCCTGGGCGCCGCGTCGCCGGCCGTGTCCTCGATGATGCTGCTTGCCTCGAAGCCGGCCTCGGCCAGCAGCCGCAGCCAGCTGTACCGGCCGAACATGCCGAGCCGGTGAGTCTCATGCACGACCCGCACGGACTGGGCGGCGTCCCGGAGCAGGAACGCGTAGGCGGTCTGCACCCAGCTGTCGGCGGGATCCGGATCCCAGGTCCAGCCCAGGTAGCGGGCGCCGCGGCCATCCGCGCTGTCGCTACCGCCGCTGTCCGTACCCGGCTGGAAGCTTTCGGTGATCCGGTCGGGCACGAACACGGCGATGCCGCCGCGGCGGCAATGGGCGAACGCGGTATCCATCGCGCGGCGCAGGTCCGCCTCGGTGAGCAGGTAGTCCACTGCATCATGCACGAACACGGCGTCAAAGACCCGGCCGAGCCGCAGCGTGCGCATGTCGCCCTGGTGATGCTCGCATTCCGGGTTCAGCAGCCGCGATATGGCGAGCATCTCCGCTGAGAGATCCACCAGCGTCATGGTGAACGACGCCTTGAGGTGCAGGGCGTTGCTCCCGCCGCCGCTGCCAAGCTCCAGGACATCGCGCACCGGCGCCGGCGCTGACCGGAGCAGCCCGGCGAAGTACCCGGCCTCCCCCGCGTAGTCCTCCGGCGGCGAGATCAGCGGCCACCAGGCAGCGAGATCGCCATACAGACGGTACTGACTCGGCATGCCCGTCAGCTTGCCACGGTCGGAGCCGGGCCGCATGCCCGGAGAATACGGGCTGGATCAGCAGACGCTTGCCAGATTACGGCAGGGGGCATGATAGGTGTCGTCACCATTTCATAATGGCTAACATGCACTTTCGTCAGGTGGCCCCGGCTGCCTCGGCCTATGCTCGGCGCATTAGATTCCGCACGGGGAAATTTGCGGCACTCAATTTGCGCGGCCAATACGACGTTAAGCCTATCGCCACTGTCGCGGCGTGGCTCGCGGGCGCACGGGGTGCTGTGAGCGTTCGGGGGAAGAAATCATGCGGGGCGAACGGCGGCCCGGGCACGCGGGCCCGCTGGCGATGTGGGAGCGGATCGCCATCCTGGTGATTCTCGCGATCATGGCGGCCCTGGTCATCCTGCTAACGATTTCCTCCGGGCCGGTGCGCCAGCACCATACCGGGCCGGCCCGGCACCCGGCTGGCGTGCATTAGGTGCGCGCCGCGCGGGCGCAGGGAGCCAGGCTCGGGCCGCTCGGCGCGGCCCTATGCGCGGGCCGCTGCGCCGGCTGCCGCGGGCCGCTGTCCCCGGATCACGGACCCGCCGGATCGCTGTCGAGGTGCCCGCGCAGTATGTCGGCGGCGGTATCGACGGCATCCACGAGGCCGTCGGTGGCCGCGAACAACCCATCAGCCGCGGCGGCATCCCCGGCCATGGTGGCAGCCTGAAGCCGGCGCAGCGGCGGTAGCTGGCCGGGCGGCCGCATCCCGCGCAAGGATGCGGCAAGGATTCCGGCGGACTCGGCGAGGCCCGCGGCCAGCTCGTCGAGCGCGGCCTGCGGCTGACCGGCCGGCTGGCCTGACCCGTTATCCGCCGCAGGGACATAACTGGCCGGCGCTCCTTGCGGCTGGCGGACACGGCGCTGCTGGGCCACGACCGCGTCCAGGGTGAGCGCGCCCTGCGCCATGCGGTGGACCGCGGAGGTCAGCAGGCGGGCTAGCTCGCCCGTCATCGGCGGCCGGTCTGGCTCGTCGGCGAGGCGGTCAGCCGATGCCTCCGCGTCGCTGCGGGCACGGCGGGCGGCGAGCTGCAGGGCGGGCAGCTCGCCGGCAACGGTGCTTCCCGGCCGGGAGTATGCGCGCAGCAGCGCGCTAGCGTAGCGCCCTTGCGCCTCGAAGAGGCCGGCGAACTTCTCGCTCGCCGACGAGCCCTCCCAGCTCGGCCACAACAGGTAGGCCAGCAATGCGAGCGCAGCTCCGACGGCCGTCCCGGCCAAGCGGTAAAGGGCGGTCTGATCGGCCGGCAGTCCCAGCATGGCGAGCAGCACGACCACAAAGTCGGTCAGGAATACAGCATAAAGAAGATAATTAACTGTAAAAACAGCATAAGACGCGACAAGTGATATGCCGATCACGGCGAGCATGACGGAGATTCCCGTCCTGGCCAGCAGCGCGGTGGCGACGCCGAGCCCGGCGCCGACAGCCGTTCCGGCCGCACGCTGCACGCCCCGGTAGAGAGTCGAGCTGTAATCCGGCTTCAGGACAAGGAAGACCGTCAGCACGGCCCAGTAACCGTGCGGCAGGCCGGTGGCTCGGACCAGCACCTCCGCTGCTCCGGCTACCGCCGCGAGCCGCAGCGCGTGCCGGCCGGCCTCCGTGGAGCTGCCCGTGCTCGCCCGCAGCGCGAGCACGGCTGCCCGCGCGGCCGCCGGGCGCGTGGCCATTCCCGGGCCGCGGCTGGCCGGCTGCGCGCCGACCGGCGCTGCCCCCGCGTCGTTCAGGCTTTCGGCGATCCGGATCGCGCCGCGGAGCTGGCCGAGCAGCGCCTCGCCAGCCCACTGCCACCGGATTCCCGGCGCGAGCCGCAGGCTCGCGATGTGCTGCCGTGCATCCGATGTTCGCGCCTCCTGCTCGCCACGGCGCGGGCTGAGCGCGCCCGCGATGTCCCGCAGCGCCACGGCGGCGGCCGACAGCAATTCTCCCGGGCCCGGATCCGTCGCTCCAGGGGCATCCGTGCTCGCGGCGGCAGACTCGCCGGTGACAAGGCCGGTGGCGAGACCCGTGGCGGCAGGGCTGGAGAGAGGGTCGGTGGCGGGACCGGTGGCGGCAGGGCTGGAGAGAGGGTCGGTGGCGGGGCCGGTGGCGGCGGGGCCGGAGAGAGGGCCGGTGGCGGCGGGGCCGGTGGCGGCGGGGCCGGAGAGAGAGCCGGTGGCAGCCAGGCCGGCGGCGGGGGTCGTGCCGGTAGGGGCCGTGCTCGCCTGGGCCGTGCCGGCCGGGGCTGTTGCGGCCGGGCCGGCCAGGGACCCGAGGGCGGCCAGGGTCGCCCGGATGCGGTCCGCCACCGCGAGCAGGTTCAGCAGGTGAAGCCTGGCGTCAGTGCGCAGCAGCGGATTCGGATCCCGGAGCACGGCTGTCCCCGGCAGCGCGACGGGAGGGGGCGGCCCTTGCGCGCCCGCGGCGAGCCCAGCCGCGTACCCGCTGAGGGCCAGGTAGGAGTCGGCGACGGCGGCGCGCTCCGCGCTGCCCCGGCTCAGCGCCCAGGTAGAGGCAACCAGGGCGCCCTGCCATAGGCCGCCCGCCAGGACCAGGCCCGCGCGTACCGCCGCTGCTCCGGGTCCGAGCGGCAGCGCGCTGCCGATGAGCAGCGCGACCGGCCATTGCAGGGCGACGACCGTGGCGGTAGGCCCGAGCGCGGCGAAGAGCCCGACGAGATAGGCCCACAGCATGACCTCGGGCACCAGCAGCCAGGGCACGCTGTCGGCGGTCGCCGCGCCGGCAAAGGTCGATATGGCCATGCCGAGAGCGGCCGCGGTCACCGCGTTGACCCGCGTCCTTGATACGCCGCGGAACGACACGAAGCCGGCCGGCAGCGCGCCGAGGGCCGCGTACGTGCCATCGGCTGCATGCCCGGCGGCGACGCCGATGGCGAGTGGCGCGATGACCCCCAGCGCGGCGCGGACTGCCCGGCCGGGTGCTGCGTCGTGCCAGTTGAACTGGCCGAAGTCAAGCCATCCGCCGTGGCGGATCCCGCCCGCAGCGTAGGACCTGCTGGCCTGCAGCTCGGTCAGGAAACGCCGTGCTCCGCGCGGGGCTGGGGGCCCGGCGGCTGGGGGCCCGCCGGTCGGCGGCTCGGCGGCGGGCGGGCTCACCGGCTCCCGCCGCGGCCAGGCTCGGCGCGGCGGATCACCCGGCCAGCACCGGCCGGTAGACCGGATCCCACATCAGCGCCCGTACGGCCGTCCGCACGTCCCCGTCGATGCGGGCAGTGGCCACGCCGTCCGCGCAGGCGGCGTGGACGACCGCGGTCGCCACCGCCAGCGACGTCTCCCGCAGTTCTTCCACCTGAGGCAGCAGCGGCGCGCCGCGCGCCGAGGTGTCCACGAGCTCGGACACCGCGCGAGCGGCCGCGGCGAGCATGTTGCCGGTCACCCGGGTGGCCCTGGCGGCAATCACGCCGATTCCCAGGCCGGGAAAGATCAGCGCGTTGTTCGCCTGGCCGATCACATAGGTGATCTTGTCGTAGGTGACGGGATCGAACGGGCTGCCCGCCGCGACGAACGCGCGGCCCTCGGTCCACCGGATGATGTCGGCGGGCGCTGCCTCGCACAGCTCGGTCGGGTTGGACATCGGCAGGATCATGGGCCGCTCGACGTGCGCTGCCATCTCCCTGACGATCTCCTCGGTGAAGGCGCCTGGCCTGGTGGAGGTGCCGATCAGGATCGTCGGGTGCACCCGGCGGACGGCTTCCGAAAGGCCGATGCCGCCGAGCTCCGCGTCCCGCTGCCAGCCGGCCACCTCAGCGGGGTGCCGCGCGTAGCGCCGCTGCGCATCGCTCAGGTCCGGCATGTCGCTGGTGATCAGGCCGGCCCGGTCGAGCGGCCAGAATCGCGCGCTGGCCTGATCAGCGGTCATGCCCTCGCCGATCATCGCCGCGAGCAGCTGGTCGGCGATGCCGGTGCCCGCGGTCCCGGCACCGAAGATCATCACCCGCTGGCCGGAAAGGCTGGTGCCCGTCGCCCGCACGGCTGCGAGCACGGCGGCGAGGTTGACCGCCCCGGTGCCCTGAATGTCATCGTTGAAGGTGAGCCGCCGGTCACGGTAGCGATCCAGCAGCCGCCGGGCATTGCCGACGCCGATGTCTTCCCAGTGCAGCAGCGCCCGCGGGAAGAGGCGGCCGACAGCCGCCACGAACGCGTCAACGAACGTGTCGTACTCCCCGGCCGCGACCCGGCGGTGCCGGTTGCCCACGTATAGCGGGTCATCGAGCAGGCTCTGCCGGTTGGTGCCCACGTCGAGCATGACCGGCAGGGCGCGGTTCGGGTCGATGCCACCCGCCGCGGTGTAAACGGCGAGCTTCCCGACGGCGATGTGAATGCCGCCCACGCCCCAGTCCCCGATGCCCAGGATCGCGCCGGCGTCGGTGGCGACGATGAGATCGACCTCGTCCGGGCCGAGCCCGGGGGCCAGCAGCGATGTCTCGATGACCTCGGGATGATCGACGGACAGGTAGACGCCGCGCGGGCGCCGGTACTCGTGGCTATATCGCTCGATTGCCTGGCCGACCGTCGGGGTGTAGACGATCGGGAGCATCTCGCGCAGGTGCCCGCTAAGCAGGTGGTAGAAGAGCACCTCGTTGCGGTCGTGCACCTCCGTGAGCAGCACGTTCCTGGCGAGATCCGTCGGCTGGCGGTCGTACTGGGCAAGGATCCGTGATGTCTGCTCGTGCAGGGTCACCTGGGCGGGCGGGATGAGGCCGGTAATCCCCAGCTCGCGGCGCTCGGAGTCACTGAAAGCGGTGCCCTTGTTGATCCGCGGGTCGGCCAGCACCTGGCGCCCTCGCAGGGTGGTCCGCCAGGCGCCGGACTCATCCCGCCACACCGTCTTCATGGAGGCTCCCTTGGCTCGTGGGTGGCGCTCCCATGATTCTGCATGTGGGGTGATTCCGCAGGCCCAGCCGGCGCGCCGCGCCGCGGGCGGGCCACCCGGGCCCGCCCGCGGCCCGCCCGCGCGGTCAGCAGCAGTCCCGGCTAACTCGCCGTCGACGAAGCGCTGCCGCTGCCGTGGCCGTGGCCGGACATGTTCCGGCAGGGCTGCCCCGATGCCTTCTTCGGCATCGCGCTGGACCCGGCAGCGGGCTTCTTCAGCAGCCCTGCCGTGGTAGCGCCGGATGAAGCGCTGGCTCGCGTGGCCTGCTGCACCGTCGCCGCGCGGTGCGCGACCGCAGGTGATGCGCTCGTGGACGCGCTGGCCATGGTAAGGCCCAGGCCCAGGCTGGCGCCCAGGGTGCCGGCCGCGATCGCGATACCTGCCAGCGGTCGGGAAATCCTCATGTGGTCTCCTGTTCGTCGTGCTCCTGAGGTCCGGAACCTGGCCGGCTCCGGGGCGGGGCTCCAGGCGACCCGCCAGATCCAGTAGCGCAGCCAGATCTCTGCCGGCGCTCGCGGCCAGCTATGAAGACGCGCTGAACCTCCCCGCAGACTGGCCTGCCTTGCGGGCTGCCGCCAATGACGTCGCTGGGACTCTGCTGCAGTTACAGCGACAGCGGAGTCCCAACGACGCTGTTGAGGTGGCCCTGGCACAGTGCTCCGGTGCACGACGACCCGGTGCACGACGACCCGGTGCACGACGACCCGGTGCACGACGACCCGGGGCACGCGGATTCGGTGCACGATGATCTGGTGACCGTGAAGCACGCGACCGCGAGCGTCTTCGTCTTCTGCGAGTTCCCGCCGGGCTGGCGGCTCGGGCTGATCCTGCACCCGATCTTCGGCCGGCTAATGATCCCGGGCGGTCATGTCGAGCCATCGGAGTCGCAGCAGCAGGCGGCCCTGCGCGAGGTGGGCGAGGAAACCGGGCTCTCGGTCCGGCTGATCGAGGCGCCCGGCGCGGCATGGCCCGGGGGCCTCGGCCGGATCCGGGTCGCCCAGCCGTGGTGGATCGTCGAGCAGCCGGTTCCTTCTGACCATCACCTGGCGTCCGCGCACGTTCACCTTGATCATCTCTATGTCGCCGTGGCGGAGAGCTCTGCGCCGGTGACCGAGCCTGCTCATCCGTTCGGCTGGTATGCAGCGGCTGAGCTGGCCGGCCTGCACATGTTTGACGACACCCGGCGGCTCGCAGCGGTCCTCTTCGCGCAGATCCCCCGCCTGGCGAGGCAGGCGGGCGGCTAGCCGGGCGGATCGGCGGCGCGGCCCTGGCCCCAGACCGCCCGGACGGCGCCGATGGTGTCCGCCTCGGCCGCATCCTTGTCCGGCCGGTACCGCACCACCCGGGCGAAGCGGAGCGCGACGCCGCCCGGGTAGCGGGAGCTGGCCTGGACGCCGTCGAAGGCGATCTCGACCACCAGCTCAGGGCGGACCCGCAGCACGCCGCGCTGGATGGCGCCCGCGGTCCCCGGCATCCGGGGGGGATCGGCGAGATCCAGCAGCCTGGCGGTCTGCCAGGCCAGCAGCTCGTCGGTCAGGCCCTTGAAGGTCTTGCCCAGCATGACCAGGCCTCCAGTGCCCGGGTCGCGGGCGCCAAGGTGCAGGTTCGACAGCCAGCCCTCCCGGCGTCCGTGACCCCACTCGGCGGCGAGTACCACCAGGTCGAGGGTGTGCCTCGGCTTTACCTTGATCCACTCGCTGCCGCGCCGGCCGGCCGCGTACCGGCCGTCCGGTGACTTGACCACCACTCCCTCATGGCCGCGCGCCACCGCGTCGCTGAAGAACGCCGCGGCGGCGGCCGGGTCGGCCGTGACGATCCGCGGGATGACCAGCCCGGCCGGCGCGATCCGGGCAAGCCGCGCATGCCGCTCGCTGCCGGGCCGGTCGGTAAGGTCCGTGCCGTCGAGGTAGAGGAGATCGAAGAAGAACGGGGTCAGCGGCAGTTCCTTCCGCTGCCGCCCGCCGCCATCATGGCTCGCCGCCCGGCCTGACGTCACCTGGAAGGGCCGGGGACGCCCGTCCGGGAACAGCGCCACCGCCTCCCCGTCGAGCACGGCCGTCGCCGCGCCGAGGCTGAGCACGGCGTCGGCGATCTCGGGCACCCGCGCGGTGATGTCGTCGAGCGTCCTGGTGAAGACCGTCACCTCACCGGCGTTCTTGTGGGCCTGGATCCGGATTCCGTCGATCTTCCACTCCACGGCCGCGGGCGATATCCGGGCCAGCGCGGCGTCAATATCGGGCGCGGAGGCCGCGAGCATGGGCCGGACTGGCCGGCCCACCCGCAGCGTGAAGGACTGCAGGGCTGCCGTAGCGCGGCCGGGATCCGGGCCGCCGGTGTTCGGATCGCCCGTGTTCGGGCCGCCGGTGTTCGGGCCGCCGGGCTCCGGAACCCCGGGCTCCGGATCCCCGGGGCCGCCCAGCGCGGCCTGAGCCACCTCGGGCAGCGACCCGCCGAGCTGATGGGCGCGGCGGACCAGGTCGGCAGGCACGCCGGCCGTCCGCGCGATCGCCTCGGTCATGACTCCCTCCAGGGCGCCCTGCCTGAGGTCTCCCGCCAGCAGCCGGATCAGGAACGAGCGCTCGCTGCCGGTAGCGCGGCTGAGCAGGGCGCTGAGCAGCCGGCGCCGCTCGGCCTGCGCGCCCTGCCCGGTGACCGCCCCGATCGCCTCGAAGGCCGCGTCGGCGTCGGCCAGCGTCAGGGATGGCCCGGGCGGCGTGTTCGCCTGCTCCGCTGAGCCGGCCTCCGGCGGGCCGGGTGGCTGCAGGCCAGCCTCCGGGATCGGCGGCGGGCCGGGTAGCGGCGGGCCGGGTAGCGGCGGGCCGGGTGGCTGCAGGCCAGCCTCCGGGACCGGCGGCACGTCATCCGGGCCGAGCAGCCCGCCGAGCGCCGCGTAGCCGACCCCAATCTGGCGCTGGCGCAGCTCGCCGGACAGGAATGCCACGGCGACGGGCACCTCATCCGGCGGCACCAGGGCGAGCAGCGCGGAGATTTCCCCGATCTTGGCAAGCCTCGCGCGCACGCTGGCCACGGCGGCCGACGTCCGCACCAGCTCACTCAGGAGCACGTCCGCACCAGCTCATCTGGGAGCACGGGGCAATTGTGCCGGATGCCGCGGTGAACGGCCGCGCGGCGCGCTGACTGGCCCGGGCTGACCTGTCCCGGAGGACGCGCCAACTACCCGGGGGACGCGCGAACTTCCTCAGGAGGACGCGCGAACCTGCCCGTTGGCGTCCACCTGGGCGTCGTCGTCGGCCAGCCCGCCTTGACCGGCCGCCCCGCCTTGACCGGCCGCCCCGTCCTGATGGCCAGCGCCGGGCCAGGCGGCGACGTCGCCGCTCCCGCCCATCATGGCCGACGAGACCTTCTTGCGTAGCACCGTGAACACGGCGAGCGCGCTGGCGGCCGCGCCGAGCAGCACGATTCCGCGCGCCAGCCGCGAGCGGCGGCGTGGCTTTGGCGCCGGATCTAGCCGCTGCGCGGCCTTGGTCAGCAAGCCGGAGACCTGCGGCGCCAGCTTCTCCTGCACCACGTTGCCGGTCTGCTCGACGCGCGGCGCGGCCCAGGCACGGGCGCCGCGCACGCGCGGGGAAGCCCAGTCCGCGACGCCGCCCGCGCCCTGCCGGACGGTCACGCCCGCCGCCGCGGCCAGCGGCACGGCCCTGGCCGCCTTTCGCCGTGCCCTTCCGCGGACCTCGGCGCTTTTGCTCTTCTTCCTTGCCAGTAGCGACATTCCTGCCTCCCCGAGAGTATTTCGCCTGCCTCTCTTCCCCGGGCGGGCGCGGTCAACCCTTTTGGCGCTGCCTCGCCGTGATCATCGGACGCGAGCGCCGTGATCACCGGGCGCGAGCGGAGCGCGCTCGTGGCTGGTGCCCGCGGCGCGGTGGCAGCCGCACTGCTCCGGTCGTGCGAGGATTCTTCTCATGACGAACACGCTCACCGCAACGCTGCGGACTAACCGCGGGACGGTCATCGTCCGGCTCTTTCCCGATCACGCGCCCAAGACCGTGCGGAATTTTGTCGAGCTCGCCGAGGGATCGCGCGAGTGGACCCATCCGCAGACGCGCCAGCCCGGCGGGAGGCTTTACGACGGGACGATCTTCCACCGCGTCATCCCGGATTTCATGATCCAGGGCGGGGATCCGCTCGGCACGGGCACCGGGGGCCCCGGCTACCGGTTCGCCGACGAGTTTCACCCGGATCTGGCCTTCGACCGGCCGTACCTGCTCGCGATGGCTAATTCCGGCCCGGGGACCAACGGCTCGCAGTTCTTCATCACGACCGTCCCGACGCCCTGGCTGACCGGCAAGCACACTATTTTCGGTGAGGTCATCGAGGGCGCCGAGGTCCTCGACCAGATCAGCAAGACGGCGACAGGACGCGGCGACCGCCCGGTCAGCGACATCGTGCTCGAGTCGGTCGTGATCGACCGCGAGGACGATGTGCCGGGGTCCGCGGGATAGCACCATGACCGTCCCCCCGGGCGCCGGCACCAGCAACGAGACGGGAACGCCGACCTGCTACCGGCACCCGGGCCGTGAGACCTACGTGTCCTGCGTGCGATGCGGCCGTCCGGCCTGCCCGGACTGCCTTCGCTCCGCCGCGGTCGGCCAGCAGTGCGTCGACTGCGTGCGGGACGGAAACCGCGGCACCCGGCGGGCGGCTGGCACCTTCGGCGGCCGGCCGACCTCCAGCGCGGTCGTCACCTGGACCCTGGTCGGCATCAACGTCCTGCTCTACGTTGTCGAGCTGGCCCACCCGAGCCTGGGGAACGACTGGGCGATGCTCGGCGGGGCCATCTCCGGCAACCAGGTCATCGGTGTCGCGGCCGGCCAGTGGTACCGGCTGATCACCTCCGCGTTCCTGCCGCCACCCGGCCTGAGCGGCCTCGGCCCCGTCGACATCATCTTCAACATGTGGGCGCTGATCATCGTCGGCCCGGCGATTGAGCAGATGCTCGGCCGCCTGCGCTACCTCGCCGTGTACCTGATGAGCGGGATCGGCGGGTCGGTGGCGTTCTACTTCCTGGCGCCCCCGAATGAGGCGGCGCTAGGCGCCTCAGGGGCGATCTTCGGCCTGTTCGGCGCCTGGTTCGTGCTGTCGCGGCGGCAGGGCATGAGCAGCCGCGGGGTCGTCATGGTGATCGGCCTCAACCTGGTGCTCGACTTCGTGTTCCCCGGCATCGCCTGGCAGGCCCACATCGGCGGGCTGATCGCCGGCGGCCTGCTGGCCGCCGCGTACGTCTACGCGCCCCGGCAGAACCGGGCGCTGATCCAGGGCGCCGCGACCGCGACGCTGATCGCCGCGGCGATCATCTGCGTGGTTGTCCGCGATTACCAGCTCGTGGGGACGGTGCTGTTGTGACCCTGCCGAGGGCATGAGGTTGCGGCCCGGCCCCGGTTACGCGCAGTTCATGGGCGCGGTGAAAGGTACCGAGCCTTAGCGCCACTTGGTGGCGAGCGCCACTCCGGCGATGATGAACCCGAATCCGAGCACCAGGTTCCAGCTGCCGATCGCGCTCTGCGCCGGATTCGTACCGCCGGTGATGTAAAACAGCGCTATCCACGCCAGGCCGACCAGCAGGCAGCCGAGCATCGTCGGCACCAGCCAGCGCGGGCTTACCTGGGCCTTCGCCGACCTTGGCGGCGGCGTGTAGACCGCCTTGCTTCGCACGCGTGACTTGGGCACGTTCTCTCCTGGTCCGTCTCGCCACCCGCGCGCGCCGCCGGGAAGCGGCGGAGCGCGCACGAGAGCATCTGCCGGTAAGCGTAGTTGCTCCGGCAAGTGCCCGCGGCCCGCACGGCCAGCCCGCCCGGCCCCGCGGGTGTGCACGACCGGCCCGCGGGGGGCCGACCGCGGGCGGCCGGCGTCCGCTAGGTGGTCGACGTCGACGGCGACGGGCTCGGCGACGTGGTGGAGGGCGACGGGCTCGGGCTTGTCGACTGGGCCTGGGCGACCGTGAGCGTGACCTGGCTCAACGGGGCGACGATGTTGTCGGGCGAGGGAGTCTCCCCGACGACGGTGCCCGGGGCGGTGCCGGCATTGGCCTGGACGTAGGTGATCTTGTAGCTGAGGTTGTCGGCCGTCAGCGTCTGCACCGCGGTCTGGACCGGCTGGCCCTCGACGTCCGGCACTGAGACGCCGCCGCCGGAAACCGTGAGCTGAACGAGCGTCCCCGGCTTGGCCGGCGTGTTGCCGGCCGGGCTCTGGCGGATCACGGTGCCCGCCGGCTGGGACGACGTCGGATCCGTCTTCGGCGTGCCCACCTTGAACCCGGCATTCTCCAGGGTGGTCTCGGCGGCGAGTTCCTTCTGCCCGACGACGTCGGGCACGGACTTGCTCGCCGGGCCGGTGGAGATGTACAGCGTGACCGTGCTGTGGGCGGCGACCAGGTTCCCGTCCGGCGGACTGGTGCTGATCACGTCGCCCTTCGGGGTGGTCGATGATGTCTTGTCGACGACGGCCGGCTTCAGCTTTGCCTTGGTAATGTCCTTCTCCGCGGCCTTCTTGCTGAGCCCCATGACGTTGGGCACCGAGATCTGCCCGCCGCCGCCTGCGGCGTATTTCACGGCGTAGCCCACCGCTCCCAGCAGCAGCAGCACGACCAGCCCGATCACGACCCAGAGCCAGATCCGCCGCCGGCGGCCGGACGGCGGCTGGTCCTCCGGCCCGTAGCGGTAGGCGGGTATCGCGCTGGTCGGGCCCGCCACCGCGGTGCCCGGCCCCATCCGCCGGGTGCCCTGGTAGGCCGCGGTGCGGTTCGGCGCGGAGACCGGCATGCCGGACAGCGCGCGCTGGATGTCATTGCGCATCTCCCCGGCGGACTGGTAGCGGTCGGCCGGGTCCTTGGCCATCGCCTTGAGCACGATCGCGTCGGCCCAGGCCGGAATCTCCGGGTCGACCCGCGACGGCGGGATGGGGTTCTCCCTTACGTGCTGGTAGGCGATCGCGACCGGGGAGTCACCGGTGAACGGCGGCCGCCCGGTGAGCAGCTCGTACAGCAGGCAGCCGGCCGAGTACAGGTCGCTGCGGGCGTCCACCCGTTCGCCCCGCGCCTGCTCCGGCGACAGGTACTGCGCGGTGCCGATCACCTGGGCGGTCTGGGTCATGGTGGCCTGCGCGTCGCTGACGGCCCTGGCGATGCCGAAGTCCATCACCTTCACGTCACCGGCGCGGGTGAGCATCACGTTGCCCGGCTTGATGTCCCGGTGCACGATGCCGTTTCGGTGGCTGTAGTCCAGCGCCCGGAGCACGCCGTCGGTGATCTCCATCGCCCGCTCCGGTAGCAGCCTGCGGTCCTCTCTCAGCAGGTCACGCAAGGTACGGCCGTCGACGTACTCCATCACGATGTAGGGCACCGGGGTGGGGCCGAGCATGTCCTCGCCGGTGTCGTAGACAGCCACGATCGACGGGTGGTTCAGGGACGCGGCCGACTGGGCCTCGCGGCGGAACCTGGCCTGGAACGTCTGGTCCCTGGCAAGATCCTCACGGAGGGTCTTCACGGCGACGATGCGGTCGAGGCGGATATCTCTCGCCCGGTAGACCTCGGCCATGCCGCCGCGCCCGACGACCCCGTCGAGCTCGTAGCGGCCGCCGAGCAGCCGGGGCTGGGTCATGTCTCGCACGTGAGGTTACCGTTCTGCGTCGTCGTTCGCGGCCAGGCACGCCACGGTACCGCCGGCCAGGCCCTGGATCTTCCTGTCACGGTCCCGGCGGCAGCCCGGTGCCTGTTCATGAAACCCCCAGGTACGCCTGGATGATCTTGACCGCGATGGGCGCGGCGGCATCAGCGCCGAAGCCGCCGCCCTTCACGATGACGCCGACGGCTATCGTCGGGTTGCTGGCCGGCGCGAAGCAAGTGAACACCGCGTCGTCCAGTCCCGTGTTGTTGACGCCATTCTGCGCCGTGCCCGTCTTGCCCGCGATCACGGTGCCGGCCACATGCTCGTTCGCGGTCAGGTATGCGGTGCCGGCCGGGTTCTGGGTCACCTGGATCATCATCGTCTTCACCTCGCCGGCAATCTGCGCGCTGACCACGTGAGACAGCACGGCGGGCCGGGCGGACTGGACCACGCTCAGGTCAGGCGCCTGTACCTCCTGGACCAGGTACGGGGTCATCAGCGTGCCGCCGTTGGCGATGGCCGCCGAGTCCATGGCCTCCTGCAGCGGCGTGATCTCGTCGTCGAACTGGCCGATCGCCGAGTACGCGGTGAAATCCGGGTTGGAGAGCCTGGGGAAGACGCTCGGCGTGACCGGCATCGGTATCGTCAGGTTCGGGTCGTTGAAGCCGAACCGGTCCGCGTAGTCCCGCAGCACCTTGCCGCCCAGCTTCAGGCCGAGATCGCCGAACGCTGTGTTGCAGGAAACGTAGAACGCGAATATCAGTGGCGGATGACCGTCCCCGCACGCCTCGTTACCGTCGTTAATCAGCACGTGCGTGGTGCCGGGCAGCGCGAGGTTGGTCGGCGCCGGCACCGTGGCCTGCGGGCTGGCCACCGCGCGAGTCCCGAATGCCGCCGAGCTCGTGATTATTTTGAACGAGGATCCCGGCGGGAATGTAGCGTCCAGAGCCCGGTTGAGCAGCGGTTGCTGAGCATCCTTGCGGTAGGCCCGGTCGATCCGGTTCAGCCGGGCGCCGTTGAGCGTGGTGTACCGGTTGGGGTTGAAGGTGGGGTAGGAGGCCATCGCCAGGATCGCGCCGGTCCGCGGGTCGATGGCGACCGCCGCGGCCGGCCGGCCCTGCGCCCGCAGCGCGGCGTAGGCGGCCTGCTGGGCCTTGGGGCTGATCGTCAGGTAGACGGTGGCGCCGAGCCGGGGCTTGCCGGTGACCAGGTCGATCAGGTTGTGCACCGCCAGCTGGGGGGCGGTGCCCGCCAGTTCCTTGTCCTCCGCCAGCTCGATGCCGGCGGTGCCGCCGGCCGACGGGCCGTACACCGAGTCGTATCCGGTGACCGGCGCGTAGACCGGGCCGAACGGGTAGTAGCGGTGATACGTGCCGTCCTTGGACGGCCGGGAGACGGCGATCGTGGCGCTGCCCGCCACGATCGAGCCGCGCTTGTACTGGAACTGCTGGTCGAAGACGCGGACGTTGCCCGGCCGGGACGCCAGGCTGGTGGCCTCGAATGCCTGCACGTAGTTCACGTTGATCAGCAGCAGCGCGAACATCACCAGGCAGGCGAGGGAGAGCCGGAGCAGCGCGCGGTTCACCGGCCGCTCACCGCCCGGGGGCTGCCCGCCGGAGTCCCCATCAGCCCGCCCGCAGTCATCGCCATCAGCCGGCCCGCACGATCTGCGTCATGCCCTCGTCCTGGATGGCCTGCGGCGCCGGCCGCCGGGCGGTGTCGCTGATCCGCATCAGCAGCGCGATCATCGCCCAGCTCGCGACCAGCGAGGATCCGCCCTGGGACATGAACGGCGTGGTGATGCCGGTCAGCGGGATCAGGCCGGTGACCCCGCCGACGATCACGAAGACCTGCAGGGCGAGCACGAAGGCCAGCCCGCCGGCCAGCAGCTTGGCGAACGGGTCGCGGACGCCGATGGCGGCCCGCAGCCCGCGCTGCACGATCAGCGCGAAGATCAGCAGGATCGCCATCAGCCCGGTCAGGCCGAGTTCCTCGCCGAAGGCGGTGATGATGAAGTCGCTCTGCACCAGGGGGGTAAAGAACGGCTGGCCGTGACCGAGGCCGGTGCCCAGGATGCCGCCGAAGCCCATCCCCTCCAGCCCTTGCACGAGCTGGAAGGCCGCGTGCGTCGGGTTGTTGCCGGCGAACGGGTGCAGCCAGATGGTAAACCGCTCGCCGACGTGCTGGAACAGCCTGCTGGCCGCGTACGTGCCGAGCACGAACAGGCCGATCCCGATCAGCAGCCACGAGGTGCGCTGGGTGGCGACGTAGAGCATCGCCACGAACATGCCGAAGAACACGGCGGAGGTCCCGATGTCGGTCTCGAAGACCAGGATCAGCAGGCTGGCTGCCCAGGCGATCAGCACCGGGCCGAGGTCGCGGGCGCGGGGCAGGTCGATCCCGAGCACCCGGCGGCCGGCCAGCGCCAGCACGTCGCGCTTGGCGACGAGGTAGCCGGCGAAGAAGACGGCGAGCGCGAGCTTCGCGAACTCCTCCGGCTGGATGCTGAATCCGCCGACGGCGATCTGGATCTTCGCCCCGGTCCCGGGCACCGCGCTGAAGCGGGCCGGCAGCAGGGCGGGGACGGCCAGCA
>Ga0302325_10014898_pt1 | contig 16539 bp, 19 predicted proteins | sample Palsa_T0_2_FD_201948 | JGI IMG/M metagenome (GOLD analysis project Ga0302325, IMG submission 201948) | Peat permafrost microbial communities from Stordalen Mire near Abisko, Sweden - Palsa_T0_2 | ecosystem: Environmental > Terrestrial > Soil > Palsa > Peat permafrost | place: Sweden: Abisko... | reverse complement strand
GCGAACGGTGTACCGCAATGAGCGTGACGAATTAATCGCCGAAGCAACGACATCGATGATCGCCCGACCCTGACGGAGTGTGATGACCCGCGAACAGATCTTCTACGAGGACGTCCAACCGGGCGACGCATTGCCGGCGCTGACCGTGACGGTCGACGAACGGCAGTTGTTCTTCTTCAGCGCCGCGACCTACAACGGTCACCGCATTCACTACGACAAAGATTGGGCGCGAACGCGGGAAGGCTACGACGACGTGATCGTCCAAGGCCCGCTGCAGGCTGCGCTGCTGGCCCGGGCCGTCACCGACTGGATCGGCGGGCGCGGTCGGCTGGTGCACTACGCCGTCCAGAACCGGGCGATCGCGCTTCCCGGTGAGGAACTGAGCTTCGGTGGGTCGGTGACCGCGAAGCGCTTGTCCGACGACAATGTCGGGCTGGTCGACGTGGACATCGCCGGTCGACGCGACGACACCGTGTTGATGCCCGGCACCGCCACGGTTGCCCTGCCGCTGCGCGGAGCACGACCGTGACGGGACTACGGGGAGAGGCGGCGATCATCGGTATCGCCGAACTGCCCGCCGAACGCAAACAGACCCGCCCGCCGTCGTTTACCCTGGACCAGTACGCGCTGCTGGCCAAGATGGTCGTCGATGACGCCGGTGTTGGCGCTGACGTCATCAACGGTCTGGTCTGCCACGGCCTCGCGGAATCCGACATGTTCGCGCCGGCGACCCTGTCCGAATATCTCGGCCTCCCGGTGAATTTCGGCGAACGCGTCGACCTGGGCGGCGCCACGTCCGCCGGGATGGTGTGGCGGGCCGCGGCCGCGGTCGAACTCGGGCTGTGCGACGCGGTGCTGGCGGTGGTGCCCGGATCCTCGGTGTTGCCGACGTCGCACCGGCAACCTCCGACGGCGGCGGGCTGGCACGGTGCCTCGAGCAACAAGTACGGCTCGCCGCAGGCCGAGTTCGAGATTCCCTACGGCAACGTCGGGCAGAACGGGCCGTATGCCCAGATCGCGCAGCGCTACAGCGCTCAATTCGGTTACGATGCAACAGCTCTGGCCAAGATTGCAGTGGATCAGCGAACGAATGCGTGCGCGCATCCCGGCGCGGTCTTCCACGGCAAGCCGATCACCGTCGACGACGTTCTGGCCAGCCCGATGATCGCCGACCCGATCCACATGCTGGAGACGGTGATGCGGGTGCAGGGCGGCACAGGTGTGCTGATCGGCAATGCCGAGGTGGCCCGCCGAGGCCGTCATCGCCCGGTGTGGGTCAAAGGCTTCGGCGAGCACATCGCCTTCAAGACGGCGACCTACGCCGAAGACCTGATGACGACGCCGGTATCCCGCGCCGCCGAGCGGGCGTTCGCGATGGCCGGACTCGGCCCCGCCGACGTCGACATGGCCTCGCTGTATGACTGCTACACCATCACCGTGCTGATGACCCTCGAGGATGCAGGCTTCTGCGGCAAAGGCGAAGGCATGGCGTGGGTCAACGAGCGAGACCTCACCTTCGGCGGCGACTTTCCGCTCAATACCGCAGGAGGGCAGCTGTCGTTCGGACAGGCGGGGATGGCGGGCGGCATGCATCATGTCGTCGACGCCGCGCGGCAAGTGATGGGCCGGGCGGGGCAGGCACAGGTCGCAGACTGCCAGCACGCATTCGTGAGCGGAACCGGTGGCATCATGAGCGAACAGGTCGCTCTCGTTCTGGGCAGTGACTGAGATGACCGAAGCGGCCCCACTTCCCGAAGCCACCCCGGTCTCGCAACCGTTCTGGCAGGCGCTCACCGAACACCGCATCCTGGTGCAGTATTCGCCGTCGCTCGGGCGCTACGTCTTCTACCCGCGCACGCTGGCACCGGGCACGCTCGCCGACGATCTTCAGTGGCGCGAAATCGACGGCGCCGGAACCGTGTACACATTCACTGTGGCGCGCCGACCAACCGGCCCGCCGTGGGTCGATGCGGTGCCGCAAATCCTCGCGGTAGTCCAGTGGGACGCCGGACCCCGATTCAGCACCGAGTTGGTGGACGTCGATCCGGCTAACGTCCGGATTGGGATGCGGGTGAGCCCGGTGTTCTGCGACATCCCTGATACCGGGGTCACCCTGTTGCGGTATCGGCCGGAGCGTGACGATGTTTGAGACCGTCCAGCAGTTACTGCGATCCCGCATGCACGATGACACCACCGCGGTGGCTTACGGCGATCAGGCCTGGACCTGGCGCGAGCACCTGGCCGAGGCTGCCGCCGAGGCATCGATGTTGATCGGGATCGCCGACGCCGCCCGTCCGCTGCATGTCGGTGCGTTGCTGGCCAACTCGCCGGCCATGCTGCGCTCGATGGCGGCGGCCGCGTTGGGCGGTTATGTGCTGTGCGGCATCAACACCACCCGGCGCGGCGCCGGGCTGCTGACCGATATCCGACGGGCGGATTGCCAACTGCTGCTTGTCGATTCCGATCATCGGGCGCTGCTGGACGGACTGGACCTGCACGACGTCACGGTGCTCGACGTGTCGTCGCCGAGGTATCACGACGCGGTCGCCGGCGCACGGTCACTCGTCCCGTACCGCGAAGTCGGCTTCGACGACACCCTGATGATGATCTTCACCTCGGGAACCAGCGGCGACCCGAAGGCGGTGCGTTTCTCGCACGTGATGGCGATCATGTGCGGCGCCAGCCTGATCGGGCAGTACGACATCACCGCGGACGACGTGTGCTATCTGGCGATGCCACTGTTTCATTCCAACGGCGTGGCCGCCGGGTGGGCCGTGGCCGTTGGAAGTGGCGCGACCATGGTCCCGACACGATTCTCGACTTCGAGATTCCTTGCCGATGTCCGTCGGCACGGAGTCACCTATCTCAACTATGTCGGCAAGCCGCTGGCCCTGTTGCTGGCCACCCCGGAGCGTCCCGACGACGCGGACAACACCCTGCGGATCGCATTCGGCAACGAAGCGAGCGACCGCGACATCGACGAATTCGCCCGGCGATTCGGCTGCCGGGTGGTGGACAGCTTCGGATCCAGCGAATTCGCGGTGATCATCACGCGCGAAGACGGCACTCCCACCGGGTCCATCGGCAAGGGCTATCCCGGCGTCGCCATCTACCATTCGCAGACCGTAATCGAGTGTGCAACGGCGATTTTCGACGAGTACGGCGCCCTGGCCAACTTCGATGAGGCCGTCGGGGAACTGGTGAATACCGAGGGCTCCGGTCCGTTCGCCGGTTATTACAACGATCCGGTGGCCACCGGCGAGCGGATGCGACACGGCATGTATTGGTCGGGTGATCTGGCCTATCGCGACGCGGACGGCTGGATCTACCTGGCCGGCCGCACCTCCGACTGGTTGCGGGTGGACGGCGAGAACCTGGCCGCAGCGCCCATCGAGCGAATACTGCAGCGGCTGGCACCGATCAGTCAGGTCGCGGTGTACGGGGTTCCGGACGACGAGGTCGGTGACCAGGTGATGGCAGCCATCGTTCTGAACGACGACCAGTCGCTGAGCCCAGATGAATTCGAGAAGTTCCTGGCCACCCAGTCCGACTTGTCACCGAAGGCGTGGCCCCGGTTCGTGCGGATCAACGATGAGCTTCCGCAAACGGCGACCACCAAAATTCTCAAGCGGGACCTGATCCAGGCGGGCGTCACTGCCGCAGGCGGAGTCCTGTGGGAACGAAAGGGCAGGAGTACCGCATACGCCGTGACTGATTAGCGCGTCGCGGTGATGTATTCGGAGTGCATGATCTCGTCGAGGTCCAGGTCGACCCGGGACGGGGTTCGCCCATAGTCGCGCTGCAGTTCGGGGTTGGTGCGCACGGGGTCGACCGTCCACCCGAGATCGGCGAGCCACTGCGCCGGTTTGGTTTTCGTCGAGTCGTCGTACGTCAATGTGGAGAAGTTGACGTCACCGGACAGGTTGAGGCCCGGGTAGCTATCTTCCAGGCCTGCGAGCCGGTCCTGGTCGAGACACGAGCCTAGGGCGCCTATACCGAGCCGACTGCCCGGCGCAGACAATTCGGTGATTCGACTGAACAACGTGTCCTGCGCGTCGCCGGTCAAGTACGGCAGAATCCCCTCCACCGACCAGGCGGTCGGCAGATCGGTGTCGAAGCCCTTGTCCCGCAACGGTACTGACCAGTCATCACGGAGATCGGCTGCGACGTCGCGCCGGTCGGCCGCGGATTCTGCCGCGTGCTCAGCGAGCACCCGTACTTTGAACTCGAGGACTTTCGGCTGGTCGATCTCGAATACCGTTGTCCCGGTTGGCCATGTCAGTCGATACGCTCGGGAGTCCAGCCCAGCCGCCACGATGACGGCCTGGCGGATACCCCGCTCGCCGGCGGCGGAGAAGAATTCGTCGAAGAACCGCGTCTGCACGCCGTAGAGCCGGGGGAAGGCTGTCGCGCCCTCAGCAGTGCCCGGGTCAGCCAGCGCGCCATTGAGAAAAGGGTTTGTGGACGCCGCGATGAAATGCTTGGCATAGTCGTCGCGCACCAACGGATGGTCGCTGGCCGCGTGCAGGGCGCGCCATCCCGCGACCAGCAACGCGGTGTATCCGACGCTGCTGACGATGTCCCACTTGTCGTCGTCGGAGCGGTCCACGCCCCACTTGCCCGGTGATGTACTCATGCAACCTTTCCTCTCACGGCTCCAGCAATACCGTCACCGGGCCGTCATTGATCAACTCGACCTGCATGTCGGCGCCGAAGATCCCGGTCTGCACATCGGCGCCCAATTCCCGCAACACCTGCACGAGAGCGGCGACCAGCGGTTCGGCGACCGGCCCCGGAGCGGCCGCATTCCACGACGGCCGTCGACCCTTGGCGGTGTCGGCGTACAACGTGAACTGACTGACCACCATGATCGGCGCGCTGATATCGGAAGCCGATCGCTGATCGTCGAGAATCCTTAGTTGCCAGAGCTTTTCGGCAAGTCGTCGGCTCTTGTCCACATCGTCGCCGTGAGTGACGCCGACGAAGGCGAGCAGGCCCTGGCTTTCCGGTCGGATGGAGCTGACGACTTGCTGGTCGACTCGTACGGTTGCCGATGAGACCCGCTGCACCAGAACCCGCATGGCCCGATGCTGCCACGCGCCGCGAGTAGGGTCGTGTGGTGTCCGTATTAGTCGCGTTCTCGGTCACGCCGCTCGGAGTCGGCGAGGGTGTCGGCGAGATCGTCGCCGACGCGGTCAGGGTGGTCCGGGAATCGGGGTTACCCAATAAGACCGACTCGATGTTCACCGTGATCGAAGGCGACAGCTGGAGTCAGGTGATGGCCGTCGTTGAGCGCGCCGTCGAGGCTGTCGCGGCTCGCGCAGCACGAGTCAGCGTGGTGATCAAAGCCGACTGGCGCTCGGGCGTCACCGACGCGATGACCAGCAAGACCGAGTCGGTGGAGCGCCACTTGTCGAGTGGCCCTTCGCCGGGCCTAATGTCGTAGCAGTGAGTGCACGCGCGGGCATTGTCGTCACTGGAACCGAGGTTCTGACTGGCCGGGTTGCCGACCGCAACGGACCGTGGATCGCCGATCAGCTTCTCGAGCTGGGGGTCGAACTCGCTCACATCACCATCTGCGGCGATCGCGGGGCCGACATCGACGCGGCACTGCGATTCCTGGCGAACGAGGGCGTCGACCTGATTGTGACGAGTGGTGGGCTCGGGCCGACCGCCGACGACATGACGGTCGCCATCGTCGCGAAGTTCTGCGAGCGCGAGCTCACGCTGGACGACGAGCTGGAAAACAAGATCGCGGTGATCTTGAAGAAACTGATGTCGCGGGTCGGGGTCGGGACCGGAGATTTCGATGCGGTGCGCGCCGCCAACCGCAAACAGGCCATGGTCCCGGTCGGTGCGGTGGTGATGGACCCGGTGGGAACTGCGCCGGGCGTGATCGTTCCCGGCAAGCCAGTAGTGCTGGTGCTGCCGGGCCCGCCCCGGGAGCTGCAGCCGATGTGGCGAACCGCGGCGCAGCTACCCGCTTTTCAGGAAGCCATCGCCGGCCGGACGATCTACCGCCAGGACACCATCCGGATGTTCGGGTTGCCGGAGTCCGGCCTGGCCGAGACCCTCCGCGAGGCGGAGCAGGACGTGCCCGGCTTCGCCGGCTTAGAGATCACCACGTGTCTGCGACGCGGGGAGATCGAGGTGGTCACCCGCTACGAACCCGAGGCGGCCGACGCATACCGCCGGTTGGGTGACTACCTCCGGGACCGGCACTGGCAGCAGATCTTCTCCGAAGACGGCGCCCAGATCGACGACCAGGTCGCCCAGCTGCTGACCGGCCGCCGAATCGCGACCGCCGAATCGTGCACCGGCGGATTGCTGTCGGCACGGCTCACCGAACGTCCGGGTTCCTCGGCCTACCTTGCCGGTGGATTGGTGGCTTACGCGAATGAAGCCAAAGCCGACTTGCTCGGCGTCGATCCGGCGCTGATCGACGCACACGGCGCGGTGTCGGAGCCGGTCGCCGAAGCGATGGCGGCTGGTGCGCTGCGCCGCTTCGGCGCCGACACGGCGGTGGCGATCACCGGCATCGCCGGACCCGACGGGGGAACCGAAGAGAAACCGGTGGGCACGGTCTGCTTCACCGTAGCGCTGGGCGACGGCGAGTCCACGACGCGGACGCTTCGGTTGCCGGGCAACCGTTCCGACGTTCGCGAGCGGTCGACGACGGTGGCGATGCACATGCTGCGTCAAGCGCTGAGCGGACCCGCAGCGTCCGGTTGATCACCGACCGCGCTGGTGTGCTTGGTGCCGAATTGAATTCCGGTGGCGTCCTTGCCGATCGCCGTCAAGACGGCCACCGCGATCAGAACCGGTCCGATCGTCGCAGCCAGCGCGAAGGGATAACCGTGAGCTTCGGCCAGTTGTTCTTGAATGGGCAGGTTGAACGCGGCGATGAGATTGCCCAGCTGATAGGTGACTCCCGGATAGAAGCCGCGGATCGCGTCCGGTGACATCTCGGTGAGATGCGCCGGTATGACACCCCACGCTCCCTGCACGGCGAATTGCATCAAAAACGAGCCGAGGCAGAGCATTGCGGCGGTGTGCGAATACGCGAACAGCGGCACGATCGGCAGCCCCATCACCGCGCAGAACACCACCGTGTGGCGGCGGCCGAATCGTTGCGAGAGCGAGCCGAACAGCAGCCCGCCGACGATCGCGCCGATGTTGTAGACCACCGCGATCGACTTGGCGGTCGTGTGCGAGAGCGCCGCGCCGGCGTTGTGGGTGGCCGCCAGGAATGTCGGATACACGTCCTGGGTGCCGTGGCTCATCCAGTTGAACGCCGCCATGAGCAGTACCAGGTAGATGAACCGACGGACGATGGCAGCGTCACGCAGCACATCGCGAATTCTGGTCTTGGTCAGCCGCATTCGCTTCTGTTCGGCTTGCCAGACCTCGGACTCTTTTACCCGGTACCGGATGATCAAACTGACCAGCGCCGGTATGACGCTCAGTCCGAACAGCCAGCGCCACGACAATCCCAGCCAGTCCATCACCAGCAGCGACGCCACCGTCGCCAGCAGATACCCGAACGCGTAGCCCTCCTGCAGCAGACCGGAGAAGAACCCGCGACGCTCGGCGGGCACTTTCTCCATCGCGAGCGCGGCGCCTAGACCCCATTCGCCGCCCATGCCGATGCCGTACAGCAGACGCAGGATCACCAGCACGGTGAAGTTGGGCGCGAAGGCGCACAGAAAGCCGACCGTCGAATAGAACACCACGTCGACCATCAGCGGCAGTCGCCGGCCGACCCGGTCGGCCCACAACCCGAACAGCAATGCGCCCACCGGACGCATGAGGAGGGTTGCCGTGGTCAGGAAAGCGACTTCGGCTTTGGTGTGGTGGAAGGTCTTGGCGATATCGGCGTAGACGAGCACGACGAGGAAATAGTCGAAGGCGTCCATCGTCCAGCCCAGCAGCGCTGCGATGAACGAATTGCGCTGGTCGCCGGTGAGCGGCTGATTGCGCGGCACCCGCACCATCTAACCGTGCGGCCGGACAGAAATCAGGTCTTCTCGATGTCGTCCCAGAGCTCGGTCATGGTGCGCAGAATCTGCTCGGCAAAGCCCAGCCCGGCGAGATGGCTTTCACCGGACAACGTGGTCAGCACCGCGTCGGGCAACCTGCTCACGACGTGCTGCCCGTGGGCGAACGGCACGATGTGATCGCGGTCGCCGTGCCACCAGCGCACCGGAATCTTCACTTGGTCGAGTCGGAATCCCCAGTCCTTCGCGAAGACGATCACATCTGCGAACGGGGCAGACAGTTGTTTGCGGGAACCGTTGAGCAGGTCGTCGAGGAACATCGCCTTGAATTCCGGGCGTAGCAGCAGCCGCCGATCGCCTTCGGGGGAGATCCGCGCGTAGAGGTAGAGCGCGGGCTCGGCGACGGGCTTCAGCAGGCGGATGAAGCCGGCCGCCGCCAGGCGAATCGGGAGTCCGGCGACGGAGAGCAGCGGCGCCAGCTGCGTGCCGAGTGACATCAGTCCGCCGCTGATCGCCTCCGCGCCGACTGTTGGCGCCACGCCGCCCAGCACCCCGACCGCGACGATCCTATCGGGCATCGCGGCCGCACAGCCTAGCGTGTAAGGGCCGCCACCGGACAGACCGATCACGGCCATTTTGTCGATGCCCAGGGTGTCGGCCACCGTGCGCAGGTCTTCGGCGAAGTCGACGACGGCGCCGTATTGGTACGGCGTGGAAGACCCGATACCCGGTCGGTCGATGCCGATCAGCCGGACGTGATTATCCTCGGCGTAGGCCCGGGCCTCGGCGGGGATCTGCCGTCGCGCACCGGGGGTGCCGTGCAGCCAGAAGATGGCGCGTCCCTGCGGATCGCCGAACTCGGCAAACCCCAACTGACGATCGTCACCGACCGCGATGTTGCCTTCCAGCTTGGGCCGGGCAATTGCGTAGACCATTAACGCAGTGTTACACGGACGACTCGCGCTCAAATCGCGATATGCCAATAGCGTTGCCTTGGCACCCCGGAGGCAGGCCTGCCAGCCCTGAGCCAGCGCACTATCGTTGTCCGGGTCGACGCAGTGACGTCAGGACCTGAGCTGAACACCATCACAGAATTGAGGGGCCATGGCCGAATTCGATAAGCACGACGGTGAAGCGCAAACCATAGTGAATCTCGCCGACGCGGCGATGCACATGTACCGGGCGGCTATCGATTCTCTGCCATTTCCAGAAGACAAGAAATTTCAGAAGCGGGCCGAGATCGTTCTCAGCGGTATGCGGAAACTTCGCGCCGCGTTGACGGAGGCGGCAAGCCACGGCAGGTCCACTCCGACGGTCATGATGGCGCTCAGCGACGTCCGGCGACGCTACGACGATCTGATGGAGCGCGCCGCGGATGCACCCGGATCGACTCTGGGTCAACAGCTTTACAACGCCCGCACCCACGCGAAGCTGTCGGCGCACGAAGCGGCCAACGGCATGGGCCTTCGCCCGGGACTACCGGACGAGCTCGAAGAGGGTGGCGTCGCCACCGACGCCGAGACGCCGCTGGTTCAGCAGCTGATCGCCGCGATCCGCGCGGTGGCAGGCCTGGATGACGGCGAGTTCGTGCCCGAGGTTCCGGCGGTCGAGTCGGTCGAGGAGCACGTCAACGGCTGGGACGAAGCGCTAGCCGTGAACGGTGCCGGCGACGAGGCCCACGCCGCTCACTGACAACGCACGTCAGCGGATAGGCAGGCCGGTCAGCGCCCGAGCGATGACAAGTCGCTGAATCTCGCTGGTGCCTTCAAAGATGGTGAAGATCTTGGCATCTCGGTGCATGCGCTCGACCGGATAGTCGCGGGTGTAGCCGTTACCGCCGAGGATCTGAATCGCTTCGTCGGTGACGTAGACCGCGGTCTCGCTGGCGTACAGCTTCGCCATCGAGCCCTCGGCCGAGTTGAACGCCTTGTTGTTTCGCTGCATCCAACTGGCCCGCCACACCAGCATCCGGGACGCGTCGATGCGGCTCTTCATGTCGGCCAATTTAAAAGCGATGGCCTGGAACTCGGCGATCCTGCGGCCGAACTGCTCGCGCTGCAATGAATAGTCCAGCGCGTATTCGTAAGCGGCGCGGGCGATTCCAAGGGCCATCGCGCCGACAGTGGGACGTGTGCGCTCGAATGTCATCATCGCGGCCTGGCTCGAGGTGCGATGCCCCTCCCGGATCCTGGCGATCCGGCCTTCGAACTTCTCCCGGCCGCCGAGAATCAGCTCCCCGGGAATGTGCACGTCGTCGAGCACCACTTCGGCGGTGTGCGACGCCCGGATGCCGTGCTTCTTGAATTTCTGGCCCTGGTAGAGGCCTTTGGTGTCGGGCGGGATGATGAACGTCGCTTGCCCGCGGGTGCCCAGCTCGGGTTCCACCGACGCCACCACGACGTGGACGTTGGCGATCCCGCCGTTGGTCGCCCACGTCTTGGTGCCGTTGAGAATCCACTCGTCCGAGGCTTCGGCGTACTTGGCTCTGGTGCGGACAGCTCCGACGTCAGAGCCGGCGCCGGGTTCGGAGGAACAGAATGCGGCCAGCTTCGGGTCGCCCGGGCTGCCGAACATCTGCGGCAGCCACTCGCCGATCTGCTGCGGGGTGCCGTTGCCGGCGAGAGCGGCCGCAGCCAGCCCGGTAGCCATGATGGACAACGCGATTCCGGCGTCGCCCCAGAACATTTCCTCGAACACCGTCGGCATACCCAACCCGGTGGATTCGCCGGCCATCTGGGCGAACAAGTCCGGCGTGTAGAGCCCGACCTTGGCGGCCTCTTGAATGATCGGCCAGGGGGTCTCTTCGCGCTCGTCCCATTCGGCGGCGGCTGGACGGATCACCGTGTCGGCGAATTCGTGTACCCAGTCGCGCACCTGCACCACTTCATCGGATAACTCCAACGAGAAGGTGGCGTCCATCAGGGCTCCTAGTGCTCGGTTGATGCGTGATCTTTGAACCGGACAACTGACAACTGACACATACAGTAAACGTTTGTATACTGAGTGAACAAACCGACAGCTCAGAACCGGCTTCATTGCGCGGATTTGGGCAGCTAGATGAGTTGTCGAGTCATTTCGACACGCGTTCACCCTGAGGGGGCGACATGCAGCGTAGCGATATCCGGGCCGTCGGCGATTTGGCGGCCGAAGCCTCATCGGTGCTGACCACCTTGGTGCGGGGAATGCACGCCGGGATCGCCGGGCGCGTCTTCGGCTCCATCGGGCCGGTGGCGACACCGACCCGGGTGATCCACGACGGGCTGACGCGGGCGATCTACGGCGGCGTGGACCGCGGACTTCGCGGCGCAACCCGCGCCGCAAGCGTGGTCGCCGCCGAGATCTGGGGCAACGAGGCCGACGAGGCTCTGGAGTCACGTACCGATTCCGTCGCAGCGGCCATCGCCGCGATCAACGGCATCTACGGCGACGAGTTGACCGACCACGCAAACCCGCTTGCCGGCGCGATGACGATTCGGCACGACGGCACATCGGTTGCGTTGACGGCCGACGCCCTCTCCGCGACCTTTCCCGCGGCGACCGGCCGCGTCGTTGTCTTTACACACGGCTGGTGCCTGACCGAACGGTCGTGGTTGCGGCGGCCGCGCCAGGGAGATGACCACCACAGCTATGGCGAACGGTTACACGCCGACCTGGGATTCACCCCGATTACGTTGCGGTACAACACCGGTCTGCACATCTCGGTCAATGGCCGGACCCTGGCGGAGATACTCGACCTCCTGCACGACCAGTGGCCGGTGCCCATCACCGAGTTGGTCCTGGTGGGCCACTCGATGGGTGGACTGGTGGCGCGCAGCGCCTGCCACTACGGCGCCGAGCAGCAACTCGGATGGATCGACGCCGTCAGCCGTGTCGTGTGCCTCGGCTCGCCGCATCTGGGCGCCGATATTGAAAAAGGGGTGAACGCCGCATCGTGGGCGCTGGCCAAGTTACCCGAAACCCGCTCCATCGCAGCGTTTTTGAATGCCCGCAGCGACGGGGTGAAGGATCTGCGCTACGGCGCGTGCGTCGATGAGGACTGGCGCGACGCCGACCCGGACGAGTTTCTCCGAGACCGCTGCCAGGAGACGCCGTTCCTGCCGCACGCCACCTATCACTTCGTGTCCTCCACGGTCGCGCCGTCACTGCTCGGTATCATCGCCGGCGATCATTTGGTGCGTCCGAAAAGCGCTGCCGGTCAAGGTAAATCGCGCAGCATCCCGTTCGACGCCGCGCACGGCCTGACGCTGAGCGGCTTGCATCATTTCGACTTGCTGAACCACCCGTCGGTCTACGCGAAGCTGCGCGAATGGCTGACCCAGTCACCGGCTCGATCGGCCGGCGTCGGCGATACGAGCCGCGACGTCAGCAGCGACCGCTAGGGACGTCGAATCGGTCGCAGCGGAGTAGCGACCCTCGACTGGGTCGTACACCGCGCCGGCGATCGAGCCGTGGTCGGCCGCCAACTCGACCACCTCCACCGGCCAGTCATTGTTCCGCAACGCCGAGGCGAATTCGTGGGCCGCCGCAACCGGGATGACGCGATCCGATAGGCCGGTCAAGAGCGTGAACGGGGAACGTGCTTCCACCGCGTGCAGTTGGGTCGCCGGGGCGCTCCCGGAGATCGGGTCGGCCACCATGAACGCGCCGGCCAGGCAGACGGTATGCGCGAACCGGACACCGAACCGGCCCGCCTGGATCGTCAGTCCCGCCGCAGCCACACCACCCATCGACCAGCCGACAAGCACCAGACCATCCGGATCGTCGACTCGATCGCGGGTGAATTGCACCGAGTTCAGTAGATCGGCGCGTCCGCCGTCCTCCGCGTAGGAGTTCCAGTCCGGGGCAACGACGCCCAAGCCGAGATCGGACAACATCTCAACAAGCGGCCGGACCGATGCACGTGCGTCGGCCTGTTGCCCGTGCCACAGCAGAACCGTTGGTTGCGAAGGCCGGCCGACGATATCCGCCAACCGACCGGCGGCGTATTCGACGGCCTCCATACCCTTGCGGTGTCCCCGCGACTGGGTCAGGGCTTCGGCGCGGGGGGCGCGGGCGCCGGGGCAGCGCCGCCCGGCGGCGGTGCGCTGGCAGGTGGCGGTGAACCGCCGCTTCCACCGATCAGCGAGTTGAGTATTCCTAGCCCCAGCGAGGCCTGCTCCGGCGACTTCCCTGGGTCAGGAACCGCCGCATCGTTCTTCTGCCAGGCCTGGCAGCCATCCGTCTTGAACGTCTTGTCGGTCGGGTCGATCTTGACGATCTGCGGCTTCTTGCTCATGGCGTTGTCGAGCGGCGTTTTGGCGTCGTCACCGAGCCGCTTCCAATAGCAAACCCCAGTGCCGGTCGGACCGGCCGACGTGTACGTGCCGGGCACGATGTCGATGCCCACGTTGAACACACCGTCGTGGTCGATCGTCGTCTTCGGTCCATCTGCCGGAGCGGCCGCGTGCCCTGGTGGCGGCGCGGGAGCGGGGGAGGGCGCAGGCGCGGGTGGGTCAGCGCCGGCGAGACCGGCGGAAGCGCCCCAGCCCAGCACAACAAGCGCCGCAGCGGCGACAGACGTTGATGTGGACATCACAAACAGCAGCATACGGGCTTGACGAAAACGCTTACGGACACCGAATTTCGCGTTAAGCGGTTTTGTGGAGCATCGGCAGCAGCAGATGACGGCGCGCCGTGGTCGCGTCAGCGAAGTAGTGCAGCGCCTCGTGCACCGACTCAGCGGTCGGGAAGGTGGCGTCCTCGTGAGTGACCAGCAGCGCCAGGCTGACCGCCTGACTGGGAATGACCGCCCACTCGAGACCGGCCGCGCTGCAGGCGGCGTCAACGCTGTGCAGAAGTCGTACGGCTTGCGGGACGAAGGTCTCCACGTCGGACAGATCCAGGACGAATGGGGTGTCAGGGAGCAGGAAGCGCTTGGCGTATTCGCCGACCCGATCGGCATTGTTGGTGTCGACTGCACCGTTGACCGTGACGACGGTGGCCAGGTGGCGGCACTGCGCCCGCATTGCAGCGCCGCCGCAATCGAACGGGACGGGGGCTTGCCGGGGTGCCAGGTAGGTGGCTGCGGTGTTCACCGATTCGTTCATTCGAGCGCCCCCGTTCGCTAAAGCTGTTTAGGCAATATGTGTTGAGTGGTGACCCCAACACTTTGAGACGCTAATTGCCTACTCTAAGGTCACTGGGAGCAGCGTTTAATACTTCGGTAAGAAATGATTTTCGAAGTATGTTTCAGGGCTGTTTCGACGACCGGTCGTCAGCTATGTCCCCAGCCATCCCAGAACGTCACGGTCTCAGCGGGCGGCCGCGAGGCCGGCCGGAAATCGGTACCGATCGTGTAGGCCACCGGGAACAGAGCGGCCTGAGTGACGGTGGACGGAATCCCCAGCAGCTCAGCAACTTCCCGCTCCTTGGCGAGGTGCATCGTCGTCCACACCGATCCGAGACCGCGAGACCGGAGCGCGAGTAGAAAGCTCCAGCCGGCCGGGATGATCGACGCCCAGGCCGACGCCGCGGTCAGCATGTTGGAATTGTCGATGCGGTTTTCCAGGCACGGGATCACATGCACCGGAACCTGGGCCAGGGTGTCGGTCAAGCTGAATGCGCTGGCGTACACGCGTTGAGTTTGTGGATCGGACGCGTCCTTGGCGGCGCTGGCGAGATAGTCAGCGCCAATGCTGCGGTAGATGTCGGCGATCGCGGCGCGCTTGTCGGCGTCGGTGATCACCAGCCACCGCCAGTCTTGTGCGTTGCTCGCCGTGGGCGCCTGCATCGCGAGCTGGATGCACTCCAGGATCACCTCACGGCTGACCGGCCGGGTCAGATCCAGGCGTTTGCGTACCGACCGGGTGGTGGTCAGCAATTCGTCGACCGATGCGAGGTCCACTTTTCGTTGTCTGCCTTTCAGAAGCTGTTGGTTCGGTTCAGGATTCGGTCCGCTTCCGCGGCTATGTCGGCGACGATGTCGGCTGCCGGCTGCACGGTGTCGACGCGGCCGATCGACTCGCCCACCAGGATGGCGGCGGTCTCGAAATCCTCCGCGGCGACGGCGGCTTGGAAAGTTCTGATCGCCTCGGGCAGCGACGCCATCAGCTCGGCCTCGTCACCGTGCCAGCCGTCGACGAACGGATTGCTTAACGCACGCTCGTTGTATTCCGGCGGCCAGTTCAGTTGCCGCACAGCGTCGTAGACCCGAGTGCGATACGTGTCGTCGCCGCCGGCTCGAAGACCCCGCTCGTGCGCTCGTGGAGACACCAACGCCTCCGGCGACGCCCAGAATCTGGTGCCCAGCACCGCTCCATCGGCGCCCAGCACGAGTGCCGCCGCGAGTCCACGCCCGTCGGCGATGCCGCCGGCGGCCAGCACCAGTGTGTCGGGCGCACGCTGCGCGGCGAGATCGACGACGTCGGGCACCAGCGTGAAAGTCGATCGGGCAGTCATTCCGTGACCGCCCGCCTCGCCGCCCTGTGCGACCAGGATCTGCGCGCCGGCGTCCAGAGCCTGACGAGCGTGTTCCAGAGTCTGAACCTGTGCGATGAGCGGAACCCCGGCCGCGTGGATGTGCTCGGCGAGTGGTTGCAGGGCACCGAAAGACAACATGATCGCCGCCGGTCGCCATTGCAACGTCTCGTCGACTAACTCGGGCGTGCGGGCCAGGCTCCAGGTGATGAAGCCGCAACCGACCCTCGTCCCGTCGGCCAGACCGAACTCGCGCTTGAGCCAGTCCGAATCGCCGTAACCGCCACCGATGAGGCCCAAACCGCCGCCGGATGTCACGGCCGCCGCGAGCCGGCCCCCCGAAATCAGTGCCATCGGCGCGGACACGATCGGGTGTTCGACACCGAAGAACTCGGTGAGGCGGGTCTTCAACTGAGCTCTCCCGTCAGGAACTGCGCTCGGCCGTAGCCGAAAGACCAGTCGTCGTCACCATTGTCGGTGATCGATACGACCAGATCTGCCGAATCGAGGCCGCACCGCCTTGCGAGATTGCCGGCCACCAATTCGAAAAACCGCTGCTTCATCTCGGTCGAACGGCGCCTGCTCACTACGTGCAACACCACGAGCCGCGACGACCGGTCGATCCCCAGGCCGGTATCCCAGACCACGATCTCGTGTGCCGGGTGGGTGCGCACCACTTGGTAGCGGTCGCGCGGCGGCACTCCGAACGCCTCGACCACAGCCTCGTGAATGGCGTCGAGCAACGCCCGAATCTCGGCGGGTGCGCGACCCTCGATGAGGTCGACGTATAACAGCGGCATGGCCTTCTCCGTGATCGGCGGCGGTCGTGGTGTCGACGCTAGACGCATCGCCGTACGCAAGAGCCCTGCCTGCGGCAATGCGGCCGCATTGCGGCCGAGCCACACCGGGTCAACGCTCGCGATCGACTGACGGCGCTGATAACCTGCCAGACGCCCGTGATGATGCAGTCGTGGTGGATGACGCACCACCGGCTTTACGGAAAGATTCTTGTGCGCACCGGAGAGATCAAGGCCCTCACGGGACTTCGCATCGTCGCCGCGGTCTGGGTCGTTCTCTTTCATTTCCG
>Ga0302325_10014897_pt1 | contig 16539 bp, 14 predicted proteins | sample Palsa_T0_2_FD_201948 | JGI IMG/M metagenome (GOLD analysis project Ga0302325, IMG submission 201948) | Peat permafrost microbial communities from Stordalen Mire near Abisko, Sweden - Palsa_T0_2 | ecosystem: Environmental > Terrestrial > Soil > Palsa > Peat permafrost | place: Sweden: Abisko... | reverse complement strand
CTTCGCCGACGCCGCGGAAACGGACCAGCAGGCAATGATCCAGTCCGTCCAAGACGGCGGCGACGACGGCCAGTGGCACGGTCTGCCGGCCGCCCGGGTGTGGAGCCTGTGGACCAGGTACGCCTGCACCGCCCTGTACGCGCACCCGCACGCGTGGTCGGAGATCGGCTTTCCCGGTCCGGCCTACCCGCGCGGCTACAAGAACCCGGGCGTCGGCCGGCTTGAGCCGTTCGAAGTCGCCGACGCGCGGCCGGCCGAGGACCCGGTCGGAGACGAGGCCTGATGCCCGGCGTCACTACCAGTAGTCTCACCACCGGCAGCGTCCGCGCCCGCAACGAGTCCGCCTGGCTGCTGCCCAACGACGGCACCAGAACCGATCACCGGCTGCGGGACGACATGCGGCGGTTCCACGACGCCGACGAGATCGACCTGGTCATCGTCGGCTGCGGGGCCGGCGGTTCCGTTATGGCGCAGCGACTGGCGCGGGCCGGCTGGCGGGTGGCGGCGCTCGACGCCGGTCCGTTCTGGGACCCCGACGCCGACTGGGTGAGCGACGAGGCGGGCTCGCACGGCCTCTACTGGACCGAGCCGAGGGTGATCGACGGTTCCGACCCGGTGCCGATGGGCTCGAACAACTCGGGCCGCGGCGTCGGCGGCTCGATGGTCCACTACGCGGGCTATACGCCCCGGTTCCACCCGAGTGACTTCTCCACCTACACCGACGACGGGGTCGGCGCCGACTGGCCGCTCGACTACGCCGACCTGCGGCCCTACTACGCCGCGATCGAGCAGGAGCTGCCGGTGGCGGGGGAGCACTGGCCGTGGGGCGACCCGCACGGCTACCCGCAGCGGCCGCACCCGGTCGGCGGGAACGGCGAGATCTTCCTGCGCGGCGCGGACAAGCTCGGGATCACCGCCAAGGTCGGCCCGGTCGCGATCGTCAACGGCCGGTTCGGCAACCGGCCGCACTGCATTTACCGGGGCTTCTGCCTGCAGGGGTGCAAGGTCAACGCCAAGGCGTCGCCGCTGATCACGCACATTCCCGACGCACTTAACCACGGCGCCGAGGTCCGCGCCAAGGCGATGGTGACCGAGGTGGTGATCGACCAGCGCACCGGCCGCGCGCTTGGCGTGCACTACCTCCGCGACGGCCGCGAGCATTTCCAGCGGGCCCGGATGGTGGCGGTCGCCGGGTATTCGATCGAGACCCCGAGGCTGCTGCTCAACTCAGCCTCGAGCCGGTTCCCGGACGGCCTCGGCAACGACTTCGACCAGGTCGGCCGCTACCTCATGGTGCAGGGGGCGCCGCAGACGGCGGGCCGGTTCGACGCCGAGGTGCGGATGTACAAGGCACCGCCGCCCGAGGTCAGCACCGAGGCGTTCTACGAGACCGACCCGGCCCGCGACTATAAGCGCGGGTTCGCGATCCAGACGGTCTCGCCGCTGCCGATCACCTGGGCCGAGCACGTCGCCGCGCAGGGCCACTGGGGCCGCACCCTGCGCGAGTACATGAGCGACTACGTGCACTGGTCCTGCCTCGGCTCGCTGTGCGAGTTCCTCGCGCGGCCGGAGAACCGGGTGACGCTGGCCGACGAGAAGGACGCCCACGGGCTGCCGGTCGCCCAGTTCGCCTATTCCCAGTGCGACAACGACCGGGCGCTGATGAAGCAGGCGCGGACGGTCATGGAGGACATCCTGCACGCGGCCGGAGCGGACGAGGTCATCACCATCAACCGCTACGCGCACCTGGTCGGCGGCGCCCGGATGGCGGCCGACGAACAACACGGGGTCGTGGACCGGAACTGCCGCAGCTTCGCGGTGCCCAACCTGTACATCACCGACGGCAGCGTGCTCCCCACCCAGGGCAGCGCCAACCCGGCGCTAACGATCATGGCGGTCGCCGCCCGAGCGGCCGACCACCTGGCCGGCACGGCCTGACAGACGAGAGAGGAACCAACCGATGGCATCACCCACCGTTGCCGACTACCTGCTCGAGCGACTGCGCGCCTGGGACGTGCGGCACGTGTTCGCCTTCCCCGGCGACGGGATCAACGGCATCCTCGCGGCCTGGGGCCGGGCCGACAACAAGCCGCAGTTCGTGCAGGCCCGGCACGAGGAGATGGCCGCGTTCGAGGCCGTCGGGTACGCCAAGTTCACCGGCCAACTCGGCGTCTGCATGGCCACGTCGGGGCCGGGCGCGATCCACCTGCTCAACGGCCTCTACGACGCCAAGCTCGATCACGTCCCGGTCGTCGCCATCGTCGGCCAGACCAGCCGCAGCGCCATGGGCGGCTCCTACCAGCAGGAAGTCGACCTGCTGTCGCTGTTCAAGGACGTCGCCAGCGACTACGTGCAGATGGTCACGGTCCCCGAGCAGCTGCCCAATGTCCTCGACCGGGCGATTCGGGTCGCGCTGGCCGAGCGCGCCCCGACCGCGATCATTATCCCGTCCGACGTGCAGGAACTGCCCTACTCGGCGCCGACCCACGCGTTCAAGATGGTTCCGTCGTCCCTCGGCGTCGACTGGTCGACGACCACCGCCGACGACCAGGGGATCGCCAAGGCGGCCGAGATCCTCAACGCCGGCCGCAAGGTCGCGATCCTGGCCGGGCAGGGCGCGCGCGGCGCCCGCAAGGAGCTTGAGCAGGTCGCCGACCTGCTCGGGGCCGGGGTGGCCAAGCCGCTGCTGGGCAAGGACGTGCTGTCGGACGAGCTGCCCTACGTGACCGGCTCGATCGGCCTGCTCGGCACCCGGCCGAGCTACGAGATGATGATGAACTGCGACACGCTGCTCACCGTCGGCTCCAGCTTCCCCTACACGCAGTTCCTGCCGGCCTTCGACCAGGCCCGCGGCGTGCAGATCGACATCGACGGCAAGATGATCGGCATGCGCTACCCGAACGAGCTCAACCTCATCGGGGACTCCGCCGCCACCCTGCGCGCCCTTATCCCGCACCTGCGGCGCAAGGAGGACCGCGCCTGGCGCGAGGGCATCGAGGACAACGTCGACAAGTGGTGGCGCTCGATGGAGGCCGAGGCCGAGGTCGAGGCGGACCCGATCAACCCGATGCTGGTCTTCCACGAGCTGTCCTCGCGGCTGCCGCTCGACGCCATCGTCTGCGCCGACTCCGGCTCGTCGGCCAACTGGTACGCCCGCCAGCTCAAGTTCCGCGGCGACATGCGCGGCTCGCTGTCGGGCAACCTGGCCACCATGGGCCCCGGCGTCCCCTACGGCATCGGCGCCAAGTTCGGCCACCCCGACCGGCCGGTGATCGTCTTCGCCGGAGACGGGGCGATGCAGATGAACGGCCTAGCCGAGCTGATCACGATCAAGCACTACTGGGAGCAGTGGTCCGACCCGCGGCTGATCATCGCGGTGCTCCACAACAACGACCTCAACCAGGTCACCTGGGAGATGCGGGCAATGGAAGGGGCGCCGACGTTCACCGAGTCGCAGCGGCTCCCCGATGTCTCCTACGAGGGGTTCGCCCGCAGCCTCGGCCTGGGCGGCATCGAGGTCGACAAGCCCGAGCAGGTCGCCGCGGCCTGGGACCAGGCCCTCGCCGCCGACCGGCCGACCGTGCTCGACTTCAGGACCGACCCCGACGTGCCGCCGATCCCGCCGCACGCCACCTTCGAGCAGGCCAAGGATCTCGCCAAGGCACTGCTGCACGGCGACCCGAACAGCCTCGGCGTCGTCAAGGAAGGCATCATGACCAAGGTGAGGGAAGTCATCCCGGGCAAGGACAGCTAACGTGACGCAGAGTTTTAAGGGGCCCGGGCGCAGGCTCCGGGCCAGACACGGCGGCGGCCCCACCGCCGGGCCGTCGCCGGAACCCGGCCGCCCGGCCGGGACCGACCTGCTGCCGCAGATCAAGCACATCGTCGTGCTGATGATGGAGAACCACTCCTACGACAACTACCTGGGCATGCTCAAAGACCGCGGCGACGGTTTCCCGATCGGCGCCGACGGCCAGCCCGAGGCGTCTAACCGGGACGCCGCCGGCGAGCCCGTCCGCGCGCACCACCTGATGTCAACCGTCCAGCGGGACCAGGTGCCGTCGCAGAGCTGGCACGCCACCCATCACCAGTGGGGCCACGGGAAGCATGACGGGTTCGTCACCGCCACCCAGGTCGTGGTCCCGGCCGCGGGCGGCGTCGACCCAGCCGCGTGCGAGGGCCCGGGCGCGGCGATCGGCATGGGCTACTGGACCGAGGACGACCTGCCGTTCTATTACGGGCTGGCTCGAACGTTCCCGGTCGCCGACCGTTGGTTCAGCTCGTGCCTCGGACCCACCTTCCCCAACCGCCGCTTCCTGATCGCGGGGACCGCGCACGGCCTCCTCGACGACGCGCCCAGCGACCTGCTCGACTACCCGCCCAACGGGACGATCTTCGACCTGCTGGACCGGTACGGCATCTCGTGGGCCAACTATCATCCGGTCGCGGCGGGCCAATCGAAGCTCAGGAGCTACGCCCGGCACAAGCGACGGATGGCCCGGCGCCGGCTGCTGGCGGCCGGCCGGCCGTTCCCGTCGGTCAACCGCGGTGTGAAGAAGGACCTGCAGTTCACCGCCGATATCTTCCCGGTCGGGATCCGGCGCTACCTGCGGCACGTGCACAGCACCGACCAGTTCTTCGCCGACGCCGACAACGGGACGCTGCCCGCGTTCAGCATCGTCGACCCCGACTTCGAGGCCTACTCCGAGGAGAACCCGCAGGACATCAGCAAGGGCGAGAGCTTCGCGGCCGAGGTGATCAACCGCTGCCTGCACGGCCAGGGCTGGCCCGGCACGCTGCTGATCTGGGTCTACGACGAGCACGGCGGATACTACGACCACGTTCCGCCGCCTGCGGCGGTGCCGCCCGACGACGTCGAGGGGCGGAGCGTGACCGGCACCCCGAGCCGACTGCAGTCCGCGCTCCGGATGGCGTTCCCGAAGAAGGTCGAGATCGCCGGCAACCTGGACGCCGGACCGCGCCGCTACGACCGGTACGGCTTCCGGGTGCCGGCCGTCCTGGTGTCGCCGTACGCGCGCCCCGATTACGTCTGCCGCGAGGTGCTCGATCACACTTCCGTCCTCAAGCTGGTCGAGCAGAAGTGGAACCTGCCCCCGCTGACCGCCAGGGACGCCGCCGCGGCCTCGCCGCTGAGCGCGCTCGACCTGACCGCGCCGCCCGCCTTCCTTGATCCGCCGTCCCTGCCCCAGCCGGCCCGGGCCTGGGGCTCCTGGTGACGAGGACCGCCGGTTCGGCCGCGGCCGGCCGATTGCGGCTGCTGGTCCCGCTGGCGCGGGCCGGCTACGGCGCGGCCCTGCTGTGCGCGCCCGGCCCGATGATCGGCGTCGTCACCGGACAGCCGCCGAGCAGGCGCGCCCGCCGGGTCGCCCGGGTCCTCGGCGTCAGGCACCTGGCCCAGGCCGCCATCACCGTCCTCAACCCCGGACCGGAGGTGGTCGCGCTCGGCGTGATCGTCGACCTGCTGCACGCGGCGTCGATGTTCGCCTTCGCCGCCGTCGTCCCTGACCTGCGCCAGGCCGAGCTCGCGGACGCGCTCGCCGCCACCACGCTGGCCGTCGCCGAGCCGGCCATAGCCAGCCTCGGACGGCCGAAGGCAGCCGGTCGTGACCAGCAGGCCGAGGACCGCAGGGGCACCCGCCCGCCCGGGCCTCCGCTCGGCTGCTGGCGGTGAGGCGCGGCGACCAGTGACCGTCAGGGTTGGCACCTCGGGCTGGAGCTACGACCACTGGGAGCCCGAACTGTACCCGCACGGGCTCCCGGCTCGCGAACGGCTGCCGCGGTACGTCGCCGCCTTCCCAACTGCGGAGCTCAACAGCAGCTTTTACCACTGGCCGAGCCCGGCCCAGTTCGGCTCCTGGCGCAGGCGGCTGCCCGAGGGGTTCCGGCTCTCGGTCAAGGCGCCCAGGGGGCTCACCCACGCACGGAAGCTGCTGGAACCCGAAACCTGGATCGAGCGCATCGGCGCAGGCTGGCACGAGCTAGACGGCAGCCGGGCGGTGCTGCTCGTCCAGCTCGCGCCGTCGCACGCGCGTGACGACGCCCGGCTGGACTACTTCCTGCGGCTGCTGCCGAGCTGGATTCGCGTCGCGGTCGAGTTCCGGCATCCCAGCTGGCACTGCGAGGAGGTCTTCGCGCTGCTGGCTGAGCACGCCGCCGCCTACTGCGTGATGAGCGGCGCCGCCCTGCCCTGCGTCCTGCGCGCCACCACGGACTTCGTCTACGTGCGGATGCACGGCCCCGACCAGCATCACCTGTACGCAGGCGCGTACAGCGACGCCGACCTCAGGTGGTGGGCGGACCGCCTCAGAGAATGGGACGCGGCCGGTCAGGACGTCTTCGTCTACTTCAACAACGACGGCGACGCGAACGCGGTACGCAACGCCCGTACGCTCCAGCACCTGCTCGCGCCCATCTGAGGACGGCCGGATCAGGCGACGGCCAGCACGCCCACGCGGCGGTTGGCGGTCAGCCGCCCGGCCGAGGTGCCGGTGTAGGAGCCGGAGGCCGGCGCCACGTCGCGGTAGTCCCGGCCGGTCGCGACGGTGACGTAGCCCGCGCCCGCCCGCCGCCCGTTGCAGGGGTCGAACGCGACCGCCATCGCCTCGTCCGCTCGCGCCACGATGACCTCGACCCAGGCGTGGGTGCCGCCCTGCCCGAGCAGATGCCCCGACACGTACCGGGCGGGCAGCCCGAGCAGGTGGCAGAGCGCGAGCATCACGTGCGCGGAGTCCTGGCAGACGCCGCGGCCGAGGGCGAGCGCCTCCGCGGCGGTGGTCTGCACCGAGGTAACGCCGTACTCGTAGGTGATCGCGGCGTGCACCGCGTCGCAGACGCGCTGGGCGGTTTCGAGCGGGGTGTCGCCCGGCTCGCCAAGGCCGTCCGCGAGCGCCCGCAGCCGGTCGTCGGCGGCGGTCAGCCGGGTCGGCTTCAGCAGTTGCGGGCTGCGCAGGGCCGCGGCCGGCAGCACGGCGGGCCCGTCGGCCCGGACCCGTTCGAGGACGGCGGCCAGCCGGAACTCAATCGCCTTGGCCACCCGCTCGGCCCGCAGCAGGGCCACCACGTTGCCGTTCACGTCCCGATGGACGGAGCGCCGGGCCTGAACGCCGTGCACGTCAAGCCGGTGCGCGCGGCGGTACTGGTTCCCGTGGCGGGCCGGCGGCACCACGACCAGCCGCTGCCGCAGCGACTCGACCGGCGCGTCGTACTCGTAGCGGAAGCTCTGCTCGAGAACGTAGGTCACCCGCCCGGCGGCGTCCAAGTCCAGCCCGCGATGATCGAGCAGCGGCGCCTCGAGGACCCGCGAATCCAGCATCATCAGGGTGCCCCCTCCGCCTCGACAGCCGTGCCTACCCCGGCCCCGCAGCTTAGGCGACAGCCGCGCCCCCCGGGACCCGCCGCGCCTCCATCACCCCATGATCCTCGCCCGATGTTTCCGGCGAGTTAAGAGCGAAAATCACAAGCATTCATCTCGAACGGACCGTGGTTCTACCCCTGCCCCGACGTAAATCCCCCGACCGCGGTGACGGGGGAGACGGGCTGCGGCCCGGTGAGCCGTGCGTCAGAACTTGACCAGCGGCTTGACGACGTCATCGAGCTTGCGGTCGGACACCTCGAAGGCCCGCTCCATGTCGTCGAAGTCGAACGTGTGGGTCGTCATCAGCGTGGGGTTGACCCGGTTGGCCGCGAGCACCCGCAGCAGCCGCTCCATCCGCATCCGGCCGCCGGGGCACAGCCCGGTCGCGATCGTCTTGTCGGCCATGCCGACGCCCCACTCGACCCGGGGGATCCGCACGAACTCGCCGTCGCCGAAGTACCCGGTGTTGGAGATCGTGCCGCCGGGCTTGGTGATCTTGATCGCGGTCTGGAAGGTCCGGTCGGCGCCGAGCGCCTCGATGGCGGTGTCGACCCCCTCGCCCCCGGTCAGCTCGAGGATCCGCTCGAGCACGTCCTCCTGGGTGAAGTCGACGATCTCGTCGGCGCCGTAAGCGCGGGCCAGATGCTGCCGCCTGGGCACCGATTCGACCCCGATGACCAGGCCCGCGCCCCGCAGCCGGGCCCCGGCGGTCGCCATCAGCCCGACCGGTCCCTGCGCGATGACGGCGACCGTCCCGCCGATCGGGACGTTTCCGTTCTCCGCCCCCATGAAGCCGGTCGAGAGCATGTCCGCGCAGTACACCGCCGCGTCGTCCGGCACCGAGTCGGGAATCCTCGCCATGTTCGCGTCGGCCTCGTTGACGTGGAAGTACTCGGCGAAGACGCCGTCCTTGGTGTTGGCGAACTTCCAGCCGCCGAGCGGCGCCCCCGATTGCGACGCGTACCCGTCCTGGGCGGCCGGGTGACCCCAGTCGGGCGTGATCGCGCCGACCAGGACCCGGTCGCCGGGCTTGAACACGTTGACCTCGCTGCCGACCTCGTGCACGACGCCGACCGCCTCGTGCCCCAGGGTCAGGTCGTGCCGGGGCCCGATGCCGCCGGCCACCGTATGCGAGTCCGAGGTGCAGATGAGCGCCCTGGTCGTGCGCACGACGGCATCGTTCGGACCCGGACGCGGCACCGGCTTGTCCATGAACCCGACATAGCCGATTTCCTTCATGACGAAGGCCTTCATCGTGGCGCACCTTCCCCCGGGCCCCGCCCGATTCCTCGGCCCCGCCCGATTCCCTGGGCCCCGCCCGACTCCCCGTGAGCCGCCCGTCCCCGCCCCCGACTCGCAGCGGCAGACCAGCGCCCACGGCAAGCCGCGGCCTCGATACCCCACCGCAGGCCCCAGCCCGCCAGCCGCGCACCCCGCCCACGTCCCTGACATCGCCGACAGTGACCGTGCTACCCCACACAGTCACTCACTAATCCCACCCTCCGCGACCCGTCATCACCCCACCGCCCCCGTTCGTCCCAACGACCATCCTCGCGCACCCGGCCGTCCCCTCGGCCCTGTCGCCTACGCCAGCGACACCAAACGCGACCTGTCGGCTACGCCAGCGACACCAATAGGCGATGTCGATGGCGTAGCCGACAGCATCAGGAATCTGTCGATGGCATCGCCGACAGGTCGCGAACTACGCGCGAAATACCCCTCCATCGGAGATAACAGCAAGAAGCGTCAACAGACGCTCACGAGCGCCACGACTTTACGGCCTAGCCGGCCGCTCCCGGAGCCCGGGGTGACAGCGGCAGCTCGATGAACTTGCGTATCAGTCGAAGCCCTTGACCGCCTGCGGCACACTGCCCACTTGGAGCTTGGACACCGCCGTTAGCAGCGGGGCCGCGGCCGCCGCGACCGTCCCGACGCCCGGAATCACGCCCAGCGCGGAGGCCGCCTGTCCGGCCCCCGCGAGGATCGGCTGCATCCGCTGCCACTGGTCGGCCGCCTTCTCGGTCCGCTCCGGCTGCTGCGCGACCGGGCTGAGGTACTTCGCGCTCGTCGTCAGTTCCTGCGTCCGCCAGCCGCCGGAGATCGGGAAGCACAGGTACACCCGGGCGGCGATGTCGTCCAGCCGGTGCGATAGGTCAAGCTTCTTGCGATCTTCGAACTGCTCGCCGTGCCCGAGCCGCCGACGCCTGTCAGGATGAAAGCCGCATCCCTTAACGGTCGAAATCCGCTAGGTCGCTTCACCAAGAAGGCCGGCTCGGAGCGCGTTCTTGATCTCGTTGAACTGCGCGGCCGTGTCGGGGGTCCACGCTCGCGGCTGCTCGCAGAGATGGATGGCGTCCTCGATCTCGGCTACCTTGGCGTCCGGCAGCGCGCCCGCCTGCTCGATCAGATCGCCGGAGGACAGCGTGGTCAGCCACGTGCACGGGGTGAAGCCGGGACGGGGAAAGGCGAACCGCAGCACGCCCTCGATGGGCAGCCCGTCGGCCGCCCCCACGGCGACTTCCACGCCCAGCCCCTCGAGGCTGACGTCCGCCGCCGCGACGATCTGCACCGCCTGGAACCCAGACGACTCGTCTCCCGACAGCAGCACGACCGGCCGCCGCTCATCGAATTCGACCCACCAGACGTCGCCGCGTTGCATACCTCGACCCTAACCCGGCCGGGTCGGCGGCGGGCCGCCGCTCGGCTGACATACTGGGGCGAATGCAGCGGGTCCTGGTGGTTGGCATGTCCGGAGCGGGCAAGACGACGGCCGCGCGCCGGGTCGGCGCCAGGCTCGGCCTGCCGTTCCACGAGATGGACGCGCTCGCCCTCGGGCCGAACTGGTCGCAACCGCCTGACCTGGTCGATGAGGTCAAGCGGATCACCGCCGAGCCGGCCTGGATCTTCGACTCCTGGGGTTATCCGGTCGTCCGCGACCTCATGTGGCAGTCGGCCGACACGATCCTGTGGCTGGACTACAAGGCGACGGTGGTGCTGCCCCGCCTCGTCCGGCGCTCGGCGGTCAGGACCGCGACCAACGCCGAGCTGTTCGGCGGCAACCGCGAGACGCTGCGCGAGTGGCTCCGCCCCGAGCACCCGGTCTGGTCGGCGGCGGCCACCTTCCGCGAGCGCCGGGAGTACCTGTTCGACCGGACCGCCAGGTCCCCGCACTGCCGCACGATCCGGTTCACCGCCCAGCGTGAGTTCGAGCACTGGTACGACCTGCTGTGATGAATCAAGCGCAACGGAAAGGCGCCCCCGGCCCGGGCTGAGCATGCCCGGGCCGAGGGCGCCGTCATCGGCGCGCGCTAAGACGGAAGCTAGCCCCAGACGCGGTTGTCGCCGCACCAGTGCCCGAACGACGAGCACATGGCGCTGACGACCGTGTTGGCGAGCTGCTTGGCGCCGGCCTCGCTCGGGTGGATCCAGGTGTCGTTGAGGAAGATCCACGATCCGAGCGAGCTCTTCGGCTGGTGCTGCGCCCACGCGGACTGGTCCGGTAGGGTCCAGGCCAGGTCCTTGTACCGGTCCGTTCCCGGCCATTCCCGCTTGGCCCAGTCCTGCGCCTGAACGACCGCGGCCTGGATCCGGCTGTTCACCGAGTTCCCGACCGCGACCGCCTGATCCCACTGCGTCAGCCGTTTGTGGTCCGTCGGGCTGACATAGCGGGACTCCGACGGGCAGCTGTACCCCGTGGCCGGGCCGTAGAGTACGTTGCCGGCCGGCTGCCAGTTCCCGAACGACCACGAGCAGGCCCGGTAGTAGCCGAGGACCAGGACGTGGTCGTTCTGCTTCAGCAGCTCCTTGTAGATGGTGACCAGGTGCTGCGTCTGGTCGATCTTGTCCCATTGACGGGAAACGCAGCCGACCTGGGCCGAGAGAGGACCGGCGTACCAGGTACCCCGGCTCTCGTAGCCGGTCGAGCTGACGCACGGGCCATCGGCGATGGTGACGCCCGACAGGGTGATGTTGGTGAAGTCGGACAGGATCGGGTTCGCCCCCAGCGTCATGGCGACGTACTGGTCCTTGAGCTTCTTGAGCTGCGGAGCGTAGATGCCGCTGTTGGGATCCCAGTTAGCCGGGGTCGCCCCGGTCATCGCCCAGTCCGAGACGGCCGCGTAGCTCGAGTCCGACTGGCTCGCCGCGATCTGGTACGGGTACGCGACGTGCGGCGACTTGGGACCCGGCGACCACGGAAGCGCGTCCCACGGCTTGCCTTTGAGGTTGTTGTTGCTGCACGCGTCGTTGGGAACGTCCGGTGGCTTGCAGTCGGAGAGGCTGTTGTCACCGAAGTACCACGCGTTCGCGAAGGGCTGGTTCACCCCGCAGGAGACGTTGCTGGCGTTCTCGGCGGCGCCGCAGTAGCCGAAGCCGGCCGTCACCGAGTCGCCGATGAACGTCACCGTCGCGGCCGGCCAGGTCACTGAGACCCGGCCGTTGCCGGAGTTGACGCCGACGCCGGTCGAGACGGCTCGGGCCGACGAGGTCGCGTAGCTGCTGCCGCCGCCGCCTCCTCCGCCGCCACCGGTGCAGGACGTCGCCCCGCCCCCGCCGCCGCCGAAGTAACCTCCGCCGCCGCCCCCGCCCCCACCGGGACAGCTGTTAAAGGGAATCCCGACGCCGCCCTGGGCGCCGCCGCCGAATCCGCCGTACCCGCCGACGCCCGACCCGGTCGAGCCGCCGACGCCGCCGGTCTGGGTGCCGCCGGACGCTCCGTTGGAGTTGCCGCCGGAGACCCCGCTGCCGCCGGTCCCACCGCCGGTCACCGTCGCGCCGCCGCCGCCCTTGGCGACCGGTGAGCCGCCGTTCCCGGACTTGCCGCCACCGCCGCCGCCGGTTCCGCCGGCCCCGCCGAGCTGGCTGGAGGTCGACTTACTGCCGCCGCTGCCACCGCCGCCGCCCGCCACCAGCAACCGGTTGGCGAGGCCGAACGAGCCGTTGCCGACGTCGGAACTGCCGCCGCCGCCGGACCCGTTGTCGATGCCGCCTGGGGAGGGGTTGGCCGAGCCGTGCGCGCCCACGTTGACGTGGAACACCTGGCCCGGGGTGACGCTGAGGGTCGCGGTGACCGATCCGCCGCGGCCGCCCGGCGCGGTTCCCGGGTAGGAGCCGCCCTGCGCCCCGAGGAGTGTGAAGGTGGCGGCGGTGACGCCGGCCGGGACCGTGAACGTGCCCGTGCCGGTCGCGCTGTACGTGCAGGACGTGCCGCCCGCGGTCCCGGACGGCCCGCAGGGCGTCGTCGGCACCGCCGTGGCGCCGGGGGTGGCGGCCGATGCCGTTCCTGAGGCGGCGAAAAGCGTGCCGCCGATAAGACCGATAGCTCCAATTGCTGGGAGTATTCGGAAGGGTTTCACCCTTTCTTCCTTTCTCTGAAGTGTTTTTCGGCTCGCAAAATCACCAGTACGAGGGAGTCTCGAGGGGCCAGTGAACTCTGCGCGCGACCACGCTACTTCATCAATATGCGCAGGCCAAGAGGCGCTAACGGTAAAAAAGAATCAAGGATTTACCGATATAATTAACCGTCGCCAGAAATGTATTGGTCGGCCCAATTTGGTGGTGACTGCGCTTAGTTGGCGGAGCAATGGTCCGTTCGATAAACTCATGGCTTTGATCTTGATTTTCGCACCGAGGGGACGGCTTCGGGCGACTCAGCCGCGCGGTGGCGCCGCGGGCTGGCGCCACATGGGAGTGATGACGGGCGCTCCGTCCGGCATCGTCATCGGTTCCATCCGCTCGAAGGCGAAGTGCTGATGATGGCGAACAGGTACCAGTGCGGGTCACGCGGATGCGCCCGGGGCGGGAACCAGATCGTCCCGCCGACGATGACGCCACCGAGGATCGCGACCTCGACCGCGCCACCGGCAAGGGCCTCGGTGCGCACCACCGTCCCGAAGAAACGGCCCGCGCGCCTGCCGGGTCCTGGCGTCCGGCAGCATCCAGGCGAACGGCGGATCATCTTCAAACGCGCGGCCCAAAACGGCCGCCAACGGCCGAACGTCAGCGGCGGTCGCTGGTCTGACACTGACTTCCAGCCTCGCCATGCCCATGTTGGTAAACCGGCCATCGCCGGAAATGCCGTCTTACCAGCAGTCGCCGACGTCGACGATCACCCCGCCGGGCCCGCGGCGAAGGTCAATGCATACCGCATGGGTAAGACATTTTTCGGAGCGCGACCGTCAGCGGCTCAGGTGCTCGTGCTGGATCTGCCAGGCTCCGTCCCGCTTGACCACAACGTTCGTGCCGCGCCCCCGGCCCGAGCTGGGTTGCCCGTCAACCACGCCGCGCCAGCAGAAGCGGTACCGACCGGCGGCGAGCTCGCCGTTCAGCGCGAACCACTCGAGCTCCCTGATCTCGTATGCCTCATCGTGAATGGCGGCGAACGTCCGCTTGAGCGCCCCGGCGATCTCCTCCCGCCCACGGTAGGTGCCGTCGGTGAACCAGTAAGTGGCGTCCTCGGCGATCAAGGGCAGTACGCGGCTGACGTCGTGGCTGTTGGCGGCCAGTTCGTATGCCGCCATGAATCCTGTCAGCTCGGTCGTGAGAATGACCCGAAGTAGATGAGAGTGGATCGCCCGCCGGACGAAGGGTGTCATCTTCAGGCTCGGCAGATCCTCGATCCTGTGGACCCCGATCCCGGCCCCCTCGGTGAGGTCGATATCTTCGGGTCGCACCTCGCCGACGGTGTAAAACAGAGAAACCGTACGGCCGTCGCCTTCGTGATCCACGGCCTCGGTCAGGAAGATCGGGTCGGCGATCTGCAGCCCGGTCTCCTCCCGTACTTCGCGCAGCACGGCGTCCTCGACAGTCTCGCCCTCTTCGATCGCACCACCGAACCCGGCCCAGCAGTCGGGGTTGGGGATCTCCGGCTTGTCATCGCGATGGTGGAGGAGCAGGCCCCCGTCCTCGGTCACAACCAGCAGCATCGCCGCGCGCCGGGTAATCCTCGGGTCTGAATTCGGTAGATCGTGCATGGCCATCACTTGGGAGATAGCGGCAGCCGCTTGCTATCAGGCGTCCTCTGGGCGCGAAGGGCGAGACCGGTCGGGGTGAAGGTGAATCCTGTTACCAGCGAACTTGTCGACACCGATCCAGATTACCGGCGCATACGGCGTTTTTTTTGCATTCCTCGTCGATGGTGAGGGCATGCTGAACGCCGCAACTCACAGCAGGCGCAGGGAGTGGTCCGCGAGGCGCAGCCGGGCGGACTGGCCCCAGGTCAGCGGGACCATGTCGGCCTCGACGCCGTCGCCGAAGAGCACCAGCCGATCCGATTCCGCCGTCACCTCAAGCTCCTGGCCGCCCGACAGGGTGCCCTCGGTGCAGGAGGTTCCGGTCGCGGGCGACGGCCACGCCTCGCGAACGAACCAGGCCAGCCGGTCTTCCTCCGGGCCGGGCAGGGCAAGCGGGCTCTTGCGCTCCAGCCAGGCCGAGCGGCACCAGCCCGTCGCCCCGGTGCCGGTGGAGACGATGAGCCCCGAGGATGCCTGCGCCTCGGCCCGGCCGTCGGGCAGCCGGAGCGTGTAGCGGGCGGTCTGGTGCGTGGGCTGGCCGACGTAGATCTCGTTCAGCCCGGTGAGCCGCTGCCCGTCGTCGGTTTCGGCGGTGACCATGGTCAGCTGCTCGACGCGGGCGCCGCTGCCCGGCTCGCCGCCGCCCCTGCGGACGGCGAGCGCGAGCAGGTCGGCGCACGCGCCGGGCGGGTGCCGGACCAGGACGCCCGGGTTGCGCGCCGGCTCGGGATCGATCCCGACGATCAACTGGCCGTCGAGGTACTTGGCTAGGTTGGCGACCATGCCGTCCTGGCCGACCGCGACGACGATGTCGTCCGGGCCGAACAGGAACCGGGGCAGGTCGGCCCGTTCGATCATGCCCCGCCGCCAGTCGGCCGGTATCGCGGAGGAGACGGCGACCATCGCGGCTGCCTGCTCGGCGTGCCGGGCCTCCAGGTCCTCGATGCGGCGGCCCCTGGTCCGCAGGTAGAACGCGGCCTGCCCGCGGGTCCCATGCCGGGCCACCAGCTCTTCCAGTTCGGTGCGACGGTGCACGAGCACCACCCGGGGCGCGAGGCTCACCGCTTCTCCCGCCCGTCGCCGGAGACCGCCGCCGGGTCGCCGGACGCCAGCCGGGACATCAACGAGGTCAGCAGGTCAGGCGCGAGCACCAGCGTCCCGATCTGCGGCAGGCCGCCGGCCAGGTCCTTGGCCGCCAGCGCGAGCAGCGTGGACTGCGGGAGATTACGGTAGGCGGCGACGTGGGCCGCCTCGCCTGCCGCCTTGGCCTCGCCGAGCGCCCGCGTCCCGTTGGCGCGCGCCCGCGCGAGCTGCTCCTCCTTATCGGCCTGGGCCTCCGCCGCGATTCGAGTCGCGTCCGCGGCGTCCTGCGCCTGCCGGCGGGCGTTGGTGCCGCGCTGGGCGACAAGCTGCTCCTCGCGGCGGGCGAGCTCGATCTGGCTCTGCAGCTCGTTCTCGGCGATCGCGCGCTCCCGCTCGACGGCCACCGCGCGCCGTTCGTAGGTGGACCGGTCGGCCTCCTGCTGAATCTGCTCGCGGGCCGGGGTACGCAGCGCCTTCTCCACCTCCGGCTCCGGGCGCAGCGCGATCACCCGGGCGCCGATGACCGCGATCCCGGTCTCGGCCAGCCGCGCATCGACCGTGAGCCCGTGCAGGATCCGGTCCCGGATCTGCCCGACCCCGTCCGCCAGCACGCTCGACAGCGGGCTGCTCGCGACCAGTCCGAGCACCTGCTGCTGCGCGGTCTCGGTCAGCAGCCCGCCGACCTGCTCAAGCGGCGTGCCGCGCCATCGGCCGGTGTCCGGGTCGACCGAGAAGTCGATCCGGGTGCCGGCGATGGCGGGATCGGTCACCCGGAACGTCACGCTCGCCTGGACCGCGAGGTCCTGGAAATCCGCTGTGCGGGCGTGGAACATCAGCGGCAGCTCGCGGTCGTCGACCGGCACCTCCGACAGCACCGCTGACAACGGCCGGAAGAAGAACGACAGACCTGTCCCCTCATGCGCTGCCTTCCCCCGACGCAAGTGCCGGACGTGCATGGTCGGGTTGCCGCGCAGGTGCCGGGCCAGTGGAAACCGCTTGATGTCTGCCATCGTCACTCACTTCTCTCTCTTATCGTCAGTTTGACGATAAGGGAGAACAGCGATTCTCGTC
>Ga0302325_10014896_pt1 | contig 16539 bp, 14 predicted proteins | sample Palsa_T0_2_FD_201948 | JGI IMG/M metagenome (GOLD analysis project Ga0302325, IMG submission 201948) | Peat permafrost microbial communities from Stordalen Mire near Abisko, Sweden - Palsa_T0_2 | ecosystem: Environmental > Terrestrial > Soil > Palsa > Peat permafrost | place: Sweden: Abisko... | reverse complement strand
AGGGCGGTTAGCGAGACGGATTTGGGCGCGGAAAATGTTGCATCCCAACCGGCACGGTGTTCCATCGTCTTGATGGTCTTGCCGTCGGCGTCCTGATATTCATAGGACGCTCGTTGTCGCACAAGCTGCTCGCCGGTCTGTGGATGCTGCCCTTGGCTGAGTTTCGCGAAGTCCTCGGCAGAGACCATTCCGGCAAGACCGAATTGTCCGGCCAGACGGCCTTGCCACTCGCCGGCGATCACGCCGCGTTGCGACCAATAGTTCTGCTCCTTCGCGGTGAACTCTTTCTGGTGGTAGCTTTGAGCCTGGCCTGCGGAGAGTGGCTTTGAGATGGTGAGCATGACCGCCTACTCCACTTGGTTTCCGGGAGGTTGAAGCGCATATTCGGGGCTGAGAAGATTGCCCTGTATCTCTTCTGGTTCTGCAGGGAGCGGCGTGCTCGGCATAATCAAGTCGTCCATCTTTCGCTCATCGAAACCGGGACTCTTCTCTTCGAGCGCAATGAACGGAAACGAGAAACGCGCGACATGGTTGCCGTATTTGAGGAAGCCGCGCAGGTCGTCGAGGCCGGAAACCTCAGAAGGCAGGACGAGCGGCTCGGTCTGCCGGTCGAGGGCGAAGTTGCGTCCCACGCGTGAACCCTCGTAATGGGTTTCGCGCAGCCGCTCAATCTCAATTTCGCCGATGGCTTCGCTGACCCATTTGGCAGCGCGAGGCTCCGTGGTGCGAAGGAAAATCTTCGTCGCAGGCTGCGAAAGCATGGCCTCGGCGTCTTCACCGTAGCGGGCCTGCATCTGGCTCCGCCCCTGAAAGCCGAGGATGACCGGGTTCTGTGATTTGCGATTCTCGGTAATGGCGGTATGAAGCTGCGGCAGTCGCTGCAGGCTGGCCAACTCGTCGATGACGAACCAAACAGGTTTCTGGTCAGGCATGGGCTCGTTCAGAAGGCGCAGAACGAGTGTGTCAATCCACAGACTGATGAGCGGTCGAAGCGCCTCACGCATGGTTGGGCGCGAGGTGATGAAGATCCAACCGCGACGCGTCTCGGCCCACTTGGTCGCTGTCCATCCTGAGGTTGTCTCGTCCTGCTTGGGCAGAAGCCGGAAGCTGTCGGCGCTCATATTAAGAGAGCCGAGAACCCCTGTCCGCTGTTGCGGAGCCTTCGGATCAATCAGCATCCAATACTCGGTTCCTTTGACGCGGCGGTCGATCTCGTCAGGATTGGACATCCACCGTACGAGTTCCTCCGGCGTCGGAAGGAAGGTAAGGAGGTGCGCAAAAATCTTCTGCGGAGCTTCGACGAAGAAGCGATTCGTCACACCCTCCGGTTGGTAGAGGGAGACGGCCAAAGCCTTGGCCTCGGCCTTGCGCCGGAGTTCCTTCGAAGGGTTCCAATAGGGCATTCGGGCGTCGAGCGGATTGAGAACGATGTCGCCGCGGCGTTCGTTATAGAACTGCTTCACAAACTCGCAGGCGGGGTCATAAACAATGGCGCTGTCGCCGCGAGCATCCACCTGATAGAGCATCTGGCGGATGATGCTGGACTTCCCCGAGCCAGTATCGCCCACAATCAGAAAGTGCTTGTTCTCGGCATCGCGCGGAATACGCAACGGGAGCTTTGCATCGTTGGTCGCGATGCCGATGCCATTGCCGCTGACGGCCTTGGTAAAGTCCTTGGCGTTCACAAGAACGGGTCCTTTGAGGCGGCGTCCATAGCGAAGTCCCTTGATGCGCTGGATGTCCCGGCGGATGGAAAATGGAACTTGCAATGCGAAGGCCACGAGGCCGAAGACGAGTTGCAGGGTGAAGAGCTTGGAGGCAGGAACGTCCGCATAGACCCAGTGCTCGATCCATGTGTGAAGAGCTTTGTTGGAGTAGCTGCGAGGCTGTTCGCGGAACAGCAAGCGGAAACCGTTCTGCAGGGCTTGCGACGAAACTGCGAGCGCCAACGGCTTGCCCGTGAATTGCGGTGTCAACCCTGGCTTCACGTCCGCCTCTAGCGCGACTCGCGCCCGCGATTTGCCGTCGGAAACGTAGAGCAGTTGGTAGGCGCCGGCAGGATGCATGAGGACAGCCATCTCGGTGCGGAGGTAGTACGGGAGGTAGTAGCGTTCGAGCGGTGAAAGGCCGTACTGGAAACGGACATAAATAAAGAATCCAGTCACGATGAGCGAGAGGAAGAGGGCACCGAGCGTGTAGAGATAGCGGCCTGGCGGCCAGATAATCGACTCCTTGCGGCCCCATTGTTGGACGGCGGGCATGGCTATTTCTCCTTGTTCTGGCCGCGCTTGGCGAGGAGTTCCTGCGCCCTCGTGGCCTTGGTTGTCTGGACTTGGCGAAAGAGGATAGTGAGTTGCTCCTGCGCAATCTTGTCACCACGCAGCAGCGGTTCCAGCGTGTTCATAAGAAGCATCTGAATGCCGACGAGTTCGGTGAAAATGTGCATCTCCATCTGAGTTTGACTGCCGATAACAGCACTGCGCAGCAATAGGTCTCGTCCAATGACTCTTCGGTACAACGTTATGCTTGCGGCTCATAACGGGGGACTAATGGCGACCATTCTCGGCTGAAGAACGGTCGGTCAGGATCGGTAACAGACATCCTTATTTTCGAGTTTTCGGATGGATCGGTTTATGCGGTGGAAAGCGGTTTCGTTCCCTCGCTCACCATGTTGACGTAGCGGGTATAGGCGAAGAGCCGATCCCGGTGCTTTCCCGAGACTTCTTTGACGATGCCTAGGCGCCCAAGATGGTTCAGCGAACTCGTAACGGTTGGAACGGTAAGCTTCAGGACTTTAGCCGCCAGTCGAATGCGGACGTAGGGGTTGGTTTGCATGAATTCATGAAGCCTCAGAGCGGAGGGGGCGGCCCTTCCCAATTTCTCTATCTTGTTTTTGTCTTTCGCAAACAAGTTCAATGTTCGCTCCGCAGTGTCTGCGGCCTCCTGGGCCGCAATCGCAATTCCCTCGACAAAGAATGCCAGCCAATCTTCCCAAGCACCCTCGGTCCGAACTCGCTGCAATAAATCGTAGTACTGATCTCGATTGCTCTTTAGATAAAGGCTGGGATAAAGAAGTGGTTCAGTCAGTGCGCCCTTGGCACACAACAGAAGCGTAATGAGCAATCTTCCAAGCCGGCCGTTGCCATCGAGAAACGGGTGAATGGATTCGAACTGAACATGCACCAAACCAGCCTCCACAAGAACCGGGAGCTTGTGCTTGTCGTCATGCAGAAATCGCTCAAAGTTATCGAGGCATTCCATCAGCCGTTCGGGCGGTGGTGGAACAAACGCGGCGTTTCCAGGCCGGCTGCCGCCGATCCAATTCTGCGTCCTGCGAAATTCGCCCGGCATTTTGTTGGCGCCCCGTCCGCCTCTCAGAAGGATCGCGTGAATCTCACGAATCAACCGTAGTGAGAGCGGAAAACCTCCGGCCATTCGTTTTAGGCCATGTTGCATGGCGGCCACGTAGTTCGAGACTTCTTCCACGTCCTCAACCGGGACGTTAGGAACCTCATCGTTCTCAAACAAGAGCAGGTCGGCAAATGAGGACCGGGTTCCTTCGATTTGGGATGAGACCAGGGCTTCCTTGCGAGTGTATAAATAAAGCAGGAATCGGATGTCGGGCAGAAGTCTGGTCATTCCGTTCAGGCGACCGAGTTCTTGATTTGCACGGTCGAGATGCCGATGCAATTCCTTCAGCTCCAATTCGGGTACTGGTGGCAGCGGAGGTGGGATGAAGGCTCGGACAGTCTCCCCGGCAACGGAACTGGAGATGTAAGTTCCAAGGCGATGCTTTAGTTTCGACGGTGCCATGCTCATCCTTTAATAACGAATCTCGCTATTAAAGGATAAAGGACTATCCTTTAATAAGCAACTGGGCGATGTCGCCTAGAGTTGGAAGGACGAGGCCTTAGATTCGCCTTATGTTCGCTTCCGCCGTGTACGATAGGTGTACGATGAACCCGGCTGTGTGGCACTTTTGGCATTTTTGGCACTAATAAAATCAGCAACTTACACATTCCAAAGGCTGTGGAAAAGAACGACTCCCGCCGCCTCCACCAACAACTCTTTTATTATCATGTTTTTGCATACACATTTCGATTTCGTACAATAACCTTCCACAGAGGCGGTTCCCCGCCCGACTTCTTGCACGGTTTGTCCTTCTCAACGAGCACAAACTGATTGAACGATGGGATCATCGAACCACGAACTCAGAATCGCCATCTCTTCGGCTTCAGGCATTGGTGAGAATTCTACGGCGAAGTGCGCGTGCACCCCTCACAGCCTGGCGTCCCGGAATGGCTGTCGTCCTCGACTCTTCGGGAGAAGCCCAGGGTCAGTCACGCGCGCAGTGCTTCAATCTCGCAGCATTCGCGCCTACTCCGGCCGGTGCCGGACGCTTTGGCAACGCCGGAGTGGGTATCCTGCAGGGCCCCGGTACAATCGCGGCCAGCCTCGGCCTGGCTAAGGTGTTTCGCGTTACGGAGGCAGTCAGAATGCGCTTCGAGTCCACGTTTGCCAACCTGCTTATCCACACTACCTTCGCTCCTCTGGCAACGCAGATCGATGTTCCGTCGACGTTTGGCGTGTTGAGCGGCCCACAGACAGCAGAAAACGCTGGGAATCGCACCGGTCAACTCGCCCTGCGAACCGAATTCTAGGATCGAAACGGAACAAGCGTCATACGAATTGTTGAGCGTTGACGGAACCGCGAGCTACGGAAAGAAGCCTGTCGATGAGTTGGCGAAACGGCGAAACCGTATGTTCGCGATCCGCCAGTGGTTAAGTTTTTCAGGCACTGTACAATACCGTCTCTTGCAACTCCGCTCACGGAAATGCTTCTAACAAGGGAGGGCAATGCCCGAATCCATTGACTGGCCGCCGAACCATCCACGGACGAATCCGCCGCGGCGTCGCCGCCGCTTCCTTCTCATTCTCGCCGTCTTTGCGGGCATCTTCTTCGGCGGTCGGACCGCGTTGTCGTATTACGTGGACGTGCTCTGGTTCAGGTCGCTCGGCTGCGGGGAAGTGTTCTGGAAAACACTGAGTCTTCAGTGGGGAGTCTTCACGGCTTTTGCAGCGGCCACATTTCTCATTCTGTACGGTTCCTTCCTGGCTCTGAAGCGGGCTCATCTCTCCGATTTGCCAAGCGGTCATACGATCCTCATCGGCGGACGGCCGGTGAAGCTTCCGGTCGAGCCGGTCCTGCACCTCATTGCGCTCGGCGTTTCGCTCGCCATTGCCGCTGCAACCGGTGCTGGCATGATGGCGGAGTGGCCCACGCTCGCCCTCTACTGGTTCGCACCCCGTGCAACTGGCAGCGTCGTGGACCCGATTTTTGGCAAGCCGCTGAACTTTTTTCTGTTTGCCCTTCCCGCGTGGCAGCTCGTCGCCGGCTGGCTGCTTACGCTAGCCGTGATTGCCTGTCTACTAGCCATCTTCTTCGTCCTCATCACGGGCGGAAGCCGTGTGCTCGCCGGACGTCTCAGCCGCTCCGTCAGATTACCTTGGCGCGGGCTGTCGATTACGTTTGTGTTTCTGTCGCTGATCCTCGCGATGCGCGTCTACATCGGGCGGTTCGAGCGATTGTTCGACGATCACACGATCTTTGGGGGTGTAACCTACACGGACGCGCACGTCACGATCACTGGGATGCTCGTCGTCTGCGCAGCGCTTGTTCTCGGGGCGGTAATCGCAGCCGCCAACGCGATGCGGGTGCCGCGGGGTCGCTGGCTGATCGCGGCGGTCCTTCCGGCCGCAGTCTGTTATATCGTCGTTCAAGCAGTCGCCTGGTACGTCAGCAGCTTTATCGTCAAGCCGAATGAACTGGTTCGCGAGAAGCCGTACATTATCTACAACACCGACTTGACAAGGCATGCCTACGGATTGAACCGGGTCGCGCAGCGCGAGTTTCCGGCTGAGACGACCGTCGAGGCTGCCGACCCGGCGGACAATCAGGCTACGCTTCAAAACATCCGGCTGTGGGACTGGCATGCATTGCAGGACACGCTGCGCCAGATTCAGGAAATCCGTACCTACTACGACTTTCCCGACATCGACATCGATCGCTATGAAATCGACGGCGCGACTCGTGAGGTGATGCTCGCCGCGCGCGAGTTGAACGTCGATAAACTTCCGGAGAGCAGCCGCAATTGGATTAACGAGAAACTGATCTACACCCATGGCTATGGCATCACGATGAACCCGGTCAATGGTTTCACGGCGGAAGGGCTGCCCACCCTGATTCTGAGCAACATGCCGGTCCAGAGCACAGTGCGTAGTCTGGCGGTGACACGTCCAGAGATCTATTTCGGCGAGTTGACCAATACTGACGTCTACGTCAAGACGCGACAGCAGGAATTCAATTACCCGCAAGGCGCGACTAACAACCTCACGTCGTACGAAGGCAACGGTGGCATCGCACTCGGCGGCTTCCTGCGCCGAATGATCATCGCACTCGATCAAAGCGACCTCGCGAAGCTACCCTTCAGCGACGACGTAAACAAGGATAGCCGGCTGCTGATGCGCCGCAACATACGCGATCGCGTCTCGGCGTTAGCGCCGTTCCTGACCTACGATCCGGATGCGTACATCGTGCTCGGCGACGACGGTCGTCTGTCGTGGATCATGGATGCTTACACAGTGTCGGACAGCTATCCCTACTCAACCCATTACCAGCTCGACGGCAATCCCATCAACTACATGCGGAACAGCGTGAAGGTGGTTGTCGACGCTTACGATGGTACGACCACATTTTACGTGTTCGATCCGGATGATCCGATCATCGCGGCCTATCGCCGAATCTTTCCGACTCTGTTTAAGGATGCGGCCATGATGCCGCCAGGACTGCGCAAGCACGTGCGCTACCCCGAGTTGTTGCTCAAACTGCAGGCCGAAGTCTACGGTCTGTATCACATGACGGACCCAGAAGCGTTCTACAACCGTGAGGATCTCTGGACCGTCGCCACCGAAGTTGGTCTGAGCGAGGGCGGTCAGCAAGTAACGCAGGCGATACAGCCGAACTTCGTGCTGATGAAACTGCCGGGCGAAACCGGAGAGGAGTTCGTGGAGATTCTGCCGTTCACGCCGGCCAACCGAAATAATCTGATCGGCTGGATCGCCGGGCGTAGCGACGGCGCGCGGTACGGTACATCTGTGGTCTACAACTTCCCCAAAACCAAGCTTGTCGATGGACCGCTGCAAATCGAGGCGCGAATCGATCAGAACGCACAGCTTTCCGGGCAATTGACGCTGTGGAATCAGCAAGGCTCGCATGTGCGGCGGGGTGCATTGCTGGTGATTCCGACCGGACGCGCGCTGTTGTATGCAGAACCGATTTACCTGCAGGCGGAGCGAAGTCCGATGCCGGAGTTGCGTCTGGTCGTGCTTGCGCTGCAAGATCGACTTGCGTACGGACCAACCTTCGAGTCGGCGATGTCGGCTCTTTTTGGCGGCGGAGTCTCGTCGCTGAGCGCCGCGGCGGTCTCCGCGGAACCCTCGCGAAGCACAGCGGCATCCGCCCCGTCGCCTCAGCCCGTAGAGGATCGCAGCGCGCTCATTGCGGAAGCCGCCAAAGACCTTGCCGACTACCAGCGCCTGACGGCGGAAGGCAAGCTCGGTGAAGCCGGACAGAAGCTGGAAGAGTTGAAGCGGGCACTCGAAAAGCTGAACACGCGGCAAAGATAATTTCGCTGCTGTGCTGTGCTCTTAGCTCCCGATTGCCCAGCAAGAAGAATTTGGAGGACCGATCAACGGCTAAACGGGCAGCGCTTCGGTCCCGATCGTGTCTGTCCCGGCCTCCACTTTGAGCCGGTACTCTTGTCCCCGGCGGGGATGGAAGACGAGCCCCGGACGGAAACACGCGATGCAGGTCCCGGAGGGCCGGCGAACGCTCGGGTACACAATTCCATTCAACCCTTCAAAAAGGAGTTTGTTCGCGAGTGACTGTGGGGCACTGTAGCATTGCGGAACCGGATCCGGCTGCAGGCAGCTCTCTTGTTCCGCAGCATCGGGCGTATGGAACAAGCCTGAGAAGTCGGCCAGGAAGTCGATGTAGTCGAACGCGTGCTGCCCTTGGATGCGGCCGTCGGTGAGGAAACGCCGCTTGTGAAACCCGACCTCGGCAATCGAAGTCTCGATCTCGAAGCCTGCGTACCAGCCGCCCCGTAGTGGACCGTGGAAGCGGCCACCGAACGGACCTGGATGGGTGAAAGCTGCATTCACGATGTGGGCTTCTGGCACTCCCAGCAGCAGCTCGCCCGGTCCAATCGCGGTGTTGCCTCCGTTCTCCGCGATCTTGCGCTCGTTGGTTGCCGCATCGAGCTCGCTGAGCTCAGCGAGAACATCGGATGGAAGGGGAAGGCTCTCAAGAACGCTCTCAGAGCCGTGTTTGGCGGGGATCAGTCGATGGGTTCCAGCCTCGTCGAACTGTACCAGCTGCGCCAATCAATGCCCACCCCGCTCCGCGTCGATCAGGCTTCGCACCTGCTGCAGCCCCGGTATTCCGGCCCGGACCATGTAATCGATGGGCGTCTGACCGCGGAAAAGGAGATTGTCGTTCGGCTGCGTAACCCAGCGATCCGCCAGTTCGTCGGGAAGAAGGATGTGCAGGGCCTTATAAATTCCGACGAGGTAGGAGATAAAATATGTCTACATCTAGATGAGCTCGCGTGAGCTCGCGGTCTACCGTCAGTCGGTGGGATTCCGGGGCGAAAGGTATTTTCGTACAATAACGTACAAACGGAACTGGCAATGGTGCCATTCTAGCCGTTGTGGCGGTTCCTGGAATCAATAACTTGCGTGTTATCAACACCAAGAACAGTTCGACTCCGCTAGGCTCTCCGAGACTTGAGGCAGAGTCCGAATATCGGCTGATCCCGTCAACAGAAACCGGCCGAGCCGGCGATCATCATCCACCGACTTCTTGATAGCCCGGAGGAGGTCTGGAACTCGCTGTACTTCGTCGATGGTAGTTCGGTCGAGAGCGCGCACCAACCCAGTCGGATCGCTGCGCGCTGCAGCCAGCACTGTGTCATCGTCATGGTGATGAATTCGCATTTGCCCGCGGCCAAATCACGCACCAATGTGGTCTTGCCACACTGACGCCGCCCCCTAACCATGACAACCGGCGTGTCCTTGAGGGCGACGGTCCCCAGTTCCGCAGAAAAGCCAGGGAAGAGCACACTTTCAACACCGTCCATGCCGGGTGGAGGCTCCGTCTAATTCGGATTCATGTCACGTCTATTTCGGATTATAGACTCGTCTCATCCGGAACAGAACGATGGACAGAGCCGGGGCTCATTTCGGCGGCCCGCAGCGCCGATTTCATAGCCGATGGCACCGTAGCCTTTTAGGTGAACAATGTCTGGTCAGGTTCCTAACAGGTTGATTTGTAGTTTCTGGTACCCATGTTCGCGCGCCCATAGGTCCAAAGGCATGGTCGCCAGCTCATCTACAATGGCAACTGCTAGCCCCGTTTTCGTCAAGTCGATGCTCTTCAGATAGGTATGACATGTGTCGCAGACGTCCACGCGGACGTGCGCGATCTCGGGCGCCGAATAATACGCCATCTGCGGTTCTCGTTCTTCTCCGCACGCCGGACAATAAATCCTTCGAAAAACCCATTCGTGAGCGCAGAGCATGCAAATCAGCGACTTTTTCGCGCCGTCGCCTTCACTGCGCAGTACGCCAACGGCAGGCTTGCCGCCGCAAAGCGGACAGGTCGATGGAGTTCCATCGAGAACGGCGATTTCGTGGTGATCTGCAAGATATTCAGCGTACGGTTGAAGAAATATCCATGCGAGCACTTGATCGGAAAACTGGTCTTGCTCGCTCGCGTCCGCGCCGCCCGCCAATTCTGGCTCCCCGTGCCAGAAGTCTTCGATCGCATATTGCCATGCCGCTGGCCCCTTCTGCGCCAGAGCGCCGGAACTTTGCGCCAGCGGCTCTGGCGCAATCTGCTCGATCAGCGACAGGAATTCGGGAAACTTTGGTAGAAGGAGGAAAAGATCCAATTCATCCCGCAGAGGGCGATCAGAGGAAATCTTTGGCGAACCGGCAAGAGCTTTCTGGATTTCCCTGTAAAGAGCCTTCTGAAAGGTTGCGACACGCGCGTAGTAACGAAGTCCTTCGGCGGAGAATGGATAAGACGCGACGAGTTCGTTGGCGCGACGGATACGGCGATCCCACTTCGAATCGGTCATTGTTTGGGCAGCGATGGCCGGGGTCGGGGTTTGCCGGTGACGTCGTAGTACCACGTGCGGTGGAACGTCCACGCCCATGCGCGCGTGACGTATCCGTGAATCATGGACCCAAAGCTGCCTTCTTCAAGGATAGCGCTCATGTACACGTGAATCAGAAACAGTCCAATCGTGATGAGAGCCACGCTCGCATGCACCAGAATCGCGGCGTAGCGCACGAACCGCAGGCTCCAGGGGAGCGTTTCCGTATACCACAAGGCAACGCCGGAGAGAAGTAAAAGAATAACGCCGTAGAAAATTCCCCAGAAGAAAAGTTTTTGTCCAAAGTTGAACCGGCCAACCGGCGGGAGCTTGTCGTCCTCGTTCCGGACGTAGTCTGGAATTGCCTTGCCCCAGGCGCGATCGGCATCGTCGATTTTCATGTCGTGGCGCCACTCTTTGAACGTCCAGAACAGTGATGCCGTAAAAATCAGCCCGAACCAGGGATGCCAGAATCTCGCGGTAGGACCGCCTCCCACGACCGCGGCCAGCCAGTAGAGATAGGGCGACCAGAAGGCGAGGCCGGTTACGAGCAGGTAGGTATATGAGATTGCACCGAGCCAGTGATTCACACGCTCGGCAAACGTGTAACGAAGGATCGTTTCTTCGTGTTCGCGGGCGGCACTTGGGCGGGAAACTGCGTTGGTTGTCATAGCCGCCTCCCGTCATCTTGCCGCTCACCCTTCGGCAAAGCATCCGGCGGAATCGGTTCTTCTTTTTTCGGTCCAAATCGCATGTAGTGCAACGCCATCCCGACGATGCCGCCAGCCATCGCCAGATTACCCAACCACTTCAACGGTCCTTTCCAAAAGCGCACCGACCAGGGGATCTGCGGATCCCGCGGCAACCCGCCATACAATTCCGGATTCTTCGCGTCGTGCAGCACGTAGATCACGTGGGTTCCACCCACTCCGGCGGGATCGTAAACTCCCGCATCCTGAAATCCGGAATTGTCGCGAAGTTGCGCCGCGCGAGTCTCCGCCAATTCCTTCATTTCCGACTTGGTCCCAAAGTGCAGGCAGCCCGTGGGGCAGGCTTTGATGCAGGCTGGTTCGAGCCCCACCGACACGCGGTCGTTGCACAGCGTGCACTTAAAGACTTTGCGCGAGGGAGGATCGAATTTCGGAATGTTGAACGGGCATCCGGTCATGCAATACCCGCAACCGATGCAATTCGCCTCCTGGAAATCGACGATGCCGTTGGCATACTGGACGATGGCGGCGTCCGCAGGGCAGGCCGCAAGGCAACCCGGATCAGCACAGTGCATGCACTGGTCCTTCCGCATCAGCAGCATCATGCTTCCGTCGGCGCGCTCATGTTCGTTGAACTTGATCAGATTCCAGTAGTTCCATGCCGTCTCCGGCATCGTCTGGTAGCTGTTGTCAAAACTAGTCTCGCTGAACGTGTAACCGTTCCACTCCAGGCAAGCCACTTCGCACGCTTTGCAGCCGATACACGTGGTCGTGTCCACCAGCTTGCAGACCTGGAATTCACGGTTCAGACCTTTACCCGGAACGACCCCGGCGTGACCGGAAATTCGGATTAGCTCTGTTGCCGCCTGGCTCATTGTCGCTCCCTACGCTTTCTCAACTTTCACCAAGAAGCCCTTTGATTCAGGAGTGTGGGCGTTCGGATCGGTGACTGCGGGGGTCAGCAAATTCGCCGGCGTCCGCGCATTTCTTCCTTCATCCTCGCCTATACCCCGGAAGCCCTGGTGAATTGGCAGCCCGATCTGATAGACCTTCTTGCCGTCGATCATCATCGGTTTCAGGCGGCGAGTGACAAAGGCTTTCGCGACGTAGGTTCCGCGGGCGCTGATGACCTTGATCTTGTCCGTTCCTCGAATGCCTTTTTCGTCCGCCAGTTCCACCGGAATTTCCACGAACGGCTCCGGAATGAGCTGGACGTTCATCGGATTATTTTTCGTCCAGTAGTGATACTGCTCGGTCAGCCGGTAAGTCGTGCAGACGATGCTGTATTCCTCCGGCGATCCAAATTTATCGAAAGGCGTCTTGAACTTCTTCACCAGCGGATTATTTGACTGATCGGGGTGAAACGGATTCTTGATCGGACTTTCGATCGGTTCGTAATGCTCAGGGAACGGTCCATCCGCGAGCACTCCGATCGGAGCGAACAAACGCCCGATACCTTCCGGATTCATGATGAAGGGCCCCATATGATCTTTGGGATTGGAGTCGGGCTTGAAGTCCGGCACGTCGTTGCCAACCCACCTGCCCGCCACTTCGTTCCACCAAATCTGCTTGCGATCCGGATCCCAAGGCTTTCCCTCTGGATTGCAGGAAGCCCGGTTATAGAGCACACGCCGGTTGGCCGGCCACGACCACGCCCAGTTGGGGAAGACCCCCATTCCCGACGGATCCTCTGTGCCTCGCTTCTGGATCTGTGATCCCGCCTCGGTCCACGAACCGGAGTAAATCCAATTGCCGCACATCGTGCTGCCGTCGTCCTTCAACCACGCGAATCCTGGCAACTGCTGACCGGCTTTGATCACCTGCCCCGTCGCATCGTCTTTCAGGTCGGCGAGAGCCTTGCCGTTAATTTCCATGGCCACTTGAGAAAGTGGGGGATGGGCCGCATCCGCATACGCCCAACTCAGATTCAGAATGGGGTCGGGGAATTTTCCGCCGTCCTTCTTATAGAGGTCACGAACCCGTAGAAAAATCTGCGCGATGATGTCCTGGTCGAGTCGCGCTTGCCCCGGAGGTGGGACCGCGGCATATTTCCAGGTGACCCAGCGGGCGGAGTTGGTCATGCTGCCATCTTTTTCGGCAAAGCCCGCGCAGGGCAACCGGTAAACGGTAGTGTTGATCTTCTTCTGTTCTTCCGCCGTAATGCCCGGCGCCCGCCAGAACTCGCTGGTCTCATCCTCGTAAATCTCGCCCACCACCAGCCAGTCTGCCTTCTTCAGCGCGTTAATATTCTTGTCCGTGTCCGGGCCAATCATTACTCCATTCATTCCGAAGGCCAACATGCCCTTGATCTTCTCGTTGTACATGTCGTCCCAAATGTGTGTCCACGAGCAGTCTTGTCCGGGTTTCGGCAGATAATCGAAACCAAATCCGTTTTCCTTCGTAGCTGCATCGCCATACAACGACTTGAGCAATGACACCATGAATTTCGGCGTGTTGGAGTAGTAGTTCATCGAAGCCCATGGCGAGGGTTTCGACGGCCCCGGCGTAGTGCGCTTCAGATACGTAGCCAAATCTTTATCATCCGGAACGGGTCCTTTCAGATAGCCAGGCAGCGAATCGTACAGCCCGGCCATGTCGGTCGCGCCCTGAATATTGGAATGGCCGCGAAGCGCGTTCACGCCACCGCCTGCTCTTCCGACATTGCCGAGCAGGAGTTGAATCATGGCGGCGGTGCGGATGATCTGCGTTCCGAAAGTATGCTGCGTCCAACCCACCGCGTAGATGATGGTTGCGACCTTCTTCATGTCGCCATCTTTGCGGACTGACGTAAACAGATCGACCGCTTTAAGGTACTGATCTCTTGGAATGCCGGTAATCCGTTCGACGACTTCGGGGGTGTAACGCGAATACTGCTGCTTCATCAATTGAAAGACGCAGCGCGGATGCTGGAGTGTGAGGTCGTAAGCTACGTTAGGCGGCAGAGCGGGAGGCGGTACTGCTCCTCCTACCTTGCCTGGCATGGGTTCGGGCGCGTGACCAGTCGCCCCAGCCTGGCCCGATTGTCCGCCAGAGCCTCCTGCTGCTTCATAATTCCAAGTGGACAAATCGTACTTGCCCGCCGCGGCGTCAAATCCGGAGTAGAGGCCGTCCTCGGGAAGTTTGAAACCCTCTTTAACAATGAAGGCCGCGTTGGTGTAGTTGACGAGATATTCCTTGGCGATCCGGTTGTTCTCGATGGCATAGCGGATCAGGCCGCCGAGGAATGCAATGTCGGTGCCGGCACGAATTTGTACGAAGAGGTCGGCGGTAGAGGATGTGCGCGTGAATCGAGGATCGACGGAGATCAGCTTGGCGTTGCGGTTACGCTTCGCCTCCATCGCCCACTTGAAACCGCAGGGATGGTTTTCGGCGGGATTCCCGCCCATGATCAACATCATGTCGGTGTTCTTGATGTCGATCCAGCCATTCGTCATGGCCCCGCGTCCGAATGTTGGTCCCAAACTTGAGACCGTGGGGCCGTGTCAAACCCGGGCTTGGTTTTCTAAATAAACCAAGCCCAACCCCCTCATGGCCTTGACAGCCAGAAAATTGAATTCATTTGTATCCGTGCAGCCGCCGATGAACGAGATGCCTTCGCAACGATTCACCGTCCGGCCATTCGCATCCTTTTCGACGAAGGAATTGTCGCGAGTTTTTTTGGTCCATTGCGCGATCTCATTCAGAGCGTCATCCCAGGAAATGTCCTGCCAATCCGTCGCCCCTGGGCGCCGGACCTGCGGCTTCGTGAGCCGCCGAGGGTTGAGCATGTCCTGTTCCAGCGAAGAGCCCTTCGGGCACAGCGTTCCTCGGTTGGTTGGATGATCGGGATCGCCTTCGACGTGAATCACTTGAGGCGTGACGTTCTTTGCCCGATCGCCGATCGTGTAGATCAGGACGCCACAACCTACCGCGCAATAGGGACACGTCGAGCGCGTTTCAGCAGCCCGTGCAATCTTTAACTCTTTGAGTTGTGCGTAGGCGGGCTTGAGGTCGAAACCAAAGACGGTAGCCCCGACGGCACCAACCGTTGCTGCCTTGAAGAAATCTCTGCGGGACGTCTGCATTGAGCGATCTCCCAGTCCGTCGCAAATCAAGTATTTTAGCTTTTTAGGCCTTGATGACTACTTTGTCAAGAGTCGCGGCGTAAGGATGTCGCGGCGTAAGCATCATCCAAGCCGCTTTGCCGCGGAGTCCGAGTCTCGACTCTGCCGACGTGCGGTTCGTCAGTCAATTTGAGAACTATCTGGAACCTTGTCACGGCGTGTCCGCCATCGAGCTGCCAAGAGGATCGGCCACGCGCACATCTCGAAAGTATTTAGGGACGTCATAAAACCAAGTAGCCGACCCTTGAAGACGTTCGCGTTGTTTCAAAAACAGCTTGACTGTGGAATGTGTTCAAGGGTTGATACTGCGTATGGTGCAGAGCGGCGGTTACGCCCGTATCACAGCCCAAAATGCGGCGGACGCAGTTGCCGCGCGAGAACGGCAGCCGGGCAGGGGATAACCAGCCTTTTGGCCGTTGACTCTGCCCATGGCAGACTGTACAGTTCAGTTAATTGAAATGGAGAGTTCATGGCTACCCTTACCACGGATAAGAACGGCACGATAGTAGTCTCCGCCCTGCGGGCGCGCGCCAACTTCGGCAAGCTCCTGCACCGCGTCGAGGACGAGCGCCGGTCGCTCGTTATCGAAAAACGCGGGATGCCCAAGGCGGTGCTGTTAAGCATCCGCGATTACGTAAAGCTTGCAGCGCCTGAGCCTGAAGTCTTGAGAATTATCGGCGAGGAATCCGAACGCAAGGGGACAAGTACCCTAACGGCGAGTCAGATCGAGCAGGTCATCAAAGCCTCGCGCAACCAGAGATCGAAGCGGTAATGCTTCCGCTGCGGCTAGTCATTGACACCAATGTCGTCATTTCCGCCGCACTAAAGCCCGAAGGCCTCCAGCGCACTACCTTAATACTGGCGATTACGAAGCCCGCGCGCCTTTACGTATCCCAGCCCATCCTTGAGGAATATGCCGATGTCCTGGCCCGCCCGGAGCTGAAGACCCGTAAGGGCTTGCGCCGGCAACTCCTCCAACTCATCAAAAACCGGAGTAACCTGGTCGTACCTTCGCGGCGTCTTGAAGTGTCGAGCGATCCCGATGACAATAGGTTTCTGGAATGCGCCGACGCGGCCCGCGCCGATTACCTGGTCACGGGCAATCTGAGGCATTTTCCGAGATTCTGGAAGAAAACCAAGATAATAACGCCCCGTGAGTTCATCGGGCTTGTGGCGCCGCACTTGATCACTTAGCCAGCATCGCAGGGCAGGGGCCGAAAGCCTCTCGGCGGAGATTTAGCACTGACAGCCCCAGGATGATCTGCTACTCATTACGCAAGGAGAGGGCACCCATAAGCGACGTTTCGATAAACAGGAAGGACTTAAGTGAACGCGATATCTGCTCCATGTTCATCGGTCCCGCCGTCAAGCGCGCGGGCTGGGACGGGATGATGCAGATCCGCGAGGAAGTCGCTTTTCGATATAGGCGGAGACATGTAGCGGGCGGACTGACGAATCCGTCGATCAAGCAGCACCTGGCGGACGCTAACCTCTTTAGAATGATGG
>Ga0302325_10014894_pt1 | contig 16540 bp, 13 predicted proteins | sample Palsa_T0_2_FD_201948 | JGI IMG/M metagenome (GOLD analysis project Ga0302325, IMG submission 201948) | Peat permafrost microbial communities from Stordalen Mire near Abisko, Sweden - Palsa_T0_2 | ecosystem: Environmental > Terrestrial > Soil > Palsa > Peat permafrost | place: Sweden: Abisko... | reverse complement strand
AAAACGCGGCGTCATTCCGAAGAGACTCGGGTGCGGGCTGTACTTACAGCCCGCCTAAAGCAAGCGACGAGGAATCCCTCCGGTCCGTTCACAGTGCGACCAAACTGACCCACTACCCAGGTGCTACGTTCGCCCTCCCGTTTCGAACGACCTCCGTTTCGAATGACTCCCGAGGAGAAGTAAAACGATTGCATTAAAGTAATTAATATGTTTACATTATCGCCATCTTGTGCTAACGTGGCCTATGTTCCTCGGCCGACCAACTTTTTTCGCCGTTCTGAATCCTTTCGCGGACGCCCGCACTGCGTCACCGCTGCTTTGCACGGGTGCGGGCTGTACTTACAGCCCGCGTAATAAACCGGTCGGGCAGTGCTCGCAGCACGCCCTCTTAGTCGAACTTCCACCACAAACGCTCTCTTCCCTCTCTTTGCAAAAGAGCCCTCCTTTGTTTTCATGCGCTTCCGGCCTCTTGTGCTCCGCCAGAGGAATCCAACCTCCCTGCTTTCATCGCCTTGCAGCCTCTTTCGCAAAAACACCCGGGTGGGGGGTACCCCCACTGGGAAATCCCAGGGGTCGTTCGAATACCGCGCCTAATTTGAAGGGCGCTTGGGCCGTTCGCGAAAGCCGGTATAATCGCACGCACATGATCGGACTCTTGCGCGGACATCTTGCCGAAAAACGCACCAACCAGGTGCTGGTGGACGTGGGCGGCGTGGGCTACGTGGTTTTCATTCCCCTTTCCACTTTCTACGCCCTGGGAGAGCTGCACGGCGACATCACCCTGATCATTCATACCCACGTGCGCGAAGACGCGCTGGCTCTCTACGGTTTTCTCACCGCGCGCGAGAAACACCTGTTCGAGCTGCTGATTTCCGCCTCCGGCGTGGGCCCTTCGCTGGCGCTGAAAATTCTTTCGGGCATGAGCACCGACGATCTGGTGCCGGCGATTCGCGCCGGCGACCTGCCCAAGCTGACGCTGATCCCCGGCGTGGGCCGCAAGACCGCCGAGCGCATCGTCCTGGAATTGCGCGACAAGCTCTCCGCCGTGGAAACGCCGCCGCCGGAAATCGCCGACGCCATGGGACGCACGCAACTGGAGGCCGACGTGATCTCGGCCCTCGACAATCTGGGTTACGACCGCCGCGCGGCAGAAAAAGCCGTGGCCGCCGTGGTCTCCGGCGGAGAAAACGAAAACTTTGAAGCCGTCCTGCGCGCCACGCTCCAGCAGTTGAGCGCGCCGTCCCAGAAAGGAGCGCGCCGCACAGCATGAGCGCTCCACCACAACGCGTGGTTTCCGGACGCGCCCTCGACGAAGACGCGCGCTTGGACGCCAGTGTGCGCCCCACGCGCATGAGCGATTTCATCGGGCAGTCGCGCGTGAAGGAAAACATCCTGATCGCCATCGAGGCCGCGCGCAGCCGCGGCGATGCCCTGGACCACGTTTTGCTGTACGGCCCTCCCGGCCTCGGAAAAACTTCCCTGGCGCAAATCATCGCCAACGAGCTGGGCGTGGGCATCAAAACCAGCGCGGGGCCCATGCTCGAGCGCAAGGGCGACCTCACCGCGGTGCTCACTTCTCTGGAGGCGCGCGAAGTTTTTTTTCTCGACGAGATCCACCGGCTGTTGCCGGCCATTGAAGAGATCCTCTATCCCGCCATGGAGGACTATCGCATCGACCTGATCATCGGCCAGGGGCCCGGCGCGCGCATCCACCCGTTTCAACTGAATCATTTCACTCTGGTGGGCGCCACCACGCGCGCCGGGTTGATCACCGCGCCGCTGCGCTCGCGCTTTGGCATCGTGCATCGCCTGGAGTTTTACCAGCCGGAGGATCTGCTGGAAATTTTGCGCCGCTCCGCCAATATTCTGGGCATCGCGCTGGACGACGACGGGGCCACCGAAGTGGCCCGCCGCAGCCGCGGCACGCCGCGCGTGGCCAACCGCCTGCTGCGCCGCGTGCGCGATTTCGCCCAGGTGCGCGCCGAAGGCCGCGTCACCGGCGCGGTGGCCCGCGAGGCGCTGGACCGCCTGGGCGTGGACGCCCACGGCCTCGACGAAGTGGACCGCAACCTGATGCTCACCATCATTCAGAAATTTTCCGGCGGCCCCGTGGGCCTCAACACCATCGCCGCATCCCTCAGCGAAGAGGAAGACGCCATCGAGGAGATTTACGAACCGTTCCTCATGCAGATGGGCCTGCTGGACCGCACGCAGCGCGGGCGCGTGGCCACGCCTCTGGCTTACAAGCACTTTGGCATTGAGCCCCCGCGCGCGCAACATCCTCTTTTTTAATTCGCGATGGGCATGCGTTTCCGCCAAAAATGAAAACCGTGTACATCTCCCTGGGCTCCAACATCGGCGATCGCGCCGCCACCCTCGCCGGCGGCATCGCGGCCCTGAACGCCGCGGGAATTCACGTGCTGCGCCAATCTTCGCTCTACGAAACCGAACCGGTGGACGCCCCGCCGCAGCAGTGGTTTTTGAACGCCGTGGTGCAGGCCGAAACGGAGCTGATGCCGCGGCCCTTGCTGCGCGCGGTGCGCCAGATCGAGCACGCCTTCGGCCGCCGCCGCATTCTGCCGCGCGGGCCGCGCACTCTCGATCTGGACATTTTGCTTTACGGCACCAGCGTGATTCACAGCGAGGAGTTGCAGGTGCCCCATCCGCGCATGGCCGCGCGGCGTTTCGTCCTGGTGCCGCTGGTGGAGCTGGCGCCCGCGCTGCGCCATCCCCTGCTGCACAAAACCATGGCCGAACTGCTGGCGGAAACGCCGGACCAGGGCCGGATTCGCCGTTGGGAGGCGCACGCCCGCAGTGAAGTGGAATCGAGTGCGGGACATGAAAAAGAAAAGTTTGCGAAGGGTGAGGAAGGGCGCTAGCCGAGCTGCGTCTGCTGCTTCTTCTTTTTCTTGCGCGCCGCTTCCTCGCCCTCCTGGCGCTCGTATTCGGCGATGTCTTCCTCGGTCATGGGATAGTCCTCGCGATTGGCGAACATCCCGGTTTCGCGGGCGCGCCTGGCGGCCGAGGTGCCCTGGCCCGTGCTGTGAAATCCGATGGGGCGTTCCGACGGCGCTTTGACCTCCTGGCGCACGCGGCGAATGGGCCGCGCGATGGACTCGGTTTCCATCAGCAGGTCGCTTACCTTCTCGAGAAAATCGTGGAAGTGAAACGGCTTCAGCGTGTAGGGCATGCGGTCGCGCTCGAGCACTGGCTGAATGCGGACGGCATCGCTTTCCGGAACCACGAAGAGCACGCGCAGGCGCGTTTTGCCGGATTCCACCGCCGGCGAAAAGGCCAGCTCCTGCAGCGTGGCGTATAGCGCGCCGGAAACGCCGGTAGTGGCGACATTGGCGACCACCAGCGTCCAGTTGCCGGTGGCCAGTTCCTGCAGGGCCTGGGCGCTGTCGCGCGCGACGCCGATATTCCACTCCTCGGAGCCGAGCACCTGACGCAGGGCCGCGAAGCTCTCCGCGTCGTTATCGATAATGAGGATGCCAACCTTATCCATGGCCGCGATCCCAGTATATCCTCGCAAAACGGATCGTCCCGGATGCCGCTTTCCGGTGCAGGCGCATGAGTCAACAGGGTCGGCGGCAAAATTGCCTTCGGCAAACATTCCCATTGACTTGGCGAACAAAAGGCGAATATAGTCTTTCCTAGCGGCGAGGCAAATCACGATGGCCACTCTTCCCACTCCCACCCTTTTCCCCATCGTCCCGTGCCACCGGGACACCGCCCGGCAAACTCCGGCGCCACCGGAGCAAGCCGGCGAACGAGTCGGCATCGCGCGCCTCGCCGCTCTCTCTCCCCTTGCCGAAGCCAAGCGCGGGGCGGAGTATTTTCTGTTGCCGGCGCGCTCGATCGTGAATCGTTGCGATTCCGAGCGCGTGCCATTTCCCTGGACGATCAATCCCTATCGCGGATGCGAATTCGGATGCCTGTATTGCTACGCTCGATACACCCACGAATACATGGAGCTGGACGGCGCGGGAGTTGCGCAGCATCGCGGCGCGCGGCGAGCACATCGCCATCGGGACGGCCACCGATCCCTACCAGCCGGCGGAGGGCGAATTTGGCGTCACGCGCGAAATTCTGGAAGAGATGTCGCGCTACGACGGGCTCAGCGTATCCATCACCACCAAATCCAACCGCGTGACGCGGGACCTGGATTTGCTGCAGCGCATTGCGTCGCGCTCGGATCTGACGGTGAACCTCACCATCACCACGCCGCGGCCGCGCCTGGCGCGCCTGCTGGAACCGCGCGCGCCGCGTCCCGACCTGCGGTTCGAGGCGGTGCGCGCGTTGCGCGAGGGCGGGATCGACGCCGGCGTGTTCGCCATGCCCGTGCTGCCGGGAATCACCGACCGCGAAGAGGACCTGGAAAGGCTGGTATTTCTGGCGCGCGAGGCGGGTGCGCAGTGGTTTGCAGCCAATGTGCTGTTTCTGATGCCGTCGTCGCGCAAACAGTTCCTGCCGTTTCTGGAGAAGAAATTCCCGCGCCTGGCGCGCCGCTACCATCAGTGGTATGCGCGCGCGGGCTATGCGCCGGAAACCTATCGCCGCGAAATCGGCGAGCGCATCGGCAATCTCCGGCGCAAATACGGGCTGGCGGCGCGGCCGGCGCCAAGGGCTCCGCGCGGCGCGCCGGCGGCGCAACAACTCGATCTAGGTTTGGCGGGCGCGGCCACGGCACCTGGGGGCGACCGAAGAAAGTGAACGATCAGGGAGCGATGATGCGGGAAACTTCGGGTTGCGCTTCGGGCGCGGGAAATTGCTCCTGCAGAAGCTCGACGAAGATGCGCGCGCGGGGGCGGCCGTTGGTGCGGGTGCGGCACAAGCGCGCCAGAAACACGAGGGACTGAAAGACCTCGGCGTCCTTAAGACTAGGCGGGCTGTAAGTACCCGCGCCCGACAGCGTGGAAAATCCCGCGCGTTCGGTTTCCTGCTTCTTGAAATCCTGCACAAATTGACCGAGCGCGGCGTAGAGGGCGTGCGGCGCGGGCGCGGCGGGGGGATTCTCGTACAAGATGCCGGAGATCAGGGTGCGATAGGTTTCGGCGAGGGAGGAAAGGGCGGCGAGCACGTCGGCGTCGGTGAGCTTGTACTGGCGCGAGAAGGTGGCCAGGGTGACGCTCAATCCCGACAGCAGATCCTGGCGGTTATGAAACAGATCGCGGGAAACCTGGACGTCGCGGAACGGCAGTTCGATTTCGGCGAGGGGCTTGCGATGTTCCTGCTCGTAGCGATGCGCGGCGATCAAGTAAGAGCAACCGGCGGGACAATCGAGAGTGACTTCGCGCTCGGTGCCACAGCACACCGCGCAAATTTTCTCGCCTTTGGCCGGGCAGAATCGCTCGGGCTTGCGTTTACCGCAAATGGGACAGTCGTGACGTTGGGCCATGGTATGGCGTTGTGGCAACGGGGGCCCGCGCCGGCCGCCCCCGGCATTTTTTCAGGAGGCGGGCCGCACGCACAGCCAACAGCCGCGATCACCGCAAAGAAGCGGGATCGGAAAGGTTTCTCGGAGACAGCTTGGTGAGGACGTCGTCCATTTTTTTGGCCGCCGGGGGCGTCATGTCCGTGCTGCGCACCAACTCCGCGGGATCAATTTTCTTGCCGTACAGCTCTTCGTTGGCGCCATCATCGGGGCGGAGGGTCGAGCCTTCCAGGGACACTCCGGCGAATAGCCCGCGCGACCGGGAATACGTGAGCATTTCGGCGCGCAACGTTACGTCGGTATCGGCGGAGGCCGTGCGCCCCTTGGGTCCGGCGGCGGCAGAGGCGTCGGCGCCGAGCTTCACTTTATCTTTCAGGATGGACGTGGCTCCGCGCGGGTTCATGACCAGGATGATGAAGTCGGTGGCCTGGGCGCCAAGTTGAAATCCGAAGCTGCCGCCCTCGAGCGCCATCATGACCGGCGCGCCCCAGGGTCCGCTCCAATTTTCGCCGCTGCGGCAGGTCATGGCGCCGCGCCCGTAGGAGCCGCCCACGCCAAAGGCTGCCTTCAGCACGGAAGGAATGACGATGACACATTCCGCCTTGTCGATCAGGTCCTGCGGAATTCCGTCGGGAATGTTTACGATGTCCGCCATCACGTCGCCGCAATTCTCCAAGCGCTCCTGCTCCTTGGTATCGGCGCGGGCATTGGCAAGCGGCAAGGCAACGAGTGCAAGCGCTACGAGTGTTGCAAATACTTTTTTCATTCCTGATTTCCCCCATGCTTCCGGCTGGGTGGCCTTGGCAATCATAAGTGGTATGGACAAGCCGCGCAATCATCCAAATAGGCGGGCCTGGGACGGAATGGTCTGCCGCGGAAGGGGACACAACTACGGGTAGTGGTCAGGTTGTCGGCACTGTGAACGGACCGGAGAGATTCCTCGCTTGCTTTAGGCGGGCTGCAAGTACGGCCCGTTCTTTCTTCGTTGCGGGCTGCAAGTGCAGCCCGTTTCTTCATTTTTGGGGGGCTTTGCATTTCGAGGGGTTTCGCTCCGGCGTGGTCTATAATTTCGGCACGAATGAGACGCCAAGGCCACGGATCGTTGAAGTCTTCGCCCAATTTCCGGCGGGCAACGCTGTGGCTGACGCTTGGCTTCGCGCTTTTCTTTGCGCGGGGTTCGGCAAGGGCGCAGCAATCCGCCACGACGCCGGGGCCGGCGTCCGCGCGGGAAGACGTTGCCGGATTTCGCGCGCGGGTGCAGGCGGAACTGGACAAGGCGGGAGCAGACCAGGGCACCTGGGGCGTGCTGGTGACCGACGCCGACAGCGGTGAAGTGGTTTACGCGCTCAATCCGACGCACTACTTTTTGCCGGCCTCGAATGCCAAGCTTTTCACCACGGCCATGGCGCTTGGCGCATTGGGACCCGATTTTCGCATTCATACCACGGTGATGGGAGCAGGCGCACTGCGCGACGGCCGGCTGGAGGGCGACCTGGTGCTGGTGGGCGCGGGAGACGCAAACCTGTCAAACCGGGTTTTTCCGTTTAGCGGGAAGGCGGAGCGCGCCGGGCCGCCGGAAAAAATCCTGGCGGAACTGGCCGATCAGGTGGCGGCGCGGGGAGTGAAGGAGATTGCCGGCGACGTGGTGGCCGACGACAGTTATCTGGACCGCGGGCGCTTCCCTGCCGGCTGGACGGTGGACGACTCGGTATGGAGCTATGGCGCGGCGGTATCGGCCATCGCCGTGAATGACAATACCGTGACGCTGGAGGTGCAGCCCGGACAAACCACCGGCGCGCCGCTGGAGTTTTCGCTGGACCCGCAGCCCAGCATCTATCAGGTGCGCAGCCAGGGCATGACCAGCGCAAAACCGGTCCCGGAACCGCAGATCTGGCTTTCGCGCGAGCCCGAATCGCGCATCTTCTATTTGGGCGGCAGCCTGCCGCTGGGCGCGCCGGGGCGTCCTCTGGAGTTGGCCGTGCAGGAGCCGGCGGAAAACGCCGCGGTGCTGCTGGCGCATCTGCTGGAGACGCGCGGGGTGCGCATCGCAGGGACCGCGCGGGCGCGGCACTTTGGCGATCCCGCGGAGACGGAGCAGCAGGTGCTGGGCGAACACATCTCTCCGCCCCTGCTGGAAGACGTGCGGCTGACCAACAAAATGAGCCTCAACCTGCATGCGGAGCTTTTGCTGCGCGTGGCCGCGAAGGAAAAAACCGGAGCGCTGACGCTCGATGAAGCGCTCGCGTTTGCCGAGAAATTCCGGCAAGGCATTGGCATCGAAAAAAACGACGTATTGCTCAGCGACGGGTCGGGCTTGTCGCGAAACGACCTGGTGACTCCGCAGGCGGTGGTGCAATTGCTGACGTGGGCGGGGCGGCAGCCGTGGGGAGCGGATTTCCGCGCGAGCTTGCCCAGCGCCGGAGAAGACGGCACGCTGGAAACCCGCATGAAGGGAACGCCTGCGGTGGGCCGCGTGCAGGCCAAGACCGGCCTGGTGGATCACGTGGAGGGGCTTTCCGGGTATGCCACCACGGTGCATGGCGAGCACCTGATTTTTTCGATGTTTGGCAATGGCAACGGCATTCCCAGCCGCGAAGCCACCGGGGTTCTGGATGCGATCTGCGAGGCCATGGTGGAAGAGTTGGGGCCGGCGGCGAATCTTTCCGGGCCGGAAAATCACCCAACGCCCTAGGCTGCGACTCTGGAGCGCAATGCCGTGCAGAGAGCCAGTGCCGCAAAAACGGCGATAAGCACCAGGAAAGCGCCGCGCAGCGGACGAAGGCGCGGCGAGGTACAATCGGCGTTCGCCATGGGCGACGACGGCAAAATCGTGACCGTGTTTGGCAGCTCGCGTCCGCGCGCGGGGGACGCCGACTATGAGCAGGCGCTGGAACTGGGCCGTGCGCTGGCCGGCCGCGGTTTCCTTGTGTGCAGCGGCGGATATGGCGGGGTGATGGAAGCGGTGTCGCGCGGAGCGAAAGAGGCTGGCGGACGGACGCTGGCCATCACGGCAAAGGTGTTTCGCGCGCGGATCAATGCGTGGATCGACGAAGAGCGCTCCATGGATACCTGGGAAGAACGCCTGTTCGAGCTGATCCGCCGAGGGGACGGCTACGTGGCATGCAAGGGCGGCACGGGCACACTGGTAGAACTGGCCGCGGTGTGGGAGATGCTGAACAAAGGTTTTCTGACCAGAAAACCGTTTGTGGTGCTGGGCGATTTCTGGATGCCCATCCTGGAGCGCGTGCGCGAGGTGGAGCTGGAGCGCGGCTCGCGATGGAGCGAGGCCGAGGCGCGCCAGGTGCACCAGGCGGCCACTCCGGCGGAGGCTGCCGAGCAACTGGCGTCGGCGTTCGCGAATTTCCGCTGAGGTTTTCTTAAAACGTGTCTCGTCCCGCCGAAGAGATTCTCGAATTCGACCGGCTGCGCGATCTGCTGCGCGGGCGCACCACGTCGCTGCCCGGGCGGCGCGCCGTGGACGCGCTGGGATTTCGCACCGATCGCGCGGAGCTGGAGCGCGAGTTCGCGGCGATCGCCGAGGCCGTGGCGTACCTGCGCGCGGGCGAGGAGCTGGGCTTTGGCGCACTGGCCGACCCGCAAGGATGGATGGCGCGGCTGGCGGTGCCGGGCGCGGTGCTGACGCCGCCCGAACTGCTGGATGCAGTGACGCTGCTGGACACGGCGGCGGCGCTTCGCGAGACCTTTTCCGGGAGTTCCGGGAGCGCGCCCGAAAAAAACGCCAAGTTTCCTGCGCTTTTTCCTTTGCTCACGGAGCGCGCGCGATCCCTGCGCGATTTTCGCTCTCTGGCCGCGGCCATCCGCCGCGCCATCCTGCCCGGCGGGGAGATCAGCGACGACGCCTCGCCGGAACTGCGGCGGATTCGCGCGGGGATGGGGCGCACGCGGGAGACGATTCAGAAGACGCTGGAACGTATTCTGCACGGGCGCGGGCGCTCGGGGGGCGAGGCGGCGGGCGAGGATTACATCACGCGGCGCAACGAGCGCTTTGTGATCCCTGTGCGCACCTCGGAGCAGAGTGCCGTTCAGGGCGTGGTACACGCGGCGAGCGCCACGGGGCAGACCGTTTTCGTCGAGCCGCTGGAAACCATTCCGCTGAACAATCGGCTGGTGCAACTGGGGGAAGACGAGATCGCGGAAATCGCGCGCATCCTGGGGGAATTGACGGAGCGGCTGGCCGCGGAACTTGCGGCGCTGGGGCACGCCGTGGCGGCGATTGCCGAACTGGATTCGCTGTTCGCGCGGGCGCGGTTCGCGCGCGATTTCGACGCATGCATGCCGGTGTTTACCGAAGGCGCGGGGCTCTCGCTGGAGGCGGCGCGACATCCGGTGCTGGAAAACACGCTGCGGCGGCAGGGGCGCGCGGTGGTGCCGATGACGCTGTCGCTGGGCCGCGCGGCTTTTCCCGGAGATGCAACTTCGCCGGGCGATGTACCCGCGCTGGAGACCCAGGAGGAGACGGTGCTGGTGATCAGCGGGCCCAACACCGGGGGCAAAACGGTGGCGCTGAAAACCGTGGGACTGGCGGCGCTGGCGGCGCAGTCGGGCATTCCCGTGGCGGCGCAATCGGCGCGGCTGACTCTGTTCGACAAGGTGCTGGCGGATATCGGCGACGAGCAGTCCATCGCCGCCGATCTTTCCACGTTTTCGGCACACGTGCTGAACCTGAAATCGATGCTGGGGGCGCTGACGGAGCGGTCGCTGGCGCTGGTGGATGAAATGGGCACGGGCACGGCGCCGGAGGAGGGCGCGGCGCTGGCGGTGGCGCTGCTGGATGAGTTGCGCGCGCGGAAGTGCCTGGTGCTGGCGACCACGCACCACGACCGGCTGAAGGCTTACGCCTCGACAACGCCGGGCGTGGTAAACGCTTCGGTGGAGTTTGACGAAGAGCGCCTGGCACCGACCTACCGGCTGCGCGTGGGCGTGCCGGGGGGATCGAGCGGGATTGCCATCGCCGCGCGACTGGGTCTGCCGGAATCGATCATCGAACGCGCCAAGGAGTTGATCACGCCTGAGGCGCGCGAGGCCGCCTACCTGATCGCCTATCTGCACCGCAGCCGCGACGCGCTGGAACAGATGCGCCGCGATCTGGCGGAGCAGACGCGGCAAGTGGAAGACGAACGACGCGCGCTGCGCGAAGAGTGGGTTGCGCGGCAAAAAAAACGCATCGCCGAACTGGAAAAACGCTTCGCGGAGGCGCTGGAAAAACACGAGCGGGATATGGCGCGGGCGTTGGAGGCAATTCAGGAACGCGAGCTGCGCGCGCAGATCGAGAAGCAGGCGCGGCGGCGCGGTGCGGCGGCGCGTTCGGAGGCGCGCGAGGAAGCGGACGCCGCGGTGGTGGCGCATCTTTCGGAATCGCAGCTGGATCTGGGTACGGCGGCGGCCGCCGCGCGGCCTCCTTCCGCGGAGGAGTTGGTTCCGGGAGTGCAGGTTCGCGTGCGCGGATTTTCCGCGCCGGTGATTTTGCGGCGGCGCGACGGTTCCAGCGCCGAAGTGGAGGCAGGGCCGCTGCGAATGAAGGTGCCGCTGGTGGAAATCACCGCCATCGTGGGCGAGGAGCCGAAAAAGTCGGGCGGTGCGGCGAAGCCCGCGCGGACCGGCGGCGTCACCGTGCACAGCGCAGCGGGCTCCGCGTCCGGGGGCGCGGCGGACTCTGCGTCCGGCGGCGAGGCGGACGAGATCAACGTGATCGGCTGCACGGTGGAGGAGGCCACGCAGCGAGTGGACAAGTTCATCGACAACGCCATGCTGGCGGGCAAGGGGCAGGTGCGCGTGATTCACGGGCACGGGACGGGCGCGCTGCGCCGCGGGTTGGGGGAATTTCTGACGGGGCATCCGCTGGTCGAAGGCATCCACGCGGAGATTCCGGAGCGCGGCGGGGCGGCGGTGACACTGGTGGACCTCAAGGGCTGAAGTACGATAGCAATTCCGACTGTATTGGTCTGACTATACGGGTCCGACTATACTGGGGATTCCAGAAGACCCTCGGAAAAAGCAAACCATGGCTGAAGCAGGATCATTCGCCGATCGCGTGAAGCAACAGGCGGACATCGTCCGCGTGATTGGCGAATACGTGCGCCTGAAAAAGAGCGGGCAGAATTTTACAGGGCTGTGCCCCTTTCATTCAGAAAAAACTCCGTCGTTCGCCGTGCATCCGGTCAAACAGATCTATCACTGCTTCGGGTGCGGGGCGGGCGGCGACGTGTTCAAGTTCGTGATGGAAATGGACAAGAGCGATTTCCCCGAGGCCGTGCGCACCGTGGCGGACAAGTGCGGCATCGCCGTGCCGCGCGCGCGGGAGCGCTCCCCGGAGGAACGCCGCGAACAGAGCCAGCGCACGGCGCTGGTGGAGATGCACCGCGAGGCGGGGGCGTTTTTCGCGCGGCAACTGCAGGGTTCGCAGGAGGGCAAGGCCGCGCGCGCCTATCTATTGGACCGCGGCCTGGACGATGAAGCGACCGGGCGCTTCGGCATGGGCTATGCGCCCTCGGCGGGCGACGCGCTGCTGCGGCACCTGAAGGCGAAATATTCAGAGAAGCTGATCGAGGCGTCGGGCCTGACCGGGCGCGACCCCAGCGGGCGAATCTACGACCGGTTCCGGCGGCGGGTGATGTTCCCCATCGCCAACGAGGCGGGCAAGGTGATCGCCTTCGGCGGGCGCGCGCTGGGCGACGACCTGCCGAAATATTTGAACTCGCCGGAAACGCCGATCTATACCAAGAGCACGGTGCTGTACAACTTCGACCGCGCCAAGGAAGCCATCCGCAAGAGCGACGCGGTGGTGCTGGTCGAGGGATACATGGACACCATCGCCGTGGCGCGGGCGGGGGTGGGCAACGTGGTGGCCAGTTGCGGCACCAGCTTGACGGAGATGCAGGTGAAGCTGCTGAGCCGCTTCACGCGGCGCGTGATCGTGAATTACGATCCGGACACGGCGGGGCAGGCGGCCACGGAACGCTCGCTGGCCATCCTGCTGGAGCAGAATTGCGACATCCGCGTGCTGGCCCTGCCGGGAGGCAAGGACCCCGACACGTTTATCCGCAGCGAGGGCGCGGAGGCGTACGGGAAACTGCTGGCGGCGGCGCCGTCCTATCTGGACTATCTGATCGGGCGGGCACGGCAGTCGGGCATCGTCACCGCGGAGGAAAAACTGCGCGCGGTGAATTTCCTGCTGCCATACGTGCAGCGCATTCCGCACGGGCTGCTGCGCTCGGAATGGGCCTCGCGCATCGCGCAGCAACTGCACGTGGAGGAGCCCGTGCTTCGCGAAGCGCTGCGCCGCGCCGCGGCGGAACGTCGCAGCGAAGTGAAAACGCAGCCGGCGCTGATCGGGCGGCCGGCGAAGCCGGCCGAGCGGCGGCTGGTGCAGATGCTGCTGGAGGCCGAGGAGTTCCGCGCGCGGCTGGCGGAAGAGATCCGCGCCGGGGAGCTGCACCGCGGCCTGGAGACGGAGAAAATCCTGGTGGCTCTTCTGCAGGCCGACGCCGGGCCGGCGCCGGAGAATATGGCCGCGCTGGCGCAGCAGCTTGACGACCGCGACCGCAGGATGCTCTACGAAATCGCCTTCGAGGGATCGACGCCAGCGGATTGGGAGGAAGCGGAGAGTTGTCTGAGGGTGCTGCGCCGGCGGAAGGCGGAAGAGGAACTGGCCGTGGTGCAACGCCAGATCGAAGCGCAGTCCGCCGCGCCCGCAGGCGTCAACGATGAGATGCTGCGCCTGCTGGCGCGCAAGCAGGAGCTGAGCCACCGCCTGGCGGAGCTGGCCGACTAGCGATGCATTCCTTCACCATCGGCGCGGCTGCCGCCGAGGTCTTGTTGTCTGTCGTCATTCTGTTGCTATTGCCTGGAACGCAACAATCCAGTTGACGCCCTTCCCTCCGGTTTTGTAAGTTGTCTCAGTTTTTGGCGGAAACGTACCCCTTAGGCTGCGCATCTAACGTGAAGTAGGTCATTCATGTCCGGCAAACGGGCGAACTCCCCGGGCGACGGGGTCAAGAGCGTCGGTGTTGCAAGAGCAGCGAGGCGCGTGCGGCTACTTCACGGTGTTCCCCATTCTGGGATTTCCAAGAAAGTTTTAAGGGCGAGTCGCGCCCGTGCGTCCTCTTTCCGGTATGGAACGGCAGCTGAGGTCTGGCGTCCCCAGGGACGCGCAGAGGAGTGACCTTTGGCTCTGGCGCTGGAAGAAAAATACGATCAGGTCCGCCAGCTCATCAACATGGGCAAGGAGCGCGGCTACCTGCTTTATGATGAAGTGAACGATATCCTGCCGGCGGAAGTGCATTCCTCGGACGAAATAGACGACCTGTTGTCCACATTCGATCGTTACGGGATCGACATCTATGAAGACGCGGCCGCGGCCAAGGCCGCGCGCGCGGCGCTGGAGCCTTCCGAAGTCGCAGAAAGCGAAGGAAAAGAGGAAGCTCTGGTTCCCAGCGCCGTGAGCGACGAGGTGGAACTGGACCTGACGCCCGGCCTGCTGGAAAAAACCAACGACCCCGTTCGCATGTACCTGCGCGAGATGGGCACGGTCCCCCTGCTGAACCGCGAAGGCGAGGTGGCCATCGCCAAGCGCATCGAACGCGGGCAACTGCTGGTGCTGAAGACCACCACGCGGTCGCCCATCGTCATCAAGGAACTGCTGGGCGTGGCGGAGGATTTGCGCAAGGGCGCCCGCTCGATCAAGGAGATCGTACAGTTTGACGATGAAGAGCTGACCGAAGAAAAAATCGAAAATAAAACCAGGCAGGTGCTGAAGGTTCTCGACAAGATCGGGGGCCTTTACGCCATCGCCCTCAAGCAGGCGGCCAAGCTGGAGGACACGCCGCGGTCGAAGAGACATTCCTGGCTGCGGGCGCGGTACGCCGTGGCGCGCACGCGGATCCAGATGTCGCAACTGGCGCGCTCGCTGGAGTTCCATCCCGTGGAGCGCAAGCGGCTGATCGGCCGCATTCGACGCACGGTGGAACGGCTGCAGTCGCTCGAGCGCGAAGCCGGGAAGCTGGAACGCCGCTCCGAAGTGGCCAAGGGAGACCTCGCCGCGGAAGCGCGCCGCGAACTGCGCACGCGCCGCGGGGAGCTGCGGGAAATTTCCGACGCCAGCGAAACGGGGCTGACCGAACTGCGGCGCGCGCTGCAGATCGTCGTGCGCGGCGAGATCGAAGCCGAGAGAGCCAAGAAGGAACTGACCGAGGCCAACCTGCGGCTGGTGGTTTCCATCGCCAAGAAGTACACCAACCGCGGCTTGCAATTTCTGGACCTGATCCAGGAAGGCAACATCGGCCTGATGAAGGCGGTGGACAAGTTCGAGTGGCGCCGCGGCTACAAGTTTTCCACCTACGCGACCTGGTGGATTCGCCAGGCCATCACGCGGGCCATTGCCGATCAGGCGCGCACCATTCGCATTCCCGTACACATGATCGAAACCATTAACAAACTGATCCGCACGCAGCGGCAACTGGTGCAGGAGATGGGGCGCGAAGCCACCTCGGAAGAGATTGCCAAGCGCATGGACATTGCCGTCGGCAAGGTGCGCAAGATTCTGAAGATCGCGCAGGAGCCCATTTCGCTGGAAACGCCCATCGGCGAGGAGGAGGATTCCCATTTGGGCGATTTCATCGAGGATAAGGCGGTGGTTTCCCCGTCCGACGCGGTCATCAACCTGAACCTGAAAGAGCAGACTTCCTCGGTGCTCAAGACACTCACGCCGCGCGAGGAGAAAGTGATCAAGATGCGCTTCGGGCTGGACGACGGCTCCGAGCATACGCTGGAAGAGGTGGGGCAATCCTTCGCCGTGACGCGCGAACGCATTCGCCAGATCGAAGCCAAGGCGCTGCGCAAGCTGCGCCATCCGTCGCGCTCGCGCAAGCTGCGCGCCTTCCTTGAGGGAACCTCGCGCGAGTATCTCTGACCACTCGCCGTTCTTTTCCGCGCGTTTTCCGAAATCCCCCGCATTTTTGCCGTTGGCATTTTCCTTGCCGCGTACGTTCCGGGCTATCATGAGGCGCTGCAGCCAAAACCATGAACCCGGGCAATGAACCCCAGACAGCGGGCCAGACCGTAGAAAAGTTGCTGGACGTCCGCGGCCTGAGCGTGGAGTTGCCGACCCCCGGCGGACCGGTGCGTCCCGTGCAGGATGTCTCGCTGACCATCGCTCCCGGCGAGGCCCTGGGGCTGGTGGGCGAATCGGGCAGCGGCAAGACCATGCTGGCGCTGGCGCTGGTGGCGCTACTGCCCAGGGGCGCGCGCCGCCGCGGCCAGGCGTGGCTTGGCGGAAGGAATGGCGCGGGGCCCACGGATCTGGCGTCGCTGGGGGAGCAGGAGTTGACGCAGATTCGCGGCCGCGAAATTGGATTTGTTTTTCAGGAGCCGATGACCGCGCTCAATCCGGTGATGCGCATCGGCGCGCAGATTGGCGAAGCCATGCGCGCGCATCAGCCAAAGCTCGCGGCCGGCGAAATCCGCAAAAGGGTGCAGGACGCGCTGGAACGCGCCCGCGTGCCCGCGCCGGAAGTGCGCGCGCGGCAGTTTCCCCATCAACTTTCGGGCGGCTTGCGGCAGCGGGCCATGATTGCCATGGCCCTGGCGGCCAACCCGCGCCTGCTGGTGGCCGACGAAGCCACCACGGCGCTCGACGTTACGGTGCAAAAAGAGATTCTGGAGTTGCTGGCGCGGCTGCGGCGCGAGCTGAACCTTTCCTTGCTCTTCATCACCCACGATCTTGCCGTGGTGGGCCAGGTAGCCGACCGCGTGGCGGTGATGTACGCGGGGCGCATCGTGGAGACGGGGCCGGCGCGGGAATTGCTCACGCGTCCCCGGCATCCCTACACCGAAGGACTCTTGCGAGCTTCCCCGCAACTGGATTCCCTTGCGCACAAACTGGCGGCTATCCCCGGCACGGTTCCTTCACTCAACGCGCTGCCGCCGGCACTCAACGCGCTGCCGCCGGGATGCGCCTTTGAGCCGCGTTGCGCTTATCGCAAGCCGGAGTGCGCGGAGAGGATGCCCGAGCTGCGCGTTGCCGGGCCAGAGCATTTTGGCAGATGCGTTCTGATTTCCGGGCCCGAGGCCCGGTGAGGTCAGGAA